>Ga0247814_10001570_pt1 | contig 13265 bp, 9 predicted proteins | sample UWRJL179409R1_FD_179947 | JGI IMG/M metagenome (GOLD analysis project Ga0247814, IMG submission 179947) | Plant litter microbial communities from Arlington Agricultural Research Station in Wisconsin, United States - UWRJ-L179-409R-1 | ecosystem: Environmental > Terrestrial > Plant litter >...
TCCGAGGGCGAATCCGGCCAACCCCAAACCATAGTCATATGGACGAGCATATTTGATTACTCTCTTGATGTGCCTAGAAAGATTAGTACAATAATAGCACAGCTGGAGTCAATTGAAGGCATACGGATCGGAGTCGATGAGCTGTGGGGTTGTTAGCTGGCTCTCGTTAGAGGAAAGATCAAACTTACAGGATATTCCGACTGGACCGCTCTAGCAGGAATGTATGGCCGGATCTCCGTGATTTGGTTAGACATCGTGAAGGCCAATTGATCTGCTAATTGCTACTCAAATCCTTCAATTCTTGAGGTTGCCGTCGTTGAGCTTGACACACTTTCGCCAAGTGAACCCAGCATTCCTTGGCAATAATACGGACACCCCGTCAACCACCTAATGCAGGCGCGTCTTCGATGCGATACCCGATACGCGATAGTTCGTGTAGAGCGATCGAAGATGTACAGCACTGCAAACTTGGTTCTACTTTGTACAGATTAATTGCTACTCATTTCTACCATGGCTTCCCCAGGCTCGAGAGCTTTACCAACAGGTGATCCATCAGCAGGTGGAGATGAATTCGACGACGACATATTTGATTATGATGTTGGTGGAGAGAATGATCCATTCAGTGACAATTACAAACCGCCAAATACAGTAAACAGTATAAAAGACAATCCGAAAGATAGTGCTGGACTAGGTATCGATGAGGAGGTAGAAGTCGTGAGAAAGCCCAGAGCTCCCAGAGTCAAGCTCGACGAGAATCGGTATGACTTGTTCGCAGATGGTTGCTTGACTTGCTAATGTTCCAGATTGCTTTCCGACGCTGGAATACCAAAATTAAGGAAGAATGCTCGGAAGCATCTCAAATTCAAAGGAAAAGGCCATGAGGTGTGCTCGTTGATTTACAATCCGTGATCACAGCTGACCCAAAACAGTATTCCGATGCAGCGAGATTGCTTGCCTTCTATCAGTTATGGCTGGATGACCTCTTCCCGAAAGCAAGATTTCTCGATGCACTAGCTATGGTAGAAAAAATGGGACACAAAAAACGTATGCAATCAATGAGGATGGAATGGATTAATGAAGGAAAACCTAGGTCGTCGGTGCATGACGACTCACTCTTCGACGAACCCGAACCTAAACCAACAGAAAATAGAGAAAGAGAACAGATGGTCTCTAGAATTGCTCCTATCTTCGAGAAATCTACAGCTGAGAAAGTAAGGACACCAGAGATTGATGAAGATGCAGACATGGACGAACTTTACAATGCCACCCCAAGAGCTGTTCGCCGTGAACCAGGTGCAAGTTTGTTTGGACCTGCCACTGGAGCTGTTGAAGGACCACCCGATGAAGATTTGGATGCTTTACTGGCAGAGCAAGAAGCATTGGACACTACGACTCAGTCTAGGTCAGCGAAGAAAGCGGTACCGCAGGATGATTTTGAAGACGATCTTGATGCATTAATGGCTGAGGATGAGATGATGCAAATAAACACGCTTAAACCAGCCACTACAAACCAAGTACCAGTTCAAGATATTGATATTGATGAGGATATGGAGGCTATGGCTGCTGAAATGGGTGCTGATATGTGGTGATGGAGGGGTAATGAGGGGTATGGCGTTTCTGACCGGGGAATTCTGGCTGCATTGCAAGGCGCATTCTGATGACTTATGATACCGTATAGAGCAATTGAACTATAGAAATGATTTCAGCCACTATGAACTTGACGTGAAATTTGTGTTGAGAAGAGAAGTGAAAGACGGTCATGGCCGGGTAGATCTAAAGCGAGACCGCAAATTCGATGAATTTGGTTGACGGAACGAGGCATATTGCAGACTCGATAACTGAAAGTCTAGCATTTAATTCATACTTTCGGAATATCTGATAAATATTTTCAAGCACCATTGCAGCCATTCGGATATTTATTTTAAATTTGACGACTAAAAAGATCGGAGGATGTTGTTTCCATAGACCGCACTCGCCTATTTTACCAAGTAAACGACAACGTTCCTACCAGAAACAATCCCGTCCAAACCGGCGACTTCATACGTGGAGAAGATGGCCGACAGCTTGATTGCAGCTTTGGAAAGAGTTCACCTAGAATCCAGCACTACAGATGGCACGGCAGATGACTGGATTGATCATATTATTGAAGAACAACGACCACGTAAACGGGCGAGGCAGAGTCAAGAAGAGCTCAAAAGAGAGCTAGAACAGAAATACTTGACTCCATCTACATCCTTTTCTACAGAATGGCTCAATCGGCTGCAACAGTAAGTACTTGCCTGCTACGAAAAGTACATTTTACTGACATCTCTATTCAGACGGTGGGAGACCCCTACAGACTACACCGGTCTTTTTAAAATCGCACCCACCCAGTCACGAACCATTACACGATTCACGAGAGAAGGCCTTGAAGGTAGAGTTACGGGCTATAAGGAGGTTACTGTGCCAGCAAACAGTGCAACTGCAAAAAACTCGACATCGTTTGGGCGGAAACCAGCCAACAAGGCAGATTTTGTTAGAGGAGCTGCTGGGTTCTTTCCATTTGCCCCTGGTGGTCTGGAAGGTGTCGAGGCAGCTGCTTTGCTGGAAGAACAGGCATCAAAGACCGGGACTGTGCAACCTAGTGAGCCTTCAAGGCTCGAGCGCATAATAAATTTCAGTAGTGAAAGCGGACTGCTAGAGGTTGCGCCGGGCTTTGAGAGAGGGCTGGACCTCTCAAAAAAGAAGCTGGACTCTGATCAAAATGATGCAGCAGACATCGAGAAGGTTTTGGATGAGGAGCCAGAGGATGAGCTTTCAGAGGACGAAGATCTCACCAAATCTGATGTAGAACAAAGCGAAGACTCTTCTCAGGAAGAGGATATAGATTCATTGCTTCCAGTTGAATACCCCGCATTAGAACCGCGTGGGACACTTGCCTCTTCAACTTTGAAACGTGGAGGGCGCGAATGGGCGCATATGGTAGATGTGAAGAGGGATATCACTAATTTCAGAGAGCTTGTACCGGATATGGCGAGGGAATGGCCGTTTGAACTCGACACTTTCCAAAAAGAGGCTGTGTACCATCTAGAAAATGGAGATTCTGTTTTCGTTGCTGCCCATACTTCAGCAGGGAAGACAGTGGTTGCGGAATATGCCATCGCGCTAGCTGCAAAACATATGACGAAGGCGATATACACTTCCCCGATCAAAGCCCTAAGTAACCAGAAATTTAGAGATTTCCGAGAAGTCTTTGATGAAGTCGGGATTCTGACCGGAGATGTGCAGATTTCCCCTGAAGCTAGTTGTCTCATCATGACCACGGAAATTCTGCGGAGCATGCTCTATCGAGGAGCTGATTTAATTCGAGATGTAGAGTTTGTCATTTTTGATGAGGTCCACTATGTCAATGACTTGGAAAGAGGCGTGGTATGGGAAGAGGTTATCATCATGTTGCCTGAGCATGTCACTTTAATCATGTTATCTGCTACAGTGCCGAACACATATGAGTTTGCGTCTTGGGTCGGAAGGACTAAAAAGAAAGATATCTATGTCATTTCAACCCCAAAGCGACCTGTTCCATTGGAGCATTATATCTGGGCCGATAAAGGTATCCACAAGATCGTGGATCACGAGAAGAAGTTTATCGAGAAAGGTTGGAAGGATGCCAATGACGTCCTGTCTGGAAGAGACAAGGTCAAGGCATTGCCGCCGCCACAAGCTCCTGCACGCGGCGGAGGAAATCAACGTGGAGGTAGAGGTGACCAGCGAGGGGGCCGTGGTGGAAATCAGCGTGGTGGCCAGCAAAGAGGGGGCCAGCGTGGAGGAGCTCCACGTGGTGGTGGTCCTCCTCGAGCAAGTCATGCGCCAGGACATATGGGTAGAGGTGGCCGACCTGGAGGTAGAACCTCAGCTGCTCAAGATAAGACATTGTGGGTTCATCTTGTCCAGTTTCTCAAGAAAGAAAGCCTGCTACCGGCATGCATCTTCGTATTCTCAAAGAAACGATGCGAAGAAAATGCGGACGCACTCAGCAACCAGGATTTCTGTACTGCAACCGAAAAGAGTGCCATTCATATGATTATCGAGAAGTCAATTGCACGACTAAAGCCAGAGGACAGAGTTTTACCACAGATCATTCGGCTACGGGATCTTCTTGGCCGTGGTATTGCGGTACATCATGGCGGATTGCTTCCAATCGTGAAAGAGGTGGTTGAAATGCTCTTTGCCCAAACTCTAGTCAAAGTGCTCTTTGCCACAGAGACATTTGCGATGGGGTTAAATCTACCAACTAGAACTGTTGTGTTCTCAGGATACCGTAAGCACGATGGCCACTCGTTCCGAAATCTATTACCGGGAGAGTATACTCAGATGGCTGGTAGAGCAGGTCGCCGAGGTTTAGATACAGTGGGGTCTGTGATCATCGTAGCTCCTGGAGGTGGTGAAGCTCCGCCTGTCACTGAACTTCGTCAAATGATCCTTGGGGAGCCTTCGAAGCTTCGCTCACAATTCAGATTGACCTACAATATGATACTGAACCTGTTAAGAGTTGAAGCTTTGAAGATTGAAGAGATGATCAAGCGGAGTTTCAGTGAACATGCTACTCAGCAGCTATTGCCAGAACACGAGAAGGCGGTCAAAGTTTCGGAGGCTGATCTGGCAAAAATAAAGCGTGAGCCCTGTGATATTTGTGATCCTGACATGGACGTTTGTCACCAAGCGGCCCAAGATCACCAGCAACTTACGATTGATCTTCACTCTGCGCTTTTGTCGATACCCGTTGGACGGAGGATGTTTGCTCGAGGAAGTATGTTTTGGCTTTAGATGATTAGATTTGTTGGATTATAATTTGCTAACCCATCGTAGGATTAGTCGTCTACAATCGTAGCGGCGTTAGAACCATAGGTATCGTCACCAAGGAAGGTGCCAGTGGGGGAAATTCACCAACTATTCAAGTTCTTGAGATTAAAGCTCAAAACCAGCGAGAGAGGGATTCAACAGACTTGTTGCCATATTTGCCGAAATTTCGACGGATGTTCACTACGTCTCGTCGAAATGAAGCCACGAGAAAAATTCGTGGAGTCGCATTGGTGAGTAAAATTAGGTTTCTAGTCGTGCTTGATTTTCAAAAGAGAGCTAACTCGGGCTACTATAGGCTGACTTGGTGTGTCTCACTACGACTATCGTGAAAGGGGTCGTTTCCGAAATATTTGATAGGACTGATGAAAACCTAGTGAAAAAGGTGAGTTCTATGAGCACATTTCTGTTCTCACCAAATAAAAGATTACGCTCAAGATGAACACGAAGTATAACGGACTAACCAAAGATCCAGGCTAAACAAGAAGTATCCCGTTTGTGTTCCTCGTATGAACTTGAAGAATTGAATGAGCTTGACTATTCTCGCATCAAGGAATTGCAGATCCGAGAGCTTCTAGGGAAACGGCAAGATCTAGCTGCAATCTGCCAACAAGCAAGTAAGTATCTGCCTCTGGAGTAAAAATTATGGGTAATGTTTGGATGGAAATTCTGACTCTATTTACAGAATGTCTCAAGTGTCCCCAGTTTATTAAACATGTAAGTATCAACCAATCCATACAGCCGTTTGATTTGTATTCTGAGATACCACCCGCTAAGAACCTTTCAATAGTTCGCCATGTGCCATGATCAGTGGCTGCTAAAGGAGAATATTTCCCAATTGCGTCTCCTGATGTCCGACCAGAATTTGCAATTATTACCTGACTACGAACAACGAATCCATGTATTGCAAGATCTCGATTTCATCGACGAGAGTTCTCGAGTCCAGCTGAAGGGCAAAGTAGCATGCGAGATTCATTCAGCAGATGAGCTTGTCCTAACAGAGTTGATTCTCGACAATGTACTTGCCGCATATGAACCTGCCGAGATCGTTGCCCTGCTCTCAGCTTTTGTTTTTCAGGAGAAGACTGATACGATTCCTACCCTGACTGGGAATCTGGACAGAGGAATGAAGACAATTATTACGATTTCTGAGAAAGTCAATGAACGTCAGACATATCACCAAGTAATTTTCTCAGCAGACGACTCGAACGATTTTGTGTCACGTCCTAGATTTGGTTTGATGGAAGTGGTGTATGAGTGGGCTCGTGGTATGAGTTTCAAGAATATCACTGACCTCACGGATGTGCTTGAAGGTACAATAGTGAGAGTTATTACTAGGTTAGATGAAACGTGTCGCGAAGTAAAGAATGCCGCAAGGATTATTGGCGATCCGGAGCTATTCACTAAGATGCAGACTTGCCAAGAGATGATCAAGAGAGATATCACTGCTGTTGCAAGTTTATATATGTAATGAGTTAAATGAAAACGACCAAATATAGTACAGATGACACCAAAATCATGCCAGGCCCATTGACTGCTCTGTTCTGTTTTTAATTAGTAAAACTTGAGTTACCAGCGGAGCGACTTACTGAAAATCGATCCGATTCTTTTTTACGACAGCCTTTTCCTTACTTCCTCACTCACTTCCTGTTGCGAATTTCCTCTATAAAACATTATCAGCATCATCTAAAAGTCAGTATCATAAAACATACGACGAATCCCTCCCAAAATCTGCAACCGTATTCATTTGATCTAGTTGACCATTGATGCCCATCGTGAGCGTATTGTTTTTCGATCTTGTCAATCTATCCGCTACAAAAATGCCGACGACTGCTAAACACACTCCTGCGGTTCTCTTGCGGATCACTGGATTCATTTTATGTGGGTTTGCTTTTGAAAAGTTGGTTTGAGGATTTGATGATGAAAGGACTTTCAAAGGGAAAAGTATGGCTTTTTGAGAGGCTGTGTATTGTGGTGGGTGGAAATGTAGTAGTCATGCGGATATCACGAGAGAGCAATGAGAAGTGGTGTGACGAAAGTGAGCCGATTTCCAAAAATGCCAAATATGTCTCTCGCCTGCATAAGTGGAATGCTATAGGAAGTATAACATTAATCAAATTCGACAATTCTTTGGGAAAACAAATGATGGGTGATATCTAGAAATATGTAGAATAGCTCATTCGTAAAGAACCCATTCCAAGATCACTTACTCTGCACGTGATTTTGAGAATCAGCGGTATAGATGATTAAGCGAACCCCTGAATTTGTTCCCCTGTTTACACTCAAGCGGGAGAGAATTTGAAATCAATCTCTCGCAGATAGAAGCTTCGTTTCATAGGTAAATAAGAATGCTAATAAGAATGCATTAGGCTAAAAGAGCATGGCTAATGTAATTTGCTGTGATGACGAAAACTGGAGGTCTAGGATCCTGTACACTGGAAAATCAAGGCATGCGTTCAGGGTGCTGCATGGAGCGTACCTTAATTAATGAAACAGTTTAGTTGGCAGAATTCGCAGTATTGCGGTCTAAAAAGAATCCCCTATTTAACTAACTATAATACTGCTTCCACTCGTTTTGTGGTGTCAAAAAACTTCTCCAAATAGCATAGCTTGGTAAATTTGAATTACTAAAGTACCCTATAAAAGCATTCTCTGTTAGAAATTTGGAAACATGGGAGCTCTACGTAGTACAGGAGACATTAATTAATATCGATATACATTGCGTAACCAGCGTAAATTCATAATAGAGCAATAGGCAATTCTTAGACTTAATTTTATTTACCGACCAATTCATCTTTGGTTTATCTAAAGTAGTAAGTTAGTGGCTAGCTGAGACCTACCAGTCCACATCCTCCATGAGGTCGTCGAATTTCTGTATTAAATCCTTGATTTCATGCTCGCAATATCGCCTACGCAATATAGCTCGAATTTCTTCACGAGCTTCTCTGCTAAGACCCTTAGGGGTAGTTTCTACGCTCCCAAAACGATTGGAGCTCCCGCTATACGGTCCATACCAAAAGGTAGCGGGTCTGTATCGTGATGCATTCTTCTCCCGATAAGCTTCTTCTTCATCTACCTCAAGATCAGCTTTAGCGATCATATCCTGAGCTTCCCGTCTTCTATACCCTCCGGCTATCATAAGTGCCTCTACAATCGCATCCCTCGCTTGCCCACCTCTGTAATCTGGACTACTCGAGTGAAGACTAGCTCGTCTTTGTAAGCGTTCCTGGCGTTCAATCTCTTCATCATCTAATTGCATCTCTTTGATTGCCTTTTCTCTCGACCACTTCTTGATGTCCATCAGCTCTCGTACAATCTTTTCTTGTTTAGCATTAAGAGGTGGATCTTTAGGAGGTCCATAAGTATACCATCCCGCTCTGTTTACTTCATGGGGGTCCTGAGGTCCAGAATGGTCGCAAGGCTTATAGTTGCTTTCACCCAAGTTACCACTCTGATCTGAATAATTCCTAGAATTATGGCCTGAACTAGATCCGCTTTGTGATCCGAACTGGGTACTTGAATGACTTCCATAAGACTTAGTTTGGCTAGTGCTTCCCCAATCCTCACTTGAACCAGTATCCCAGGTAGGATCATGGTTGATACCGTACCCGAAATAGCTCCCACCGTAATTATAACTCCATCCCGGATTGCTGCCTGGGTAGTAGTAGTTGTTGAACGAAGAGGGATACTGGCCAAACGAGCTTCCACCATACGGGTTGCCTGTGCTAGATGGGAATTCATTGAATGGGTTTCTACCACGCGTGCTGCTTGAACTTTGATGCATGCCTGGCCCATTTGGGACATTCGGCTGAGATGTATAGGGTTTTTGGCTACCACTTCCACCAGTGCTGCTGCTTCCTCTCATTCCACCGGGACTAGAAGCTCGGCTTTTTTTCTCAACACCTTCTTTGGCCAAGTGGTTGACAGTACTTATTGCAGCATCCCGAGGGATTCCTTGGGACAGAATATCTTGGAAGATCCGACTGTATTCTGCCATTTCCAGATCTGAAACGAAGTAGGGACGTTCTGGCGTCGGACTGTGTCTCCCGAAACCCAGATTGGAATCCTTGGGTTTGTTCCTTTTGTTACTGCTGAATGGCATGATTTGGTATCTTTTACGATCAAGGTTATATAATTCACCGTTATTCAAGATATGAAGTAGTGAAGAGAAATCATAAACCATTTTGGATGAAAGTATAATATGTAAATCCACACTTTTGCTGTTCTAAGACCATGGAATTGTTCAATTCTGAATAACATAAAGAAGTTCTTTATTCACACAACTGAGACAAAAACTCATGGGCAACTTAAATAAAAGGAATATGTCATCTCAAAATTCTTGCCTGACTTCAGAGATAGGGCATTAAATTGTCAGCCCAAGAAGCCTAACCCGCGGATTGATAAAAAGAGTAGCTGATATAACTGAGCCAAACTTAAATTCATATATAACTTCACGTTGGGTTGCACATTTGTTTTACAATAGTTCGAAACGATTCTGTCCTCTTGAAATTAAAGATACAAAGAGAAAGCTGAGCCAACCTTTGTTTGATATAATGCCATTATCTTGATTAAGCAGAAAGGATTTACCGAGTCACAATTATGGATAGCGCAGAGAGAGACTACACCTGAACAAGGCATCCTTGATATAATGTTAACATTTTGGTAGCCAATTAGGGCCTAGTTTCTCGCACCTTGAAGGTGTGTTACTACTACCGCACATGCATTCGAGACTACTTGAACAGGAAGATCTATTATTGTTCCGTCATGGGTTTTATAATATACTACTCTGAACAGTGATCAATCCGATAGCAGGGGAGGAACGTGAAATAAAAGTAATCTAGAACCAGACAAAGAAAAAGACCTTTGCTAACTTGGTTAAAATAGGACAAATTAGCAGTAAAGTTACGAAATATCCAATCAAATTTGTACGAAGACGAAACTTGAGAGGAAGGCATTATGTAAGGGGGTAGCATGCTCCTTCAGAGGAAAAAAGCATGAAAATCTATTTGTAGATGACTTGGAGGAATGGTTGTTATTATAAAGTTAGAACTATGATTTGCATCGTCTTTTCACTACCATCTCACGGTCAAATTTAAAGGGGGCTCTAAATGCATGAAATTGCATCCTTCTCCAGGCGAATTTTCGAGCTGTGAATTGTGTTCATAAACTGCAGCAGTACTTTATATATCCGGATGCTCCTTCAGAAACGTTTCAAGACTACTTGCCTTCACGCCTGGATATGTTTCGTTATCTAATTTGTCCATATTCCATATGCCCTTCACTGTAAACAGTTGAAAGAAAAGTCTATGGTACTCCCAGAACTTTTCCCTTCCCCATTTCACTTTCCCTGCAATTGCCTTTTCTTCGAGCTCTTCCACTGAGCCCTTTTCCGTAATGTCAACTCTTGCTTCCGGATGCACTTTCTTATAAATCTCAGCCACCTCGCGTAAAGAGTGCACCCATGATACGAGGCTTTTGAAGCCGCCATTTTCAGCATCTGGCCCAGTCACAACCTCAATGCTGAAGGCACCCGCGTCCGCTTCGGAGGTGAAGAACCAGGGCTCGTTCCCAGATCCATAGATATCCATTGCTCTTACTCTTGGTGACCCTTCGGCTCCAACAGGCACGACCGGTGCCGGATTCCATACGCCATCATCAGCGGGAGTGAACCCCTGCTCAGGGTGCGTGCCGAAAAACACCTCTGCCAACATTCCGGTTAAAATATGAAGGGTTTTGATACTGCTTGAAATGCTAGCCTGGGCATGGAAAGCTATATATGGATCATAAACCTCTTCGTCGTGCAACGAGATCTTTCGCCAGTCATAATTCCAAGATGCAGCCAGGAAGCGCTATAATGACTAAGAATCAGCATTGGCACTCTGCAAAACTTCATTGCTCTCCACTTTCTATCCTTTCCACGGGGGGAAACTGGAAATATCGAACCTTAACTCCAGCTCGCTCGGCAGCTCGCAAAAGCAGAAGCTGCGCATCAAGAGCCAGCTCCGGCATCCCGCCATAGGCACAAATAACAGCATCTACGCCTTTCACGGCTTCTTCGAGAGCCGGAACATCATAATAATGTTTCGATTCTACGAATAATTCAAGTTGGTCCTGTAGGTTCATAGGGAGCTTCTGGCGGGATCGGCCCAAGCCTCGGATCTGGTGGTCGCGCTCTAACCCTGCTATGGCGGCTTGTTTGCCCACATTTCCCGAGATTCCCACGATCAAGATGAGCATTGTGAGGTGAGGAGCGGATTTAGAGAATCGGTGGGTTTACGTCGAATCGCGAAGAAACCCTTGAAAGGGATTTGGTTACGTTGTGATGGTAGTAGAAAAGTATATAAATATAATTCCTGCTTAGATGTTAACAGGGGCGACAGTTTAAGTAGTCAAACTAAATTCAGGTCATGATGAGTCATTTCCCGTCATTTTCAGTCAAAGATATATTATGGTCTCAGATATATCTAATGGTTCTTACTTCTTCTACTTCTTCCAAGGATATATCAAGGAGGCGATATAGCATTGAAAGTGTCTGTCGGATCACTTAGAATACGGGGCACCTAGCTAGTGCCCTTGATGGTTGATAGGGATCCCAAGGCGGCCAGACCGTAACATAGTCCAACCGTACCGAATCGGGATTCTGCCACTCGGGCGGTCACGTGTAATCGTTCGAGGTCAGATTATACCAACAATGTCGAGAGCATCGCACAACTCCCGTTTCATCGGGAGACCTTGACAATCAATGAAATCCGTCTCTTGCAGGCAGAATAATAGCCGTGTAGGATATATATATATATATATCTCTCTTTCAGCAAGTACTTTGGAATATATGACTAAATAACATCATGCAAACCTGCCTTTACTCGTTTCCCTAGGAAGCTTAACCATTTTTGCAAAGCACACATTTCGATACTTCAACCTGTACATTAACTTGTACTCGCGACGCAAAACATTGACACCCAGCGAGAATCGATTGAAAATAACAGATCAGGGAGTTTGGAGTCATATAATGTGCTATAAACATGAAATAGCATCAGGAAATTTTATATACATATTGAAACAGAAGGCCATGCCCTAACTTTCTCTTTGCGGGTTAGAGAAATTAAAATTATCTACAGAGAAAAAAAGAAACTGCCAGAATTTAGAGCAGGTGCAAATAAATGAGTATATCAAAAGAAAATGCCCGCCCCTTTTGATGCCAAACTCCACATTGATCTAGCCGTATATCGTATATCCAACCATAGAAGCAAAATCTATACACAATAATCGCTCCACCATATCGTCCGGAACGTCATATCTCTAAATCATATTTGGCATTTCATCATGAGATTTGAACCATGTGCTCCCAACCGGTGAAGCGACTTCGGTGATTGCGTCGCGACCCAATCCACCTTCGAATTTCGATGGCGGTGGTTTCCTAGGACTACCGTTTGTTGCTAACAAATTTCCTACATCCGGTTTCTGACTAGATCCCGAATTCCCCTCATTTGAATATGTGGCCATGGATTGGCGATAGTACGTATCGTAAAAGTCACCTATGCTATCTCGTCCTGGCCCGGAAAATGAAGAGCTCCCGTCTGGGAGATTGAGCTCTAGGACAAATGGCGACGCTTGCTCATGCTTGCGAGGGATGGTTAAATTACTCGTTGCTGATATAGTAGGTGAATGGGATGATATTTGATGTGCATTCGAAAATGGCGAGTCTCTGAATATATTATCATCCTCTACACGGAATGAGTCTGAAAATTGAGCGGTAGTTAGATATGTTGGCGCCTGGGGTATTGGTTGGTGGATTTCATTCATCTCAGTATCTCGCGGGTAGTCCGTAGAATATGACGAAGTTCTGGAATACCGGCCATCAGATTCACTTTGTACTAGAATCGATGTCCGGGTGCTGTGGACGCTGGTGGCTGATAGCCTTCGCTGGGCACGAGCTTGTGCATCCGCCGACGATAAGCTCAATGGGAGAGAGTCTAGCCGTGGGGAGTGTAGAGCTGGGTGAACAGAGACTGTTCGTTTGCTTACGACAGAGTGACGGATGACGCCTGCGTCATTTTCTTCCGAGCTAGCACTGTCGTCACCAAGTTCAGATGGAAGAGGATATAACTCTAAAGGTGTTGGTGTTATCGGTGAAGGTTGAGTGTGCTGAGGTAACTTTTTGGGGTTCCCTCTAGATGCAGTACTGTTGTCTACACCACCCGATGAGAAGTTGGAACGAGACTCCTGGGGCCGAGACTGACTGGTATATGGGAATGGAGAAAAAGTTGCAGATACTCGTACCGGCTCTAAATATTTCTTGCCTGTTGCTGCTCCCCATTCTGCTAATGGCTGTGCTCCCTCGGCATCCTTTGGGCTTGCCAACGAAAATTTCGTGATGTTAGGCTCCATGTTATTATCGGGAGCTGAACTCGAACTCGAAGTACTCCTCC
>Ga0247814_10001571_pt1 | contig 13261 bp, 11 predicted proteins | sample UWRJL179409R1_FD_179947 | JGI IMG/M metagenome (GOLD analysis project Ga0247814, IMG submission 179947) | Plant litter microbial communities from Arlington Agricultural Research Station in Wisconsin, United States - UWRJ-L179-409R-1 | ecosystem: Environmental > Terrestrial > Plant litter >...
CGAGGGCGACAGGATACCTATAGAAGTACTTATATACCCCACCCCTCAAAAACCGGTAACAGATACCGAGCTGTTTTATGAGCAGTATAACGACACAAAGCCATTAACAGCACACGGGTTAAACTTAACGTGGTATAATAACCTGTATGAGCCATTGCCCGAAATACCTGTAGTATCATCGCAGGAGTTGGGCAAGACCATATATTATGTTAGCCAGACCATTAACGGTTGTGTGGGAATCCTGCAAAAAATAACCGTTTCTATCCTGCCTAATTACATTACCATAAAATATCCTAAATATTTTACCCCTAACGGAGACAGCATGCACGAAACATGGAATGTATATACCCCTGATTTTGGTATAAGGGCAACCACTTATATTTTTGATAAGTATGGTAAACTTATTATTCAGCTGTACTCTCCCGGCAATGGTTGGGATGGCACGTTTAACGGTAACGTACTGCCATCTACTGATTATTGGTTCACAACATTTTATACAGAATATGGTGTGCAAAAGCAGGTTAGATCTCATTTTAGTTTAATCAGATAACTTAATTTTTACCCAATTAATTTATTTTTAAGAAAATCCTCACGGCATAGTTTTACCTTTAAGTTATAAATTAACCTAAAACAAAATATTATGCAAAACAGGATACTAAACTTAGGAATATTCGCCTTATTACTTTCTACACTAACAAGCTGTGAGGCTATTGGCGACATATTTAAAGCCGGTATGGGCTTTGGTATTTTTTTAGTAATAGCCGTAGTGGTATTAATTATCTGGCTGCTAAGTAAATTCAGGAAATAATTACTTTTTAAGCATTGTGGCTGTAAAGCCCAATGTTTTATACATGTAAACTTTAGCCCGCACTATTGCTTTTTAGCCGTGGTGCGGGCTATGGTTTATTGTGTTACCTGTTTATAATAAATTTCACCCTTTTCTATACAAAATATTTTACAGGCAAATACGGCTGCTGTACCTTACCTTTGCAAAAACTAAAACTACAGGTGACTAAACAAAAATACATTGCCCTTATACTTATTTTAGGGTCTTTAACCGCCCTTGGCCCGTTCTCTATAGATATGTACCTGCCGGGATTTACAGCCATTGCTACCGATTTGCACACTACCGTAAATAAAGTATCCCTATCGCTTTCCAGTTATTTTATAGGCATCTCTGCCGGGCAACTGCTCTACGGGCCGTTACTGGACCGTTTTGGCCGAAAAAAACCACTGTACATAGGGCTTGTTGTTTACATATTGGCATCGCTGGGTTGTGCACTTACAACAAATATAGATGCGTTTATACTTTTAAGGTTTGTACAGGCAGTGGGCAGCTGCGCCGCTACGGTAGCCTCTATGGCTATGGTGCGCGACCTTTTTCCGGCTAAAGACACCCCAAAGGTATTTTCGCTATTAATGCTGGTGGTAGGGCTTTCGCCCATGCTGGCACCCACTATTGGCGGCTATGTAATTGCAGCATTTGGGTGGCATATAATTTTTATAATACTCATGGTTATGGGCATAGGCATACTGCTGGCATCGCGCTTTGGGCTGCCGCATACCCGTAATGCAGACCCTACTATATCTTTAAAGCCCAAGCCTATAATTACTAACTTTTTAAATGTGTTTACACAGCCACAGTTTTATACCTATGCCCTTTCGGGTGGGGTGGCGTTCTCCGGGCTGTTTACCTACGTGGCCGGTTCTCCGCTATTATTCATGGATATCTTTAAAGTATCGGGCGAACTGTACGGTTGGATATTTGCCTTCATGTCGGTTAGTTTCATCGGCTCCAGCCAGTTAAATTCGGTACTGCTGCGCAAATATAAAAGTGAACAGCTGGTCTATTTCGGGTTGGCACTGCAATGCGTTATTAGCATTATATTTCTTGTGGCGGCTATCAATAATTTATTAGGATTATATTCTACCATAGTAATGCTTTTCCTTTACCTGGGCTGCCTTGGCCTTACAAACCCTAATACGGCGGGCTTGTCTTTAGCACCATTTAGCAAAAATGCAGGTAGTGCTTCGGCATTGTTAGGCGCGTTACAGTTAGGGCTTGGCGCAATGGCATCGGTACTGGTGGGTATTTTGGTAAAAGATTCTATGGTACCTATGGTTGCCATTATGGCGGGCAGTACTGTTACTGCTTTATTAATACTGCTCATTGGCCGAAGGAATATTAAAGAACTGGCCGAAAATACAGATGGCGATAGTGTTGTAATGCATTGATTTTTTTCGACCGAAGAGCTTAGAGACTGAGATTTGCTCTAAGATCAGAAGACGTCCTTGCATTTCGACTAAGGAGAAATCTCAAAGTTTAAAAGAGATTACTCAACTTCGTTGCACTGCGTTCGGAATGGAAAACCACTCTATGCTGTATTTTAAAACGTTAATAGTAGTGTAAATCAGTCCTGAATAATCAAATATTAAAGACTGCTTCGTGCCTTGCAGTGACAGTATGTAAAAATACCGTTGGCAATTATGCTTTTCAGTTCACATTTTCCCTGTACTGAAAACTGCGACTGCGACTAAAATTTCCCTACCCTTCATACATATCCATGCTAAGCCTTGTTTCCTCAAGATCAAGCTCGCGTTCTATTTTTCGGAGTATCTCTTCGTTTGCCAGGCCTTTGCGGTGCATATCTTCCACCTTTTTGCGTTCTACATTAAGCAGGTCTATTTGCAGCTGGGTGTATTCGTTAAAAATATTAGCCGAAAGTGTCTCCCCATTCCCAAAAAAGTTAGACGGTAAATCGGTACGCTGCAGCCGGTTAAATTTCACTTCATATTTGCTTTTAATGTTGTTTAAAAGCTCATCCTGCAGGAGTGCATAATTTTCTTCAATATGTGTAATGGTTTCCGAGACCACTGTATTGCGCACCTCATATTCTTCGGCATAAATAGAGTAAGGCTTTATTTTTAATACTTTAATAAGAAACGGCAGCGTGAGCCCCAGCCCTATTAATGTAGACAGTATTACACAAAAAGTAAGGTAAATAATAAGGTTGCGGTGCGGGAAAGCGCTTCCATCGGCCATGGTGAGTGGTAACGCCAGTGCGGCAGCCATAGATACTACCCCACGCATGCCTGCCCAGCCAAAAACAACAAGGTTTCGGGAGTCGAAAGCTTCTTTCTCCCTTATTTTTTTACTCAAAAAACGCGGCAGCATAGCCGCCGGCATAACCCAAACAAACCGTACTACAATTACCACAAAGCTTATGGCAAGCCCCCAAAGCACAAGCGACTCTGTAGAGTAATCGTCCAGCCCCTCTTTTACCTGCCGCATTTGCAGACCTATAAGTATAAAAATGAGTCCGTTAAGAATGTATGCAACCACATCCCATACGGTTGTGGTCATAATACGGCTTTGGTGCGTAAATATTTCTCCTGACCGAAAGGACAGGTACAACCCGGTAGTAACCACAGCCAGTACCCCCGAAAAATGAAAATGCTCTGCCAGGAGGTAGCCTGCAAAAGGAGTTAAAAAAGTAAGGGTAACCTCTACATTAGGGTCGCACACAAACTTTTTGTGTATTAAATACATTATATAGCCCATACCCAGGCCTATAGCTATACCGGCGGTAACTACTATAAAAAAGTTAAGGCTGGCCTCCCATAATATAAAATTACCTGCTGCTACAGCGGCTAATGCATACTTGTATGCCACAAGGCCGCTGGCATCGTTTACCAGGCTTTCGCCCTCCAGTATGGTAATAAGGCGCGGGTTAAGCCCAAGGCCTTTAGTTATAGAGGTGGCTGCAACGGCATCTGGCGGAGACACGATAGCTCCTATTAAAAACGCCAGTGGCCACGATAGGTTATCTATTAAATAATGTGCCGCTATGGCCACCGCTATAGTTGTAAAAAATACCAGCCCTATGGCGGCAAGGCTTATAGAGCGTATAGATCCTTTAAAATCGTGCCAGCTGGTATTCCATGCGGCATGGTATAAAAGCGGGGGCAGGAATATAATAAAAACAATATCGGGGCTAAGCGAAACTACCGGTAGTCCCGGAATAACACTTATAAGTAGACCGCACAGTACTAAAACTATAGGGAACGGAAATTTGTATTTAGTGCTTATGGTGGCTAAAAAGGCCACGCCAAAAAGCATCATTATTATTATGGTAATATTCTCCATAGTGCTGTATAAAATTAAGTAAGGCTTTAAAGGAGTAAATATAGTAGTTTATACAGCATATAGCAATAACAAAAAAACCCGGATAGGCTGCCACCTTGTCCGGGTTAATATTCCTGGTGCCAATAAGAACTGTTAAGCAATTTTTATAGTTAAACCATTAAAATTACAAAACAAGTATCAGGGCAGTAGCAGCTGGCTATTTAAATGAGGGTTCGAAGCTAATTTAAAGTGCGCCACACAACTACTGCTTTATTATTATATCAACAAATATCGAGCTAATATATAACAATGATTTATATTTTAACGCAAAAAGATTATAATTTATCAATACACTCCCAAAAAAAATCCAAATATCGAAATGCTTAAATAAGAAGCGCTGCTAATAAATTGGTAATATATAATTAAACATTTAAAAACACTGATTATTATGCAAGCATAGTTGATGATAAATTCTTAAAAATACTTAAAACCATAATAATTCAACAAATTTTCGTTATCGGTATATACATCAATATTATTCGGTTTACACGCAGTATATTTGAATAGTAAATGGCTAAAAGACTCTAAAATGGATCATTCGATTACAATTGTATCAAAAAAATTACTGTCGGACAACTGGGCAACACTGCATAAAGTTGAATATGAGCACACCCTGCCCAACGGCAAAACGCAAAAAGAAGTTCGCGAAGTGTACGACAGGGGAAACGGCGCTGCAATACTGCTGTACAACATTGCTAAAGGCACTGTTATACTTACCCGCCAAATGCGCATACCTACCTGGTTTAACGGCAATGCAAGCGGCCTGATGATAGAGGCCTGCGCAGGGTTGCTGGATGAAGCTGATCCTGAAGAATGCATTCGCCGTGAAACCGAAGAAGAGACCGGTTACACACTTACCGAGGTTACACGGGTTATGGAGGCGTATATGTCTCCGGGATCGGTTACAGAGATACTGTACCTGTTTATTGGGGCATACAGTGAAGCTATGAAAACCGGCGAGGGCGGCGGGCTGGACAGCGAACAGGAAAATATAGAAGTGCTGGAAATGCCTTTTAACGAAGCCCTTACCATGATTAAGGCCAAAGAGATAAAAGATGCCAAAACCATAATGCTGCTGCAGTACTTAAGGCTGGAGGGAATTCTTTAGAGGGAGTTGCAGAGTGTCAAAGTTGCAAAATACAAAGTTTAGTAAATTATGAATACCATGTTACTGCCTTGAAACTATGTAATTTTGCCACTCTGCAACTTTGCAACCCCTCCTTTTAACATTAATTTAGTCTCCCTGCTGTAAGTAATTGCTTATTTTTAAGGATAAATTATACAGCATGGATATTACCTTTAATAACGACCCTAAACTTTCACTCTTACTGCCGGTTATCTATTTTGCATGGCAGGATGAAATACTTACAAAAGCAGAATTTGATGGTATTTCTGATTATATAAATACGCAGGAATGGCTTACTAAAGCTGAGAAAACCTTCCTGAGATCTAAAATAGCTTTTGATTCCCCCCCTACCCGTTCGGAACTTTTTCAGTGGAAAGAAATTATAAATAACGCACTGGCTGCCAACCCTAAAGTGAACAGTTTTACAGAGCTGGGCCTACTGGTTGCCAATGCCGAAAGGCCCGCTTTTAGCGAGGACGAAATTAAAAAAATAGCCCCGCAATTTGCAACGCTCGAACAGGGCCTTGGGTTGCTGGCAAGCGAGGCCATTGCCGGTTTTAGGAAAAGCACAAAAACGGTTACCCAAAGCCACAATACGGTAGAGAGCTTTAACGTACAGAAAATGACCGATTTACTGGATGGCAGCCAGGCAGATATCATTAATAAAGTTAAAGAACTTATAGGCAGTGAGGAATTTAAACTGGACATCCCTACCGATGTAACCGAGTTTAGGGAGAAAGTACTGCAATGGTGTAAAACACTGGCCGATCATGGGTTAGGATCATACGCTTACCCTATAGCACAGGGCGGCAAAAACGATATTGAGGGCTACTTTGCCATTATGGAAACCCTTAGCTACCATGACCTTAGCCTGGTAATAAAATTTGGCGTACAGTTTGGGCTTTGGGGCATGAGCATTCTCTCACTGGGTACCGAAAAGCACTATAAAAAATACCTGAAGGACGTAGGTTCTTTAGAACTTCCCGGCTGTTTTGCTATGACCGAAACCCACCACGGCAGCAATGTAAAAGGCATTCACACCACAGCCACTTACAACCACAAAGACAGGACATTTACCATACATACCCCAGAGAAATACGATCGTAAAGAATATATAGGCAATGCCGCTAACCATGGCGAAATGGCCACCGTTTTTGCCAAGCTTATTATAGATGGCAAAGACTATGGCGTGAATGCATTTGTAACCCTTATTCGTAATAAAGATAAATCGGCATACCCGGGGGTGACCATTGAAGACTGCGGACATAAAATGGGCCTTAACGGGGTAGACAACGGCATTATAACCTTTAATAATGTGGTGATTCCGTATGAAAATATGCTCGATAAATTTGCCAGCGTAAATGAGAATGGTGAGTTTGAAAGCCCGATACCCAGCGATAACCGACGGTTTTTCACTATGTTAGGTACACTGGTGGGCGGCAGGATAGGTATACCACGATCGGCACTGGCGGCGGCAAAGACCGGGCTTACCACTACCATAAAATACAGTGATAAGCGCAGGCAGTTTGGCCCCGAAGGCGGACAGGAAGTGCCCATACTAAACTACCGCATGCACCAGCGCAGGCTTATGCCCTACCTGGCTAATACCTACGCTTTAACCTTTGCCTTACAGCACCTTACCAAACGTTTTGTAAACCGTAAGGAAGAAGAAATGCAGGAAATTGAGGCACTTGCCGCAGGCCTTAAAGCCTACACCACCTGGAATGCACGCAACACTTTACAAGAGTGCCGCGAAGCCTGTGGCGGTAAGGGCTACCTGAGTGAAAACCGCATAGACGACCTTAAGAACGACACTGAGATTTACACCACTTTTGAAGGCGATAACACTGTGCTTATGCAACTTACGGCCAAGAACAGGCTGGGCGAATACCGCAGGCAGTTTGGCGAAATGAATGTTTCTACCATTTTTAATTATGTGGTGGGACAGGCAAAAACAGCGGTATCTGAAAAGAATCCTTTTGCTACCCGCAATACCGATGAAGGCCATTTAAAAGACCCTGCTTTTCATTTAAGCGCTTTTATATACCGTGAAAAAGAAGTAGTTAGCAGTGGAGCCCGACGCTTTAAAAAGCTGGTAGACGATGGCCTTGATGCCTTTGATGCCGCGAATATTATGCACCCGCACATGCTGCAAATAGCCGATGCTTACTTAGACAGAGTTGTACTGGAGCAATTTCAAATTAAGCTACAAGACATTAAAGATGAAGCACTTAAAGAGGTTTTAACCCGCCTGTACAACCTTTTTGCTCTTAACAAAATAGAAGAGCATAAGGCCTGGTATTTAGAGCAGGGCTATATGGAAGGCGTTAAAACCAAAGCTATACGTAAGGCTGTGAGCCAGTTATGCTGGGAAATACGTCAGGATGCCGTGCCCCTGGTTAATGCATTTAACATACCGGACAGCTGCCTGGGCGCTATTGCCACTACTAAGGCTGCAGAGGCATAATTATAGTTTTAGAGATGGCTTTAAATTTATTGACATTGATATAATCATACCCGCCCGACATAATTAGTATAAAGGCAAATTCCTGTGCTCCAAGAATGGTAACTAACTCATCATTACTGTTTTTAAACACAAGTAGCTTGCGTTCATGATGTACATAAAACATGGGTATTGGCACTATAGACAGGTTTCGCTTTATGCTAAGGTATCCGTTTTTTTTAGTGGCCTCCAGGTTAAATTCCCGGTATAACACGCTGCCCTGCATCAATTTAACATTAAGCTTATCTTTATTGTCATACGTTAAAACTACGTCCGAAATTTTGATGCTGTCTGTAAGTTTGGTATTAAAAAACAGCCCTTCTAACAGCGTTTCAGACAATCGTGTCCGGCTGCCGCAGCAGGTATCAGGGTAGGTGCCGTTTATTAATATCGTTTGTCCGGCTGTCGAATTAACCTCATCTTTAGCATAGCTTTTAAGAAGTTTTCGCTCGCTGAAACAGGAAGTGCAGATAACCGAAAAAAATAACAGCAATACTATTTTTCGCATGAAGCTGGTTTTAAGTCAAATATACAAAAAAAGAGTACCGGCAATGCAGTTACTATATTTATCTGTAACTTTGTATATTACAATTTAGAGATCACACAATGAAAAACATAAAAATAAGCGTGCTCGACCAGTCTCAGGTAAGCCGCAACAGCACAGCGCATGAGGCATTGATGGAGTCGGGTAAGTTAGTACAACTGGCTGACCAACTGGGTTTTGAACGTTACTGGGTAAGCGAGCACCACAACTTTAAACTGGTTGCCGGCACCACACCGGAGGTGCTTATACCCTACCTGGCTGCAAAGTCGGAGCGGATAAGGGTAGGATCTGGCGGTATCATGCTGCCCAACCATACTGCCCTGAAAGTGAGCGAGAACTTTGGTATGCTCGCCACACTTTTTCCGGGAAGGATAGACCTTGGCATAGGCCGTGCGCCGGGTGGCGACAGGCTTTCGGCACACCTGCTAAACCCTGCCAATACCTTTAGCGAGAAAGATTTTTACCAGCAAATAGTTGACGTTCAGGCATTTTTGCGCGATGCCAATATACCCGATACCGTTCATGAAAAGGTGAAGGCCTACCCTATCCCGGAGGTTTTACCGGAGTTCTGGATACTTACATCGAGTGGCGGGAGCGCCCAGTTTGCGGCACATTTTGGCATGGCACTGTCGTTTGCCCACTTTATAAATCCACAGGGCGGGCCCGAAGCCGTGGCGGTGTACAGGGACAGCTTCCAGCCCAGCCCCGAGCTTAAAGAGCCGCAGGTAAACGTAGGTATTTTTGCGTACTGCTCTGAAGATGAGGATAAAGTAAAAGACTGGATAACCGAATTTGACTACCGTATGCTGCACATAGAAATGGGTGCCACCGGCGATTTACCCTCGCTGGAAGAGATAAAAACCATACAGTACAGCATGCACCAGCGCGCCCGTATTGCCTACAACCGCGGCCGCTTTATTGCCGGTACGCCCGATGTGGTTAAACAGAAACTGGATGCCCTTGCAGACGACTATAATGTAGATGAAATTATGATAGCCACCTGGGCAGAAAATTTTGATGACCGAAAACGCTCTTACGAATTAATTGCCGAAATGTACCCGGTAGCAAAAACCGAATCGGTTTTGTAAGAATTTACGTGTATAGTATTTTAGCAGTAGTAAACAGTGTCTTTTAAGTGCATTTAAGTGTAATTTCGAACAAGAATATGCAAGCTTATGCAGCATTTTACAGCAATTTCTAAAGTTTTGTGAGCAAAAAACACGGTTTTGCACTAAAACGCCATGTATAGTGGTTTACAGTGTAATTTCTTACATAATATTTAAACACACTAAGCCCTGAAATTTTAAGATTTCAGGGCTTACTTTTTACTGAAGGAGTGGCTGCTGTAAATTGTTGGAGGGGTGTTGTAGTTTTGTGAAGTTTTAAAATACCAGCAATAAATTTTCAGGAGTAGTAAACCCGATTAAATCAGTTAAAATAATTTCTATATTTGGGGAAACATCGTCACATGGATTTAGAATCGGTTAAGAAGCATTACCAAAATTTAGACAGGGGAAAAATAGAGAGCCTGGCAACAACCGAAGCCAAGTCGCTGCGGCCTGAAGTTATCCCTGTGCTGATAGGAGAGATACAGCGACGCAACATGCCCGATAGTGTTATACTGGCGTTGCAAAGACAACTTAAAGAGCCTACTCCTGATAAACTTGCCGAATATTGCACACTGCTGCAAAGCCAGCCATGTCCTAAATGTGGCACCCGCAGTGCTAAACTAAATGCAAACATGACCAGCGAAGTGTTTAGCATTGTTTTTATTACCCGCAGTACAAAAAAACTAGGCATAGCCTGTCCTGACTGTCTGGATTCTTTTAAGAAAAATGCGAATGCTAAATCGGGTATGCTGGGCTGGTGGGCTTTCCCATGGGGTCCTATAAAAACAATACAGTCGTTTTTATTTAACGCCAAAATGAATAAGGAAAATCATCTTGGTATTCCTAACCGTATTTTTCAGGGGTTTGTATACCAAAATATTGGTGCCATAGAAGCGGCTAAAAACAGTCCTGATAAATTACAGCATATCATTACTGTACAATAATTATATTGCTTTATCACGGCTATTTTTTCACTATACTTATGCTAAGGCGAGCCTTTGGTACATGCCGATGACAATATTTAATGTGATTTATTTGCTAATGCTTCGCCATAAACAGCATACAAAAAGCTCGCACCGGCACGCCTAAACCATATACCTTTTAATCTATTTTGAGTATTCTTTAAATCGCTCAATAATTAATGGGAAACCCTTTTTAAACCAAAATTCGGGGCATATAAAGCCGCTGGACATACCGCCAGTGGCAAACTTTTCAACATAAAAATTTTCCTTATTTTTTATGGTACTCCCGGTCAGTTCTTCATAAAGCTTGTAGAGTATAGTCTCCAGTTCCTCCACATTATTTGGCCATGATATGGTAAGTGTTTCTTCTTCAAATGCTTGCCATAGGTTAATATCACCTCTCAATCCATATTGGCCCGGGCCATCTGTAAATAAATGCGATACCGTTACATTTTTCATACTATTTTTTCTATTTGCTTAACTATGTATTAATTCGTTTCATTTCTCTTTCCAAGATCAGATAATCATCCCCCGCTAGTTTGAACCTCACGCTCGTGCCAGTAAAGACATGTTGCTAATTTTTCTTTCTGCTTGATTCGTATTCAATTACTAACAAATTTAATCGTAATTTAGTTTCCAAACCTTATCGGGACGAGGGATAAATAGATTTTTTACTAATTTTAGTGCTTCAGTCTGAATAATCATATGTTTAAAATGTACGTCGAACACACCTTAAATATGCTGATTTTCAGACGTTAAAACAAAAAATCACTAAATACCTTCTTTTTATAACTAATTTGCCCTTGATTCGGATTAATCATAAAAAAACGTTTAGGGATCTTAAAACGTATAGTGAAGGGTTAGATTTAGAACTTAAATTTATGTTTGGTGAAATGAAGTCAGAGAAGAGTATCCATAGATCGAATTAAATATCAAAGTTATGAAAATACATATGTTATTGTATATATCACTGCTTATATGTGGGTGCAGGCAATCGAATACTAAAAATAGCGATTTAAATAAAAAAAAGTATTCTAATTTAAATAATATACAAATCGACACCAATAACTATAATAAGAAATATTTTAGTAATTATAATTACTACAAGCTTGCAAAAATGTCAAATTTATCTATCTTAATGTTAAACATAAAGAATGACTCTGTTGTTGAAATTGTCAGTGATGATGATAGGATGATTAATCCAATTGCAATCAATAGAAGCATTTTAGGTAACTTAAATATTGTTAAAGACAGTATTTTTTATGAAAACTCTAAAATAAATTTCAATAATATTTCAGGGACATCAAAACATCAATGGATAGATAGTTTAAAGGTAAATAGTGCCATAGTAGTTGACAATAATATAAATGTGTTTAAGAATTTACATATTGGTATTTCCAAAGAAAAATTTATAAATGAAATTTTCAATGTCAAGAAAAATTCATCATTAATGAAATATAATTTTTTCGATATCTATTATGTAATTGATGATGATCATCCAAAAGTTTTATTTGCTTTTGAGAATGATTCATTAAAGAAAATCTTAGTTGGCAATGTTTTTTATTAAAACCTTTGTCTAAGTCTTTTCTTCCAAATCTTATCACTAAACTCCCCCACTAACGCCAGCTTCAGGCTCTTGCCCGTAAAGACATGTTGGTAATTTTTCTTTCTGCTTAATTCGTATTCAATTACAAACAAATTTAATCGTAATTTAGTTTCCAAACTTTATCGGCATGAGGGATAAATAGATTTTTACTAATTTTAGTGCTTCAATCTGAATTATAATATGTGTAAAATGTGCGTCGAACAAACCTTAAATATGCTGATTTTAAGACGTTAAAACAAAGCAATTACTAAATACTCTCTTTTTATAACTAATTTGCCCCTTGATTCGCATGATTAAGAAAAAGAACGTAAAAATCATTACATACATAATACTCATTCTGGTATTGTTTATTTCTTGTTTGCCACCAAAAAAAAATAAGCAATATGCAAAAGATTACTTTGACTTAGATAAAAATGTCTTTGCAAAGAAATATTTATCCCTTTATGGTAATCAAATTATTGATTTTTCTAAGATTAGAGAAAATAGGGGATATTTAGTATTTCGTAATAATGATACATTTCAAATTATTTTGTTTTGTAGCGATGGTTTTACCTATACTTCTTCACTGATACCATTAAATATGATTGGTAAAATACCGAAGCAAAGACTTTTTAGAGATAGTTTATTTTCAGTTGAAAACGAGATTGTTAAGTTCGAGTCAATGGATGTGAATATTTACTCTACAATTGAGGAGGGAGTTATAGAAAATGACACCATATTTATGAAAAAAAAATATTATTCTATAAAACCTAAAAAAACTATGGTTTTAAATTACAAATACATACCGTTTGAAAAAATTAAAATTTATAAGTTTAGTAGTGATTATTTTATAATTGAATCAGATTAAAAATCCCCTTGCTAACGCCAGCTTAAGGCTTGTGTAGGTAAAGACATGTCGGTAATTTTTCTTTGCTTAATTCGTATTCAATTACAAACAAATTTAATCGTAATTTAGTTTCCAAACTTTATGGGCTCGCGCCGGCGGGGAAACATTTAAAAAAGTAAATCCTGCAATAACTAATACCTGATTAAACACAGTAGCCATGAAAATTATAATTTATACTGCAGGTTTAATTTTTATACTATTCTTTGCAGTAAGCTGCAAAGAAAAAATGGCAATTATAACGAAGGATTATGTGATAAATCCCAATTGGGATAAATACAATAATTCTTTCGTGATACGCAGAATGAAACCCAAATACGATAACCAAATTATCGATTTAGA
>Ga0247814_10001572_pt1 | contig 13260 bp, 7 predicted proteins | sample UWRJL179409R1_FD_179947 | JGI IMG/M metagenome (GOLD analysis project Ga0247814, IMG submission 179947) | Plant litter microbial communities from Arlington Agricultural Research Station in Wisconsin, United States - UWRJ-L179-409R-1 | ecosystem: Environmental > Terrestrial > Plant litter >...
CAAATCAAGATCAGTCGCTGTCAGTACGCCAATGCGAATTTTGGAATTCAGTTGCTGTACTTCCTGCAGCGCGTTCCAGTCAAAAGCAGAAACAATAAAATCAGTGTAATTCCAATTCTTTTTTAAAACATACCCTTCGATTAATTCTACAACAGGTTTTGCGGTTCCGTTTCCTTTCAATTCAATATTGATGAAGCATTTTCGATCGATGAGGTCGAAAACTTCCGACAGCGTTGGGATTTGAAACTCATTTTCGATTCGAAAAGACTTCAATTCCAACAAAGATAAGCTATTTACAAAACCTTTCGAATTCGTGGTACGATCGATAGTATCGTCATGAATGACTATGATTTCGCCGTCGGCACTCAAATGCACATCGAGTTCGATTCCGTCGACTCCCAAATCTAAAGCTTTCCGGAAAGAAGCCAGTGTGTTTTCGGGTAAATGGCCTTTTGCGCCACGATGACCAATGTTTAAAATTTTTCCCATTCTTTTTGTAAAACGTAAACATAAAAAAACGCCTTCATTTCTAAAGGCGTTGGGAGAAAAATATTGAATTTATTTTTTGAGCTCCAGTAATACGACATCAAAATCAGTGTCAATAACAACCATTCCGTTGGTCACTTTTACCGTTTTTCCGGAATAGGCATCTTTTAAATTTGTTTCATTTTTGAAAATGGTTCCAACAGGAATTTCTTTTTTCCCTTTGGGCAGATCAAGTCCGACAACTACCTGATCAGAATAATTGCCTTTGGAAAAATTTCTGCTGAAAACATACGGACTAGCAGCAATCTGATTGTGGATTCCGGCACCAACCGCAGGATGATTCCTTCTGAACTGACCCAATTTCTGCCAATGTAACAATACTTTTTTGGTTTCCGGATTGGATTTTACGTCATCCCAATTCATAAAGGAACGCAAAGTCGCATCGCCCTGTGTGCCTTCGATTACCAAAGAACGACCGGTTTCATCTCCATAATATGTTTGGGAAATTCCTGGAGAAAGCAGTAATTTGGTAGCACTTTCGTAGCTTTTAGTGCGTTTTGCATCAAACGGAGCGCCATCATCATGGGAAGAAAGATAGTTGAGGACACTGTATCCTTTGAGTTCATTGTTGAGTTTCCCGGAGTATTTGGCGAAGATAAATTCGTAGTCTTTCTGGGCATCCCATTTGAATTCGAAATTAATCATGTTGTTAAATCCATTTTCATAATAGTTGACTTTCTTATCGCCAAAATCGAAAATCTGTCCGCCCGAAATCCCATAATTATACACTTCCGCAATCGTGTAAAAAGAGTTGTTGTCGAGTACTTTTGACGGATTGTTCTTTTTCCAGGTATTAAAAGCATAATCGCACTGGGTTTTAAAATCGGCCCAAACGCCTTCATCTGTATGCTTTACGGTATCGCCTCTGTAGCCATCAATTCCAAATTCTACAATGTAATCTGTAAGCCATTTGATGATGTAATATTTGGGCGCTCTCGGATAACCGGTTCTTTTGAAAAAGGCATCCAGAGAAGCCATTTCTTTTTCATATTTTCCTTCTGCTTTCCATTTTTCAATTAAGAAAGGAGGAAGGGCAACAGGCTCGTTGCTTTCTGTCCTGACATCCGGAAGATTGGCAACTAGCGTACATTCTGTCGTACTTTCAAAAGTTTTGTAATCACATTGCGGACCTGTACGAACCCAATCCTGAGGCCATACGGAATCTTCGGGAGTTACCGGACCAGTATGGTTAATGACACCGTCGAGAACAATACGGATTCCTTTTGCATGTGCTTTTGATACCAGTTCGGCAAGGTCTTTTTTGGTGCCAAAATTCGGATCCAGACTCGTCCAGTCTCTCGCCCAATAGCCATGGAATCCATAACTCATTCCGGTTCCTTCATCGACACCGTCATGGATCTGCTCTACAATTGGCGTGAGCCAGATCGCATTGATACCGAGCTTTTCGAAATAGCCGTCCTGAATTTTTTGAATGATTCCGCGGATATTCCCGCCTTCAAATCCGCGAAGTTTTCCTGTTGGCTTGTTTCGGTTAAAGTAAATTTCTTTTTTGGTATTTCCGTCCTTAAACCGATCGGTCAGTAAAAAATAGAGGTTGGCGCCTTCCCATATAAAAGGAGTTTTATCTTTGGCAGGAACAGTTTTTTTAGATTGTGCAGATGCAGTAGTCATTATAAGTAATAAGGGAATTAAAAAAAAGAGTGCATTTTTTTTCATCTTAATGTTGGATTTTAATTACAGTACGCGTTGTCTTTTCAAGTAAAACCGGCATTTCAATTGTATTGCCGATTTTCTTAAAAGCAACATTCTTTCCGTTAATCATTATTTTTACAGACTTCGATGTGATATTATGAACGGTCAAAGTCATGTTTTTATCTTCGGAAGCATAAGATTTTCCAGTTTGGGTATCTATTTCCAATGTTGTTGTTTTTGAATTTGAGGTATTTTTGAAATGTAAGATTTCATAAGATTCTTTTTCAAAAGCATTTGGCGTTTCTCCATCATCGTTATACAATTGTCCTTCACTTTTTGTTGTTTTCGGATCAAAATAAAAGTGAAGATCGAAATTCGCCAATGAATATTTCGATGTGTTCTGGATCGTTTTTATAATCGGAATAAAAGCGCCACCACGTACAAAAACAGGAATATGATCTTCGGTTACCGCAATTGTAGCAGTTGTTCCGGCATTGTATTTTTTATCGGAATAGAAATCAAACCAATTGTTGTTTTTAGGAAAATATAGGGTTGTAGCAATGATTCCTGGTTTTGTAATTGGCTTAACGAGAAAATTGTTTCCCCAAAAATAGCTTTCGCTGCTGTTTAGTAATTTTTCATTTTCAGGTTCGTCAAAAAATAATGGGCGCATCAAAGGCGTTCCTTTCTGATTGTTTTCAAACGCAATCGTATAATTATAAGGTAAAAGCTGGTACCTTAATTCTACCTGTTTTTTAGCTTTTGCTTTGGTAACAATGTCTTTATAAACAGGCTCTGCGGCCACGTCTTCATGCGCATGCGGACGGAATATGGACTGAAAAACACCATATTGAAGCCATCTTATATACAATTCATTGTCGAAATAATCGCCTGCAAATCCGCCTAAATCAGAGTGCATATAACCAATTCCCTGCATGCCCATTTGTAGCGCAATTTCAGGCTGTGATTGCAATCCGCCCCAACTTCTGCTGACATCACCCGACCATGGAATGATGCCATAACGCTGAGATCCGGAATAACCCGAACGCATTAGGATAAAAGGACGCTGGTTTGGAAAATCTTTCTGATAACCCTCAAAAACCAATTTGGCCCAATTGTGTCCGTAGATATTATGCACTTCATCCGCTTTTCCTTTGGCGGTATTGGCTGCCGACGGAAAAACTTCTGGCTCGCCTAAATCACCCCACCATCCGCCAACGCCCTGATTGATGAACTTTTTGTAAATATCCCAGAACCAATCTTTGCCTTCGGGTTTGAAAACATCAATCAATCCGGTGTTTCCAAAATAGAAATCATAGGTAAATGCATTTCCGGCTTTGTCGGTAGCCAATACTTTTTTATCGATAGCTTCCTGCCATTTTTTTGAAGTAGTCAGTACAAAAGGTTCCGTAATCAAAATGGTTTTTATGCCTTTCGAATTATTGTCAGCAATCATTTTTTGCGGATTTGGAAAAGTATCTTTATCCCAGTCGAAATTGCCCATTGTGCCTTGGATCGTTTTTCCAAACCAATACAAATCAAGTATAATCGCATCAACCGGAATTTTATCGGCCTCGAATTTTTTAATCGTTTTTTCTACTTCATCCTGGGAATGGTACCCAAATCGGCTGGAGAAATTTCCTAATGTCCATCGTGCCGGCATAGGTTGTTTGCCCGTTAAATCAGTATAATTGGAAACCAGGTCGGTCCAGTTGTCACCAATGATGATTTGGTAAGTTTTCCTTCCGGAGATGGTTTCATAAGCCAGCGTATTGTCTTTTTTGCTGTCGAGATCCAGTGTTCCGATTGGCGCATTGTCAAAATGAATGGCATATAATTTTGAAGACAGGACAACAGGAATCGTGAAATTGAGCAATTCAGCCCTGTCAGAATATCCGTAATGCGCTTTATTGTACAAAGTCAATCGGTTGCCGCGACGGTTCATGCCAAGTGCTCTTGAGCCACCGCCATATAGTATTTCGGATTTATCCAGATTAAAGTCCAGGATTTGCGTGGAATCTCTTTTGGTATATCCGTTTTTTTCGGATACGATTTCCTGATTTTTCCGAAAGTAAGTAATCTTAAAAGGCGACTTATCGATGGTTATTTTAATTTCGGCAGATGAAAGTTCCAGTTTGTTTCCGGATTCGGAAAAAGCCATGATTCCGGCAACAGGTTTTAAAACAACGGCATGCGATTCCGGATTAAATATCTCTCCATTGGGAATGAAGGAAGTTTCCGTTATTTTATTGGTGTAGGCTTTTATCAGATAAGTTCCGTCGGAAGTCCTGATTTCCAATAGTTCGTTTTTCCAAAGATGTGACAAGTATTGCCTGTTGGCATTCTGTGCAAATGAAAATGAAGTGATGAATAATAGTAAGAAGATTTTTTTCATGCGTGTTTTCTGTCATTAAGATTTTGGCTCTTAATGGTTGGTTTATTTTAATTCCAAAATCAAAACTGACTTAGGCTCGAGTGTCATGTCGTTTTTCAGCGTTACGGTTTTACCTTCCAGAATGTCTTTACCCGAAGTATAATTCCCGATGCTTTCTTCAAATCGGGCAGTTTTAAATGTCTGTGTTTTTGCGCTGTTATTGATGACCACCATTACCGATTTTGCGTCGTTATACCTGAAATAAACATACACGTTATTTTCCGGAACATAGTGTTTCATTTTTCCGAAATGCACGACGTCGTTTGTTTTTCTCCAGCTGAAAAGTTTCGAAGTGAAGTCGAAATACTGCTGTTGTTCTGCAGTTCTTCCGGATTGAATAAAGGCATTGTTGGCATCGCCATTCCATCCTCCGGGGAAATCCCTTCTGATATCTGCATCGCCTTTGCCTTTGTCACCGGCCATTCCTATTTCTGAACCATAATATAATTGCGGAATGCCGCGAACAGTCGCAATTATTGCCATTCCCATTCGGTATTTGCTGAAATCGTTTTTGTAAATTTCATTGAAGCGTCCGGTATCATGATTTTCTATAAAAGTCATGATGCTGTTGATATTTGGATAAAGAAAATCATTCGTGAAATTGTCATAAACCCGTATCATTCCTTTGTCCCAACTGTCCTGGTCTTCATTGAAAACAGAGCCGAAAGCGTCGTGTAATGTAAAGTCCATAACGCTTGGTAAATGAGAGTTATAATTTTCTATGGCGCCAATTTTACTGTCTTTCTGCCAATACGCCATCTGTGCCTGGTCATGCATCCAGACTTCGCCGACAATGTTGAAATAAGGATATTCATCGGTAATTGATTTTGTCCATTTTGCAATTCCGGCTTTGTCGCAATAGGAATAAGTGTCGACGCGGAAACCGTCCAGATCAGCATATTCAATCCACCAGATCGCATTTTGAATCAGGTAATTCAAAAGTAAAGGATTGGACTGATTCAAATCGGGCATTGATTTTACAAACCAGCCATTCACACACATTTTGGTATCAATTGCTGAAGCATTGGGATCGAACTGTGTAGTCATGCGATAATTGGATTGCGCGTATCCGGGAAACTGATGCACCCAGTCATAAGATGGTAAATCCTTGTACATCCAATGTTGCCAACCCCAATGATTGGTCACATAATCCATGATATTTTTCATCCCTCTTTTATGGAGTTCATTGCTCAGGCGCAGATAATCTTCGTTAGTGCCATATCGGGAATCAATTTTGTAGACATCGGATTGGCCATAACCATGATAAGACCCACGTTCGTCGTTGTCTTCGCATAAAGGCGTATTCCAGATGGCCGTAGCGCCGAGTTGCTGAAGGTACTCCAGATTTTTGATGATGCCTTCAATATCGCCTCCATGCCGGGAACCGGGTTTGCTGCGATCGGCTTTTTCGGAAGTATCGGCAGTGCTGTCGTTATTCGGATTTCCATTAGCGAAGCGGTCGGGCATGATCAGGTAAATCATATCCGAAGCATCGTAGCCTTTGCGTAAAGCGGAATCTTTTCTTCTTTGTTTTAAAGTGTATTTTTTTGTGAAAGCTACTTTCTTATTCTTTGAAAATGAAAAAGTTATATCCTGTGGTGGCAGATTTTTTGTGTCGATGGTGATGAAAACATAATTCGGATTTTCTGTTTTTTGCATATTTGTAATGACGATATTATTAGAAGCAGCAATTTCATTCTGCGCAATATTTTTGCCGTAGAACATAATCTGCAATTCAGGATTTCGCATACCGGCATACCAGAAAGGCGGTTCCATTTTGTCAATTTGCGCTGATAGTGCCGAAGAGATGAGAAGAAACAGAAGCAGTGTTTTTTTCATTGTATTGGAAAATTAAAAACCCTTTCAGAATTTGAAGTCGGAAAGGGTTGTATTTTAAACTGTTATCAAGCTGTTTGGCTCGACTAAAACTGCCGTACCGTTAACAAAAACAGTGAGGTCTTTGTCACCGTCGATGGAGAATTTCGTCTCATTTTGGTGGACAGCCACTTTTAATATCTGGTTCCTGAAATTGATTTTAAACGAATAACCATTCCATTCTTTTGGAATCCTGGGGGTAAAATGAAGGGCATCGTCTTTTACCCGCATACCACCGAAACCTTCTACGATACTCATCCATGTTCCGGCCATTGAAGTAATGTGACAGCCTTCTTCGACTTCTTTGTTATAATCATCGAGATCCAAACGGGAAGTCCTCAAATAAAACGTATAGGCCATCTCCATTTTGTCCAAAGCCGCAGCCTGAATCGAATGGACGCAAGGCGACAAAGAACTTTCGTGAACCGTAAAGGATTCGTAAAATTCAAAATTGCGTTTCAATTCTTCCTTGGAGAAATGGTCTTCGAAAAAATAGAAGCCCTGTAAAACATCGGCTTGTTTGATGTATGGAGAACGTAAAATTCGGTCCCACGACCATTTTTGGTTGATGGGTCTCTGGCTTCTGTCGAGATCGGCGACGCGCACCAAAACCTTATCTAAAAAGCCATCCTGTTGCAGGTAAACCTCGTGTTCTTCCGAATAGGGAAAGTACATGTGATCGGCTACTTTTTTCCATTGCTGCAATTCAGAATCTGTAATATTTACTTTTTCGGTAATTCTTTTGTGATCGGAAGGATATTCCAGCGCGACTTTCTGAATCTGTTCATAAGTATAATCCAGACACCATTTAGCGATATAATTGGTGTAGAAATTATTATTGACGTTGTTTTCGTATTCATTCGGACCAGTAACGCCAAGAATGACATATTGATTCAATTTGGTCGAATAATTAGCTCTCTGATGCCAGAATCGTGCAATTCCGATCAAAACCTCGAGTCCTTTTTCAGGAATATAAGAATAATCTCCTGTAAAGCGATTGTAATTAAAAATTGCAAAAGCGATGGCACCATTCCTATGGATTTCTTCAAAAGTGATTTCCCATTCGTTGTGGCATTCTTCACCATTCATCGTTACCATCGGATACAAGGCCGCGCCATTGGTAAAACCTAATTTCGCCGCATTTTCAATCGCTTTGTCCAATTGATTGTAACGGTAGGTGAGCAGATTTCTCGCGACTTCCTGATCTTTGGTAGCCATGTAAAACGGAATACAATAAGCTTCGGTATCCCAATAAGTAGAGCCGCCATATTTCTCTCCGGTAAAGCCTTTCGGTCCGATGTTGAGCCGGGAATCTTTCCCTAAATAAGTTTGGTTTAACTGGAAAATATTGAAACGGATTCCCTGTTGTGCTTTGACATCGCCGTCAATTGTGATGTCTGACATTTCCCAGATTTTAGCCCATGCATCAATCTGGTCCTGCAACAATTGTGAATATCCTTTTGCTGTAGCGGTTTTTATTACTTTTTCAGCCGCGGCTTGTGTATTGTCGTGATTTAAGGAAACGGTGTAACCTCCAATTTTCTCAATTGCAGCAGTTGCTCCTTTACCGACTTTGATGCTATAAGTAAATTGCACTTTTTCAGTATTGGAATCGGTGCTTTCAGGACTAAGATTAACATTTTTTCCGTTCAGCAAAATGGTATTGTGCATGAAAGTAGTGGCGACAAAGTGCGTCTTAAAAGTACGTGCTGTTACAAAAGCTTGGTTTCCTGTGTGTTTTACATCAAGCGGCTCCCAGAATTTTTCTTCCCAGTTGGCATCTTCATTAGTTACACCGGCATCGATATAAGGTTGATATGCAATGGTCACCTCTTTATTTAAAGGAGTAATTTCATAATTGATTACACCTGCTTCATCTAAATTAAGAGAAAGGAAGCGACGCACATTGACAGAAATTTCAGTGCCATTTTTTAGTTTGGCTTCAAAGGACCGATGGTACCATCCTTCTTTCATGTTCAATTCCCTGCGGAAATTTTTTATATCGGAACAGGTATTCAAATCAAGGGTTTCACCATCAATTTCGATAGCAATTCCTATCCAATTGGGTGCGTTAAGCACTTTGGCAAAATATTCGGGATAGCCATTTTTCCACCAGCCCACTTTTGTTTTATCGGGATAATAAATTCCGGCGACATAACTTCCCTGAAAAGTTTCGGCGGTATAATTTTCTTCAAAATTTGCCCTTTGTCCCATAGCGCCATTGCCGATGCTGAAAAGGCTTTCGGATGATTTTACTCGCTCTGCATCAAATCCTTCTTCAATGATGGACCAATTGTCTGGTTTAATATAATCCTGATTCATTTGTTTAGTAATTTTTCAATTTTATTGACATTTTAAAATCAATTATGATTTTATCATTTCGTTATTATTTTTAATCAAAGCCTCTAAGAAACTCGTGTCCATATAAGTAAAATCTTTAAAGATATATCTGGCTTCGTGCAGGATATTTTTCTCTCCGATACCGACACTCGTCATTTTTGCGATATTGGCAGCCTGAACTCCCGCAACAGAATCTTCAAAAACAATAGCATTTTCGTTGCTTACATTTAATAATTTTGCCGCCTGTAAAAAAACTTCAGGATCCGGTTTGGCATTAGAAACATCGTTTCCGTCTACTATAGCATCAAAATAGCTGATGATGCCGGTTTTTTCAAGAATGGGTCTGGCGTTCTTACTCGCAGATCCTAAAGCAATCAGCTGGTTGTTTTCTTTCAGGAAGCGCAACACGGGCATTACACCTGGAAGGATTTCGCTATAATCCATATCCGTCAGGTAAGAAAGGTAATCCTGATTCTTTTGGTAGAGCCATTTGTCTTTCTCTTCCTGTGAAGCAGTGATTTTCCCCAATTCCAATATGATATCGAGAGAGCGTACACGGCTGACTCCTTTTAATTCTTCGTTGTGTTCGGGTGTAAATTCGATCCCAAGTTCGGATGCTATTTTCTGCCAGGCTGAAAAATGATATTTTGCCGTGTCAACGATAACGCCGTCGAGGTCGAATATAAATGCTTTTTTATTCATTAATGTCAATCTTTTTATTGGTAGCCACTCCAAGTGTTAATAGTCCGGCCAAAATCATTGAACAGCCACCAACAATCAAAGCATATACAGGTTCGCTATTGAAAAATTCCTTTACAAGGAAGCCCAAAATCGTTCCGGCGACAATCTGCGGAATTACAATGAAGAAGTTAAAAACACCCATGTAGTAACCCATTTTGCTGGAAGGCAAAGAGCCTGAAAGCATCGCATACGGAATTGATAAAATACTGGCCCAGGCAATGCCGACACCAACCATTGCCAATAGTAATCCTACTTTATCTGATAAGAAATATATTGAAATCAGGCCAATTCCGCCCGCGATCAGCGCAAGCATATGTGTGAATTTATTGCTGGTTTTTCTGGCGAGCACCGGAAGCAAAAATGCTACAGCCGCTGCAACGCCATTGTAAACAGTAAACATGACCGATACCCAATCGGCGGCATCATTGTATATTTTTGAAGTAGAATCTTCAGTACCGAAAACGTGTCCGGTTACAGCTTTTGTAGTGTAAATCCACATCGAGAAAAGCGCAAACCAGGAAAAAAATTGTACCCAGGCCAACTGCTTCATCGTTTTAGGCATATTTAGTAAGTCGGTCACGATTACAGTAAAACCGTTCCTGACTTCTTTTTTTCTTAATTGGGACACCAATGCAAACAGGAAACCAACGACTAAAAGTCCGACAGAAAGAATATACAATTCCTTATGTTCATTTCCTTTCCCCTGTGTATTAATATGGTGTACGTAAACTGAAGCAATGGCACCTACAATCAGCAGTATCAATCCGAGGGAGAACTGTCGTTTTACGGTTACACTGCTTTGCGAGGCAACTCTTTCCTGATGGTTTTTGGTAGATTGCTCTTTTTTGGCCTCTTCAAAAGCTTCGAGTTCTTCGGGAGAATATTCTTTGGATTTATAAACGGTCCAAAGGACTGCGAGTAAAAATACGATTCCGCCCACGTAAAAAGACCATTTTACCGAAGACGGGATAATGCCTTCGGGCGCGGTATTGCTGATGCCAAACCAATTGGTAAAAACATAAGGAAGCGCAGAACCGACTACTGCACCGATACCGATAAAGAAACTCTGCATGGCAAAACCGAGCGTACGTTGTTTTTCGGGTAAGTTATCGCCTACGAAAGCACGGAAAGGTTCCATGGAAATATTGATGGAAGAGTCCATGATCCATAAAGTTCCAATGGCAATCCATAAAGTAGGAGAGTTGGGCATAATGAAAAGCGCGATCGCGGATAAAATGGCACCGGCTAAAAAGTAAGGCCGTCTTCTTCCGAGTCGTGTCCATGTCCTGTCTGAAAAATAGCCAACGATAGGCTGGATAATCAATCCGGTCAAAGGCGCGGCCAGCCAATAAAGTCCGATTTTATCGACATCAGCTCCGAGCGTGTCAAAAATTCTTGAAGTATTTGCGTTCTGCAGGGCAAAACCGAATTGTATTCCCAAGAAACCGAAACTCATGTTCCATATTTCCCAGAAACTTAATTTACGCTTTTCCATTATCGTAATTTAATGATTGAATACGATAAGCGCTATGCTTATCAAAACTTACTTAATTTCGAAGTAAAGTATAAGTTCTGATATCTGGCTGTAAATATATAATATTTTTCTTTTCAAAACGTATTTTCAGCAATTTAACATTTGTAAAAAACAATCGTTTTTTGAAATTAACAACTGAAAATCAAACGTTTAACAATACTACAACGATGGCGTAGATTCTCTGATGACAAGGTGTGTTTCGATGACTTCAGTCTTGTAATGTTCTTCTTCCTCCTCTTCGGATTCTAATCGTTCAATGAGCATTTGCGCCGCTTTGTTTCCCATTTTTATACCGTTTTGGCTGACAGTGGTTATGCTTGGTGAAGAATATTTGGAGATGATGCCGTCAGTAAAGCCAATAATGGAGATGTCTTCGGGAACATTTAATTTTAATTTTTTAGCTGCTTTTATCGCGGTTACCGCAAACAATTCGTTGACGGCAAAAATGGCATCGGGCTTTTTAGCCATTAGTTTTTCGATCTGATCTGCGCAATTGTCAATGTCTTCAATTTTTAGAATCAGGCTTTCATCTATTTTGAAGTCGTTGTTTTTAAGGGCTTTGACATAGCCTTCGGTACGTAATTTCCCTACGCTTACATAATCAACCGTAGTAATCAGGGCGATTTTTTTGAATCCGTTATTGATGAGGTTTTGAACGGCTTCAAATGCGGCAAGATTATCATCGATGATTACCTTATCACACAGGATGTCATTAGTTACTCGGTCGAACATTACAACCGGCATTCCCTGATTGATCACTTCCGTAATATGGTGAAAGTCTTTTTTGAGTTGCGTTTCTTTGGAAAGTGACATGATAAACCCATCAATGCTTCCATTGGCGAGCATTTCCATGTTAATGACTTCTTTGTCAAAGGATTCGTCTGAAAGACACACAATAACATTGTAGCCTTTTTCGTTAGCTACATGTTCAATGCCGCTGATTACTGTTGCGAAAAAATGGTGTACGATTTCGGGAATAATTATTCCTATAGTCTTTGTTTTTTTATTTTTGAGGCTAAGGGCAATCAGGTTGGGTTTATAATTGTATAATTTTGCAAAAGCCTGGACTTTTTGTCGTGTATCTTCGCTTATTTCAGGACTGTCACGCAATGATTTTGAAACTGTCGAAATTGATACATCCAATTCTTTGGCAATCTGCTTTAAAGTTACTTTTCTTTTCATTCGGGTTTGTGTAAATACTGTTTTCTGAATAAAGATAATTTTTATTTTTATTAATCGAAATTTTACCCTTAAAAATATGAGTATTTACGAAAGTTTTCAACACGAAAACGTTTTCGGAAGACAATTAACAGGCTTGAATTAGCAAGGTTGGAATTTTTACTTAATTTTAACATTCGAAGTAAAGTTATAAGCTCAAAAAACTAATTCTAACTTAAACAAAATGTATGAAAACAATTTACAAAAAGTTGTTATTTTTATTACTCTTATTACCCTTTAGTGTCTTTGCACAAAGCGCTTTAGAAGGTACTGTTACAGACAAATCGTCGAAACAGCCTTTGCCGGGAGTAAATGTAATTATTGAGGGAACCACAGCGGGCACACAAACTGATTTTGACGGAAAATTTAAGATTTCCGGAAAAGCAGGTGACAAAGTTGTTTTCTCGTATTTGGGATATAAAAACGCGGTAATTAATTTTAGCGCTCAAAGTAATTTAAATGTAAGCCTTGAAGAAGAATCCAATCAGCTTCAGGAAGTTGTAGTTCAGGTTGGATATGGCTCGGTAAGGAAAAAAGACGCCACCGGAGCTGTTGAGCTTATAACGGCAAAAGATTTCAATAAAGGAGCGATTACCAGTGTGGAAGGATTATTAAATGGAAGGGCTTCGGGTGTTGTAATTACTGCTTCGGGAACGCCGGGTGATAACCCTGTAGTTAGGATTCGTGGCGGTTCTTCACTACTGGCTAGTAATGACCCGCTGATTGTTGTAGACGGTTTGCCTCTCGAAGGCGTAACTTTAGCGTCAATCAATCCGAATGATATTGAAACGTTTTCGATTCTTAAAGATGCTTCTTCTGCGGCGATCTATGGTAACAGAGGTTCAAATGGTGTAATTCTGATTACCACCAAGAAAGGTTCTAAAAAAGGAATCCAGGTTAATTTCAGTACGTTTACGAC
>Ga0247814_10001573_pt1 | contig 13257 bp, 10 predicted proteins | sample UWRJL179409R1_FD_179947 | JGI IMG/M metagenome (GOLD analysis project Ga0247814, IMG submission 179947) | Plant litter microbial communities from Arlington Agricultural Research Station in Wisconsin, United States - UWRJ-L179-409R-1 | ecosystem: Environmental > Terrestrial > Plant litter >...
GTACTAAAGCGCTCGGGATTCCTGGGCTATTATATTCTGATTCGGCCCACGGCTAGGCGTACGCTAGAGCAGCAAAACAAATAAAAAGCCCAACCTTTCAGTTGGGACTATCTATTTGGTGCAGGATAGACAAAAAAGTTTACACCAATATCTTGAAGATAACTACGATTTACTAAGGTTAGAGATTGAAAGATGGAGGGATATTCTAGCTGTTCCATACAGTCAATACAAGAGTGGTCATATACCGAGCTAGACTTACACGAGACAATAGAGGTCTATAGGTTATAATTCAGTTATGAGCCTATTCTCAAAGCTTTTCAGCCCTATAGAACCGAATAAACCAGAAGAAGTGGTCAAACAGGACACTGTCGCTTTGCATTCTGAAACTTCATATTGTCCATACTGTAGCGTTTATTTAATCAAGAAACCTACTCGTAAGAGCAAGTGTCCTAATTGCCATAATGATATTTACGTTCGCAATAAACAAACTCTTTTCCCGCAACAACTCTTGACCGAGCATCAGACAGACGCAGTAGATTTAATAAAGAACTTTGAATACCTAGGACTGAACGACGAAAGCTTTAAACGTGAGCAAGAGCTATTATCTATCAAGTTCGGTAAGCCTGCGGGCATTCCTGATACTATATGGAGTATTTATAATGGGTTGCTCGATACATTAAGTCGTACCGATGATTTCTCTCAAATGTCTGCAATTTATTTTCAGATGGCACGTCAATTAGTAAACGAGGGTAAAGAAGGACAACGCTTTGTAGTCGAGGCAAATAAAATGACCCTTCGTGATTATTCCAGAATGAACGTAATTGATTTTGAAATCGAGAGTAGTGTTAATTGCTGTGAGGCGTGCAAGAAGCAGGATGGCTCAATGCTTAAGCTGACTAGCGAATTACTTACCAAGCCACCTCTTCCTCCAGACAACTGCACTTGTGTCTTCGTAATAGGTAAACCACCTATGTGCACTTGCCTATACATTGCTAAGAGCTTTAAGTAGAACTTGTCTATAATTTGTTTGCTTTTTTGATTAGCTCTGCTTCACTAATCGCAACTCTATGAATTGGTGCGTCAGGTTTATCTTTATCAAAAAGAAAGGATAAATAGTGCCTATCCTTCCCATTAAATCCAAATATATTAACGATATTGAATAAACCCTTAGATACAATCTTTGCCAACTCGTCCTCCTGCATATCCCCGTTGATATTACAGAGGACTATTAGATGCATATTGTCGGCGTAATTCTGACCCTTGGAAGACTTGTCTTGAACTCGAGCGGACACCGCATCTAATAAAGTTTCATACTTCTTGTTACTTCTATACGTTGCGAGTGTCTGTTCAACATATACCGCTTCACTCTCACCTCTTACTAATCCTCCATCATCGTTATCGAGCATCTTAGCGACCCTTAACTTATCGCCCGTTAAGTCCGAGAGTGCAATGGCGTGGACTATCAATCCAATCCATTCACGTTTGCTCATAGACGTGTCGGTGACATCCTTACTATCTTCAATCCAGTTAGCATCACCCAATGCTGGAAGTACAAAATGTTTAAATGCAACTATAGGGTCAAGAGCTATCGCCTGTGCCTTGATAGCTAATCCGTTCGGTCGCCAAGTGTAGTCATCTTGTAGCTCAGTCATATTCTTATTATACAATTTGTAAAGTCTGAAAAGTGTAGAGCGAAAAAATATCGAGACAGCTAAAAGCGCCCTTGGAACTTTAGGTGAGTAGTTTTATCGAAGCTACGCTTTTTACATTCGCTTGAACAAGCTAATAGAGCTATAGTAGCGATATGAGCATTAAAATTACTCCGACAAAAATAGTGCTTTATATTATATTTTGGCCATTTATCATAGCTTGGTTTCTTCTGAAGTACCTTATCAAAATATATAGGGAACTACCTCCACCCGAAGCACAACAAACAACAAAGGTTTCGGTTAAACCGTCGCCAACCGAAGCAACAACCAAGTCGATAACTAAGACAACATCAAATCAACTTACTGAAAGTCTTCAAATACCTGAACCGACCCGCTCCCTGCTTTTTGTTACAGAAGAAGATACATCTAAAATACAAAGCACTTCGGGTTTTTCTATCACTATCAATTTCAGTCCAAGTACAGGAGAAGCCGAGGCGTCTGAAGATTTAAAAGGCTTCTTTGCCGAACCAAGTCTTATATGGACTAGATTGCCTATTAAATCTAATAATGACTTAGAAACCCAAGCAATGTATTGGCCCTCCTATTCTCGGTTCAGCCCCGTACACCGATACCAATATCTGCATTGGCTTAAAGATATCGAGCAACCAACAAATCTAAGTTACGTATTCTTGTACTTCTACGGGCTCGAGAGACAGCTACTAGTTGGCGAATATGACCAAGCAGTAGATGAAATTATACGTTTATTAAAGGTACATACCCAGAAAAGTTTCCGTCAATACGCAACAAGCTCACTTATCGCAGCAAGTTTAGTTAGGAAGCGATTAGATATTGTAGATAGAGCCCCTTTCTTATTAGAAGAAGAGGTAGATGAAGCATTAGCATTACGTATTATAAAAGGTACAACGATGAGCCCAACCGATATGATGAGTATCGCATCTCGTGTCGGCTTCACGAATAGACGGTATTTTAAGGTTCAACCAGAGCTTTTTAAACATAACCTCCAGACAGTAATAAATGAGTTTGAAGGAGAATACGGAAAAATAATGAGTGTCTTTAAATTAGAGGACTTTAAAAAGAGCAATACGAATGTATTTGCGAATATGTCCATACCCGTTGAAGCAAGGACCGCCAAAGTGCCAATAATTCTAGATGACGCAAAATTTCAAACGGCCATTCGCAACGCCTTAACCGAAGCTCATAATCGTACAAAGGATGCATTAGCTACTGGACGAAAATCCAACACTTAAACATCCGTTTGAGTAGCGGCCTTCCATACAGTCAAGGCTTCATTAAACATTCTAAACTCGTTCTGGTTGAAACCTTCTGATATAGATATTAAATATTCAACTTTTGCTCGTGCCTTTTCAGAACCAATGTACAGCTTCGGTGTTTTACAAAAATATTCGAGCTTATTAAGCTGACTGCTCGACAATCTACTTGAGTTATTGGTAACTCTAACGACTTGCACCTCTTGTCCGATAGCCCGTACAGGCTCTTCGGTATATTGTACTTGAGTAACAACAGCAGGTTGTTGCACCTCTTCTTTGACGGCTATCACAGGAGGTGTTGAAGTGCTGTACGTACATCCGTATGCCCAGTTTGTACATCCATAGAATAAGTATCCCGCTCCGCTACGTTTCACGAGTTCGCCATTGCCACACAATGGACACCGCAATGAGCTGTCTTCGGTCTCGTCCTGTATTTCTCTGATGAACTTTGATTTCCTATACCTATTAGTAATGAAAACTACCTGTTTCTTTGTTCTAGTCATTGCTACATAGAACAGGCGACGCTCTTCTCCATTCTCAAATTGGTCAGCAGAACTCAGTAATAAATTGAGAATTGGGTCGTCTGCTTTGCCTGACGGAAAACCATACTTACCGCTATTACAGTTGATGAGTATTGCATAGTCAGCTTCAAGTCCTTTTGCTTTATGTGCGGTTATGAAGTGCATTTCCAAGGTCTTACCTTGATGTATTCCGCTAGGAATTACGTACTTTATCAAACCATTAGAGAAGCTGACCGTGAAAGCCCTATTACGATTTTTAATTCTTTGAATATCGAAGTTATACCTACCAATAATATATACGCTGTCTTCTGGTTGAAGACCTTGCTTTAGAAGACCATCAATAGCACCAATCACAGCATCTGTATCATCGTCATCTGATGTATCTGCCTCTATTATCGTGTAGCCCGTTTGAGCCTTGCCTTGCGGTGCTCGCAAGGACTTTCCTAATTGATGAGGGTTCTTAAGGATAAATTCGGAACTAAGAGATATGAGCGGTTCATTAAAGCGATAGGTTGTTTCAATTTTTGAAGTATACGTATATCCAAAGTGCTTTTCAAAATCACTAAATAAAGTAATATCGCTTCCCGCAAACCTATATATTGACTGCCAATCGTCACCAACACAATAGAATTTTACATCTGGGTTTTGCACTCTGATGGCGTTTAGTATTCTATACCTTCCTATAGAAAGGTCTTGGAACTCATCTACGATTACGTAACTCAATGGAATATGGTAATCGCCCTCTTCAATATACTCAGTGGCTTTAGTAATCATATCGTTGAAATCAATCTCACCCGTATCACGTAAGTTAGCCTCATACATATTATAAAAAGGTTCAAATAAGTCTATAAAAAGACTAGCCCTAGTCTTCATAAACTTATCTTCTCCGCTGTCGGCATTGAACCCACGTGCATCCTCGATAGTATAGCCATTCGATTTAAGTAATGCTAAGAACGTTTTACAAAGTTCAATAAAGCCGTCGACTTGGTCTTTGCCAGCTTCTTGTATCACTTCCCATATTTCTTCAGGGCTCATAGGGTCTAACTTTACCCCTGCATTTTTAAGGCTTTCAGTTAGCATACTTAATAAATTGCCTTCATAGAATTGATAGGAATAACTCTCAATTAAGACCGTGTTGTTTTGAGAGTGTACCCGCTTCTTCCATTCCAGCAGTTGTCGGTAACGCCTCGTTGCCTCGTAATGCGTCTCTTTCAAACCAGCAAAGAATGCAGGCACGTTGCCGTCTCTATCCATTCCTAAATGCTCCAAGTAAACAGACCCGCTTGGACTAGCGATAGTAAAGTCAGGTTTGTAGTTCTTCTTTCTACCAAACTGGGCATACGGGAATTCGTACTGCTTTTCGTACTCGTATTCAACACGATTAAAAATCAGGAAGTTTGCAATAATACACTCTTCAATGCTTTTCACAGTCTCATTCTTGAAGGTTTCTTTTCCTCTGAAGAGTTGCTTCATCTTCATCCGCTTATAAGTGGAGAAGTTCTGGTCTTTCATATATTGTATGTAGTCGCCTAATGATGAAAACTCAAACTGTGACTTGGGAACTTTTACATAATTTATCAAAAAGTCATTTAATATCGTCAAATAATCAGCATCTTTAGAAAGCTCTTTCATAAACGTTCTAAACAGTTCACTGCTCTTGCTCTCATCAAAGATATTGGGTTTTCTATACTCTACAGACTGAACAACCGTTAGGCCAAACTTGTGGAATGTCTGAGGAGTGATGCCTTTTATATTTATACGGCCTTCCATCTCTTCGGCAGACTTACGTGTGAAAGAAATAGGAAGTATCATATCAGCAGATACATCCAAGAATTCTATTAAGTATTTGATTTTAGCGACGATTGTCATCGTCTTACCCGAACCAGCACCAGCTATGACTAGGTTATTGTCTTCGTCTGCAATGACAGCCCGTCGTTGTTGAACGTCTAAAGGGAAGGCGGCGGCACTATCAAAGAAACTTGCCTTGTTCTGCATTTCTGCATCAATAAACATTTCATTGTGTTGTAGCCTTAATGTTTCAAAATCAACCACAAGTTTATTTAATTTAAGAAATGGGAAGAGTGTCATTGGGTTGATGTAAACTTTTATCTTATCAAGCAAGTTTTGAGGAAGATGTTTTTCTATATCCGAAACGGCATCAGAAGAGTATTTGTGCGATATGTAAGCACTCTCGTTCAGTATCGCCGCTAAGTCATTCTGACAATTCTTAATTTCTTCTAAAATCATACTCTTCTATCTTACTCGAATGCTGTAGTTTCCACACCTATACTTATTTTCCACCCCCCCTACCCAGTGAAGTCGTCATTTTGAAAAAAGGCGTAAACGCACTACCTACCTAAATTTTTGCGAGTACCAAAAAAACATTTTCATAAGATTGGCCCAACAACTTTCATTAGCTAACAGTGGTGAGATTGTTAGCAAAACAAAATTCTTTTGTTGGCGAATAATTTTGTTTCATAATTAAATGTAGAATAATATTATGAGAATGCAGATTACTAAGAAACAGCACTATGCACCTAGTTTTTATTTCAAACGATTTTCGGATAATAGTCAGATGATACAGGTTATTGATTTACCAGAGGGTCGTATTATGAAATCACGCTCTTACACTAGTGTCTGCTGGGCGGACTTTTATTATGCAGAGAAAACCGGAGTTAGCGACGAAGTTAGCCAAGAATTCGAAACATTTTTTAAAGAGATTGAAGACTACTTTTCAATAGATTTCGATAGTATTCTGGAAACAATTCTAAACTATAAAGAAATATCTCCCGAACAACTTGATAAAATGGCTTGGTTTTTTTCGTGTCTATGGGTAAGAAGCCCTCAAATGCGTTCTCAGTTAAATAAAATGACCGAGGATGTTATGAAGTGGTATGCAGGCATTATTGCCTCTGAGCCTAACTTCATAGACAACGCCAAAAACAAGCTCACGCAAAAAGGAGTTAGCTTTACGGAAGCCGACCTAGATAACATTCAAGATATGTATCAAAACGGCGACTTATCAATGACTATCAGTAACCAAGACCATTTAAGAATGATTATGAAGTGTGAAGAATATATGCATTGGTTTAAAGCAAAAAACTGGAGATTTTATATTGCAAAAGGTTCAAAACGTTTCATTACATCAGATACTCCTGTAATTGAAATTTTCAAAGGAGATACGCTTCAAGAGCAAATGTACAATAATCATATTATGCAACGTCCCCAGTTTCTCGCTTTGACACCCGATGTATTAATAGAGCTAACCGACCCAACCATAGGAAAGAAGTTTAAACGGAAAGCAGTAAATAACAAGGAAGTAGATGAACATAATCTTCTCAGAGCACAATATTCAGAAAGATATGCCTATTCAAAGTCAAAGACAGACCTTCAAGACTTAATGCAGTACTATTTGAACTAGAATTCTAGCTCTTTCGGGTATTGGTGGTTATATGACCTCGTTTACTCATTGCTTCATCAAAACGTTTGTCCATATAGAACAAATCAGCAATACCGCCAATATAGAAATAGTTTAGCGTAATAAGGCGACCAAAAAATGGCTCACCTAAGTACATACGGTTCATCGGAAGCGGTAGCAATAGTGCTACCGCCGTAAGTATCTTGTAAGTTTTGCGTTCTTTCATAAGACTAAAGGTCGTTTGTTGTGCCCGCTGGACACGTTTGATTGCTTGTAGGCTCGTTTGCAAGAATAATAGAAACCGCATCACCGTCTTGCGTTACGTCACTCACGACGTATGCGTCAAAGCCAAGCCTGTCGCTACAGCTATTCACATTAGCGGCCTTAAATTGGTCGGTCAGTTCTTGGTTTGTGGCTGGCACGGCTTCGTTGACGTACTTAGCCGTTACGGTGTAGCCTTTTGTAGCTAAGTCTTTATAAACAACAAGACCTTCTTTAGCGGTGTAATCAATTTTATTCAAAGCAGGCAAAGTACCGACGTTCTGTGATGGTGTATCGCTATCGTTATTAGTAGTGGTCTCTGTTGAGCTTTCTGGTGCAAATAATCCTATGAGACCTAAGATTGCAACTAGGGCAACCCAGAACCACCACTTTTTAAATAATTGCTTGTTGAATACCTTGTTCGCCATCTTGCACTCCTTGCAGTTTAATTATTTAACCGTACGAGTGTCTTAAATAAAAAAGGGACACCGCCAACGGTGTCTAAACTATTTTTTCCGCAACAGGCTTTCACCTAATTGTTTCGGGCGATGCCCCTTTATATAAGGTGAACACCGAACGGAAGAAACCGACGGGGCTTCCTGTTACGTTTTAAATAGTTTAGACGTTGCTATTATAACACCTTCGTGGTGCTATAATTGATTAAACTACAACATAAATGTAGTAGCTTTAGGGATAGCTATGTTGAAGACACTTGATAAGAAAGAGTTGAAAGAAATAATTCAAAGCGGTAACATAAACCTGCTTATTGGCTCGGGATGTTCAAAACCGTACCTGTCCACACTTACGGACATAGAAAAAAGAATGGATGATGATGAGGCACGTGAAGGTGCTCAAAAAGATTATTACAGAATTATCCGTCAGTCAAAGTCAGTCATAGATGAGACCAGAGAAGGTGACGCAGCTCAAAAAGATAAACTCTTGAGCGTTAGAAAGAATTACGAAGATTTTGTTAAGTTTTGGACTGAAGCGATGTTTAGCCGATACCTCAGTATCGTAAACAAACAAGTAAATGTCTTCACCACAAACTTCGATATGTTTTACGAAGATGCCTGCGAACGTCAAAACGTTCCTTATAATGACGGTTTCGCTGGGCAATTACGCCCAATATTTAATGCAGCTAACTTCAACAAGATACAGAAATACAAGAGCCTCCAATTTGACAATACATCCGACATCCCCGTCTTTAACATAGTCAAGCTACACGGCTCGTTATCTTGGAAAACGGTTGATGGAGATATTCTACACTCCGACGGCTCGCATATAAGCGATGACTTAGACAGTAAAGAGGGGGAAGAATTTAGCAGCGCTTATAATAGCCAACTGTCTGTCATAAACCCTAATATAGGTAAGCATCTTAGTACCGTCCTAAATAGAACTTACGCCGCAATGCTTCGTAAGTTTGCTCTTGAGCTGGAAAAAGAAAATAGCGTCCTCTTCATTATTGGCAATTCGCTCGCAGACGACCACATACGAGACCTGCTTTACGGGGTTATGGAAACAAACCCTACCCTAGTCGTAGTGTACATTTCTTACTCACCATATAAAGAAGCTCCTACGGAAAAAGATAAAGAAGAAAGTGTAAACCTTTACAATCTTGTTGAAGATGAGGCACGACGTCCTAATTTTTATATCGTTGCTGATATGGACGGGAATAATATGCCGTTCGACAAAACCACCGACTTCTTGAAAACCATCTTACCTCGTATACGCCCAGAGCCAATTGAGAAAGAGTTAATGAGTGACGAGAATGCAGACAATTAATTCTGAACTCCAAGAGCGCATAATCAGCGACTCTGTCTTCACTATTGGTAGTGTCTCTGGAGTAGAGGGAAAGAACATAACGATAAAAGTTAACAAGGATAAAAACCTCCCTCACTTGTTCTTCAATGGTCGCACTATAAAGAACGTATCCGTAGGACTTTCGAACTACGTAAAGATTGTTAAAGGCTTTACGGAGATTATATGTAAAGTCGAAGGTGAGTATATAGAAGAGGACCGTCGTCAGCTTGGCAAAAAATATGGTAACGAAAAACAACGCAATAACAGATTTCTTAAAGTTTCTGTATTCGGTTTTTACGACGATGATAGTAACTTCCAACACGGCATAAAGGAAATGCCCCTGATTGGTAGCGAATGTAAATTGCTTACTAGGGATGAATTTACAAAATTACACGAACTATTTAACAAAGGTGATTTAGCAATTCCAATCGGCACTCTAATAGATGAAGAAACGCAAAAAATTTCAGTGGCAGTCAAGAATTTATTTGCAGGTCACATAGGTATTTTTGGGAATACGGGTTCTGGAAAATCAAATACACTAGCAAAGCTATACACTGAGCTTTTTAGATTAGATGGGTTAGACGGAAAATTTAAATCCAAATCTAAATTCATCGTAATTGATTTTAACGGCGAGTACTCTCATCCTGACGTGCTCACGCCTAATAAAAAGGTGTATAAACTTTCGACTGACCTGCCCTTAGAGAAAATTAGCAAAAAAAATCGAATACCTCTAAGTGAAGATAGTTTCATTGATATTGAGCTTCTATCTATACTTTCAAATGCTACCGAAAAAACACAAAAACCCTTTCTGGTACGTTCTATAAATCTGTACAAGAAAGTTTCTAAATCAGATAACAGTGAAGATTATTTTAAAAATAAACTACGCAAACTTTCGCTTGACATAATGCGACTAAAAAACAAAGAACTCGCATATTTAGCCATCGATAGATATAAACAGATATTGAAAATCGATAGTGACAACACCAGCTTCACAACTCCCGAGTGGCACAACAAAGATGCTTATTTTAAAGTCAGCAATGCTACTTGGGAAAATACAACAGATGAAGAATATAAGGCTCAGCCAATGCATACAAGCGTCGATGGCTACAACTTTCCAGATAATATAATTGATAAATTTTTAGATTTTGCGAAAATGCAGCTTTTGTACGACCTGCTGGATAACCGTGTTCAAAATGACCACATTTATCCGAGCATCGCTAGGCTTGAAAGCGTAAAAAATAGCGTCCAGAAAGTTTTTGACACTACTACGGGTGCTAGTAATAATATTTTTGGCAGAAATAACCTAGTTGTTATTGACCTAAAGTCAGCCAATCGAGATATGAAAAAAACATTGCCACTTATAGTTCTTAAGCGTCTATATGAAAACCAAAAGAGTGTATATAGGAACAAGACGTCACTCCATATAGTTATAGATGAAGCGCATAATATACTTTCAGATAATTCGGTACGTGAATCGGAAGCTTGGAAGGATTACCGCCTTGAGACGTTTGAAGAAATTATCAAGGAGGGAAGAAAATTTAGTGTATTTCTAACACTAGCAAGCCAACGGCCGTCTGACATATCCCCTACTATTATCTCTCAACTACATAACTATTTCATACACAAATTAATGAACGAGAATGATTTACGGGCAGTAGAAAGAGCGGTGAGCTATCTTGATAAAATGTCCTTCTCCTCGATATCAAATCTTTCTACCGGCTGTTGTTTTATAGCAGGCCAGATGACACAGTTCCCTCTTTCGGTACGGGTTGCGCAACTCTCGGACAATGAGCAGCCTAGAAGCCAAACTATAGATTTAAACAAGTTGTGGCAGAAGCAAAAAATCGATGGATGATGGCCGCAAAAGATGGTTTGATGAAAACGGAATGGAATGGATTGAACCAAACCCCAAAGAAAATGACCCTCGTTTCAGCTACGGCATCATACCTGAACAACCCAAACCAACCGATTTAATATATCGGCTTGATTACGATGCAGATAAGGGGTACTTACTCCTAAATACATTTGTAATCCAGAGCTTTAACTGGGAGAGTAATGCAGACCTAGCCTTCGGTGAACTATTCCTTCAAACTAATAGTATTGTAAAGACTATAGATGTTCGTCATCCATCAAAAGCTACTACTATAGTGAATAACATCAAAATGCCACTCGCTCTGCGTAATGCCTTTTTCAGAACAGGAAATGACGGGCATCGACTTCAACTTACGAGTGAGATAAATCGAGAACGTGCAAAAAAGTTCAACGTACGATTTGATGAAATCGACGAATATATCAATAAATGCCGAGACAAGCACTATGAGTTACTAAAGACTAATAAACGTAAATAAACAACATCGCCTATCGGACACAAAGCCTATATTTTGACAATCTAGGTACGTGGCATCAAAGAAAACTAATACCAGTCTAAGTCCCAAAAAAGCACTGAGCGAGCAACTCGACGAGCTGGCTAGTTTTCTTTATGACGCCTACCAGCACAGTAAACAAAAAGACAGTGTTAAAATAGAACCAGATAAAGGACAAATTGCGGATGATGGAGATAATTCTTAATATAACTTTGATGTCGGTAACTGACATCTCTTTGGCTTTCCGCAAGCTTGTCCTAGAGATGTCATTTTCTGAAATCAAGGTACTCGTATGAGCGACCTTGCAATAACCACTTGCCGTGTATCTTCTACGGAACAACTCGAAAACAACAGCTTAACCCGACAGCAAGAGGCGGTACTGAAATGCGCCAAAGAACTTGGCGTCATTATACCGAACGATGGACAATGGTCAGGTAGCGTCTCTAGCAAGCGTGGCGACAATGTAAAACGAAAAGACCTTCAGGAGATGCTTACATATTGCAGAAAGCATCCAAAAGTTAAATACTTAATCATCGACGAACCCGACAGGTTTATGCGTTCAATCGAAGAAGCGTTTCACTTTGAGGTTGAGTTTAAAAAACTTGGCGTTCAAGTTTGGTATGCATCCGACAAACAGCTAAACTCGGGCGACTTGATGGCAAAAATGATGCGATTTATGAAATACTTCAGTGCCGAAGGTAGCAATGAAGAACGTATCACTAAATCAATTTCAGGCGGACAAATGGCTATTCGAGAAGGTCGCCTACCTTCTAGTCCTAAGGTCGGCTACAGAAAAGGTACAGTCGCTGGCATACACGTTATAAACCCTACTCTAGCGATGCCATTGCAAAAAGTGCTACGCAAGCTGGCTTCACGCCTCATAGCACCAGCTGACGCCCTCAAAGAGCTCAACGCAAGTGAGTTCGGTAAACATTATACAAAGTTCAAGATGGATAGATTTAGACAGGTTGCTTGTGAGCCGTACTATGCTGGGATTATCGACCTTAAGGGCAAATTTAACCTACGTAACGAGAAGGGTTTACACAAACCTCTAATAACTAAAGAAGAGCACGAACAAATTCTTAGAGTGTTCAACCGAAACCCTAAAAATCAGTCTGGGCATAGGAAGAATAAAAATGAAGTCTATCCTCTATCAAATAAAATCACCTGCGATAAATGTGATAGCTCAGATAAAAAGTATCCTCGCTTCACAAGCTGTCCTATCAGTAACGGTAAAAGTAGAAAGACCACTAAGTTCTATGAGAAATATAGATGCAGAGGCTGTAATAGGTATCTTGATAAAGCAGAGACACACGAACGTTTCTCGGTGCTATTAAATACGACCGTCTTTCCAGACAACCAGATTGAGAAATTGAAGCAAAAACTAATTAAAACCTTCAATGCAAAACATCTTGATAAGCGTAGTGAAATTCAAAGGCTTGAAGCTATAAATTCAAGCCTCATTAAGAAGATTGAGAACCAAGTCGACGCCGTTATAGACCCTAAAAACGCATTCATTAAAGACGAGATAGCAAACTCAATTAAACGTCTTAAAAAAGAACACCAAGATAACGTAGGTCAAATCGTCGACCTACGTAACCAGAACGATAACGACTTAAAGGAATTCTTGGATTTCGCCTTCGGCTTTTTAGATGATAAAGGCAAGCATTTCTTTGATTTAACAGAGGAAGATATGAAAAGGTGTAAACAATTGGTTTTTCCAGCCCAAATTTACGTCGACGAAAAGAAAAATGTTTACACCAATGAAATTAGTGCTATTTTCAGGGGTCGAGATATAGAAAGAGACACCGAAGTGTCTCTAAAATCCAATTTGGTGCGGGTACAGGGACTCTAACCCTGGGCCTCATCCTTGGCAAGGATGCGCTCTAACAGCTGAGCTACACCCGCGTGCTTGATGAATTATAGTGGATTTAGGTAGGTATATCAAGCTTTAAG
>Ga0247814_10001575_pt1 | contig 13249 bp, 12 predicted proteins | sample UWRJL179409R1_FD_179947 | JGI IMG/M metagenome (GOLD analysis project Ga0247814, IMG submission 179947) | Plant litter microbial communities from Arlington Agricultural Research Station in Wisconsin, United States - UWRJ-L179-409R-1 | ecosystem: Environmental > Terrestrial > Plant litter >...
CCCTGAGTGCCGACTCGACGGCAGCGTTGTCGGGGAGCACCGAGTGGAACGAGCCATACGCAAGAACTGCGGCCCGGGGCATCCACCCACCCTCATCGCGCAGCGACAGCAACGCCCCCGCGACCAGGTTCGCGCCCGCGCTTGCCCCGCCGATGTCGATGGACCCGGTGGATGCTCGCAGCGACTCAGCCACGTCGAGAACGTCGTGATGGGCCGCCGGGAAACGATTGGGGTGGGAGCCCAGCCGAGGATTCCGGATCGGGCCGGGGTTTGGTGCGAGGCGGTAGTCGAGCGTGCGCACCCGCCTCCCCCGCGCGGCGAGGTACCGGGCGGGGGCGTCCGACTCCACCATGTCGAGCCCACCCAGCACAAAACCGCCGCCGTGCACCCACAAAAATGGGTGCGGCGCAGTGAGCGTCGCCGGCTCGTAGTCGCGCACCGCAATGTCGCCATCCCGGCCCCCGACAACCGAGTCCGTCGCGCGGTAAGCGACAACCATTGCTCCCCCAGTCTTGACGGGCAAGCAATCGCACGTTCGCAAGAGTCACCTTCTGCTGCGAAACCGTACAGCACGGGGCATCCGGCACCAACGATCTGACGGTAAACCAGTACTCTCGCCCGAAGATCACTCCGCGAACGGGCTTATCCCAGCGGCACCTGTGCCGAGGCACGCGTGGCCCTCGCAAACGGACCGCCGGGCGAGAACGCGTAGTCGGCGAAGCGCTCCCCGATGAGCCGGTGCGCCTCGGGCCCCGGGTGCAGGTCGTCGGGGAGAGGCAGTGCGGCAGCATCCGTCTCGCCATACAACTCGGTGCCGTCGAGAAAATGGAAGTTCGGGTCGGCGGCACGTCGCTCGACCAGCGACGCCAGCTCCCTGCGGATAACACTGAGCGTGAGTTTGCCCTGCGACTCATCCCCCGGCACTCCCGTGGCGATGAATTTCACCTGTCCGGCGGCCAGGGCGACCGGGTCGAACGCGCCAGGCCCAGCGGTTTGCTCGTGGATACCGCAGAAAATCGGCGAGATGAGGACGAGCGGGGTGTGGGGATGTCCCTCTCGAATGGTGTCGAGAAAGCCATGAACCGCGGGCACAAACGCCCGGAGTCGCATCGCGTCGGCGTTCACCACGTTGATACCCAGCTTCACACTGATGAGGTCCGCGGAGGTGTCGCGCATCACTCGCGCGAGGAAGGGGTCGACCATCGCGCTTCCGCCGAGTCCGAGATTCAGCAGTTCGACATCGCCACTGCGCGCGGCGACCGCCGGCCAGATCTCGCTGGGCGCGGCAGCGTTTGAGCCGTGACTGATCGAACTCCCGTGGTGCATCCACACCACACCCAGCCCCTCGACCGGCGTGACGGGGGCGTCCGAGTGCACTGCGATCACTTCGACCGACTCGTTGTGCGGCAGCCACATCTCGATGCGTTTGGAGCCCTCCGGCAATCCGCTCACGGACGTGGTGTGCGAGGGCCCGGTGTTCGGAGACGCCGCGCCCGTCTGGAGGTCTACATCGACGGAGTCTCCCCCGGTCAGCTCGTCACTCGTGACCAGCACCCCGTCGACAACAGTGTCGATGCGGCCCCGCGGACGAGTGATCCCTCGATACGTCGCCCGACTGGAGTGGACTTCGATGCCCACCTGTGTGGCCCTCGTCTCGAAGACGACACGCACCCCGGAGGACTGGGTCTCAACCGCGAGGAGCTGCGGATCGGGAAACTGGTTTCGCACCCACGCCGGGAGTCTGTGCGGACGAACACCCCGAGCGGTCGGCTCGAGTTCGGCGGCGCCACGGACAAACGACGACGAGAGCGGGGTAACGATCACGGCACTACCTTCCAGCGAACAGTGTGGGGAATTCCCTAAAACTACACCTATTAGGTTTTAACCTATGAGTTATAGGTGCTGGATCTCTCGACTCGCGTCGCATCGGTGCCGTTGGGTGAGGTCGCGCTGGCTCAGGGATACAGCCCCGCCCGAAACGTGAAGGTCACCAATTGCGCCCGGTCGCGCGCGCCCACCTTCGTCATTGCGCGCACCGCATGTGTTTTGACGGTGAAGGGCGACACCGACATCTGCGCGGCGATCTCGTGATTGTCGAGACCACTGGCAACCAGCACAATCACATCGAGCTCGCGCGGGGTGAGCGCGCCGAAGCGCTGGAGGAGGTCTTTGTCGATGGTCACGGGCGGACTGTCGGTCATGTGGCCGATGAGAGCAGTCGTCGCGGCGGCGGACAGGGCACCTCCGCCCGCCACAACTTCGGCTATGCCCGCGACGAGTTCCGCCGGGCTCACGGTTTTGCTGAGGAATCCGTTCGCACCTGCACGAAGTGCGGCGAGCACAATCTCGTCCTGGTCGAACGTGGTGAGCACAATCACCCGCAGCGCGGCGGATGGATGCTCCGTGCGAATTCGTCGTGTGGTCTCTACTCCGTCGATCCCGGGCATCCGGATGTCCATCAAGACCAAATCAACCGAATGGTCACGCAGGAACGCCGGCACCTGCAATCCGTCGGAGAGATCGCCAACCACAACGAGTGTGGGGTCGAGGAGGAGCATGGAACGGATGCCTGCCCGCATATCGTCCTGGTCGTCGACAATAAGAATGTTCGTCATGCGAGTTGCGCTCCTACCGGACTGAACTCCACGCTGAGGCGGAAGCGACCGCCTCCATTGTCAATCGTGAGGCGGCCGCCCCAGGATTCCACTCGCTCGCGCATCCCGACAAGGCCGAGCCCGCTCCCGGGCAGAAGAACCCGCGGCGCGTGCCCAATGGCGTTGTCCACACTCAGGTGCACCGCAGAAGCATCTTCGCGCACCGCTATCGTCGCGACTCCGTCTCCGTGCCGATAGGCGTTCGTCAGCGCCTCCTGAAGAACTCGGTAGATGGTGACCCCGGCACTGGAGGCCCCGGTCGCATCCGAGAGGACGATGGATGCGTCGACGGAGAGACCGATGCTCTCGAATGACGCGATCAGGCTGTCGATTCCGCTGAGCGAGGGAGTGGGGCGCAGCTCATCCCCCTCGGGCGCGGCATCACCGCGGCGGAGCACCACAAGAATTCGCTGCGTCTCAGACACCACGTTTCGCGCGTTCGATCGCGCCGAATCGAGCGCCTGGCGTGACGAGGTCGCCTGCTCGGGAAGGCCGATCTCGGCCACACCGAGATTCACGCTGAGCATCGCGACCTGGTGACCCACGATGTCGTGAAGGTCGCGCGCAATGCGGAGGCGTTCTTCTGTGACGCGCCGATCGGCTTCCATCTCCCGTGCGGCGACGGCCGTCCGTGCGCGCTCCTCGGTCGCCAGCCAGTGCTCGCGCGACAAACGAAGAGCAGCTCCCGTCGCTCCTCCGCCGATGGCAGTGAACAACGCAGCCACGGCCACAAGCCCTCCTTCGCCGAAACTGTCGCCGGTGGTCAGCCCGGCGAAGAAGAACGCTGCGACGACGAGCGTGCCAACAACGGGTGGCTTTCCCCGGAATGCAAACGAGAACAGCACAAGCACCGCGATCATCCAGACCGACACAGGGTCTTCACCGATTGCCGTGACCACAAACGAGGCGGCGCTGGCCACAACAAGACCGACCCAGGGTTTCCACCACGACAGCGCAACGCCTGCGCCAGCCGCCACAACAGCGAGGACAGTCGCGATATCCGCTCCAGACACGATCGCCACGATCAGCTGACCCACAAAGACAGCTCCGGCGAGCGCGTGCGCGCCGAGGTCAAAGGTGCGCGGGCGACCGATCCAGACGGGCACGCGTGGTGGGTCGTTGTGGTCGTCGACTGTGCGCATGGTCCGATTCTCGTCCTCCCGTGCGAACGCTGTGTACTTCGAACGAAGTACGTGGGTGACCGCCGGATCGAGCTGACCGGAATGAGCGGCGGAAATACTTCAAACGAAGTACATCCACCGTTCCTCCGGCGCGAAGACTGCTCAACGAGGCAGCCGCCCCGACAGATTTCATCTCGACAGATTCAGCTAGGAACATCATGTCCGCAGCATCTCCCACCATCACCGGCGTTGCGACGTCTCTGCGCACGCTCTACTTCGTCCGATTCGGTTTCGCGGTTGTCTGGGCCGCCCTCGTCTTCGCCGTCGGATCGAGCCTCAGCCCTCTCACCACGGTGCTGCTCGTTGTTTACCCGCTGTTCGACGCCGCCGCCGCGATCGTCGACCTCCGGTCTACCCGCGCCGCCGGGTCATCCGTCTTCCTGCTGTACGTCAACATGGCACTGAGCATCGCCGCCGCCGTCGGTCTGGCGCTCGCAGCCACATCTGGAACCCCCGCCCTACTCCGCGTCTGGGGTGCCTGGGCGCTGACGGCCGGCCTCGTGCAGTTCATCGTTGGGCTCCGCCGTCGCGCGCTCGGCGGCCAGTGGGTCATGATCATCTCCGGCGGCCTCTCCGTGTTCGTCGGTGGCGCATTTATCGCTATGTCCAGCGGCGACGCCGCGTCCCTCGCCAACCTCGGCGGGTACGCCGCTCTGGGGGGCGTCTTTTTCCTCATCTCCGCCCTGCGCCTTCGCCGCGCCGTGAAGGGGCTGTGAAAATGACCGCGCAGACCTTCGACGTCATCATCATCGGCGCCGGCCCCGTCGGCGAAAACGTCGCCGACCGGGTTGTGCAGGGCGGCCTCACGGCCGCAATTGTGGAACGCGAGCTCATTGGCGGGGAGTGCTCGTACTGGGCCTGTATGCCCACAAAGGCCTTGCTTCGCGACGCCGCGGCGCTCCGTGCCGTCCGGCATTTGCCCGGCGCCAGCGCGGCCGTCACCGGAGAGCTCGACATCTCCGCCGTGCTGCGTCGGCGCGACGCGTTCGCGTCTCACTGGAAAGACGATGGGCAGGCCGAGTGGCTCGATAGCGCTGGTATCACCCTGTTCCGCGGCGAGGGCCATATTGGTTCGCCCCGCTCCGTCGAGGTGGTTGGTGCCGACGGCAACATCCAGGTGTTGACCGCCCGGCACGCCGTGGTCATCGCCACCGGCAGCAGCGCCCGGATCCCCGGCATTGAAGGGCTCGCAGATGCCGCACCGTGGACAAGCCGCGAGGCAGCGTCGGCGGCGACTGTTCCCGACCGATTGGCCATCATCGGAGGCGGAGTTGTCGCCACCGAAATGGCGACCGCTTTCTCCGCGTTCGGCAGCACGGTGACGATCATCGCGCGCAATGGACTGTTGCCCGCTGTCGAGCCGTTCGCCAGCGAGCTGGTGGCCAAGGCACTGCGGGCAGGCGGAGTCGAACTCCGCCTGGACACCGAGCCCACACACATCACTCGCGGTGAGGATGGTGAGGTTCTCCTCCAACTGGCCGACGGCACGTCCCTTCGCGCCGATGAGGTGCTCGTCGCCACCGGCCGGAAGCCGAACACCACAACACTTGGCCTGGAGAACGTCGGGCTCACGCCGGGTGACTGGCTCACCGTCGACGATGCACTCCGGGTCGTCCAGCACTCCGGCGCCCCAGTGGAGGGCGAGTGGTTGTATGCCGCGGGCGATGTGAACCGCCGCGTACTGCTGACCCACCAGGGCAAGTACCAAGCGCGCATCCTCGGCGACAGCATTGTGGCCCGCGCGAACGGAACCAGAATCGACGACACCGCATGGGGTCGCCACGCCTTCACGGCTGACATCCACGCTGTGCCCCAGGTGATCTTCGGCGACCCGGAGATCGCCACCGTCGGATACACCGTCGCCGACGCCACTCGGCGCGGCCTCCCTATCCGTGTTATCGAATACGACCTCGGCGCGGTCGCCGGCGCGGCCCTGCACGCCGACGGATATGAGGGCCACGCGCTCATGGTTGTCGACGACGAGCGCAAGGTCATCGTCGGTTTCACCGTTGCGGGCCCGGATGTCGCGGAATTGCTGCACGCCGCCACGATTGCCATCGCCGCAGAGGTGCCCCTCGATCGTCTGTGGCACGCCGTTCCCGCGTACCCCACGGTGAGCGAGGTCTGGCTACGCCTGCTGGAGACCTACGGCCACTGATCCTGACACCATCCCATCCACAAACCAACGAAAAGCAGACCAGACCCATGACCACAAAGATCACCATCATCTATAACAACCCGACCGACCTCGACGCCTTCGAGCGCGGCTTTGCCGACACACAGCAGCTCGACCTGGCTCGAGCGCTACCCGGGCTGGAGCGCCTCGAATCATCCCGAGTGTGCCCGAAGGAAGACGGCTCCCCCACCCCGGCCCACCGCCTGGTCGACCTGTACTTTGCTGACTACGCCACAGCCTCGGCCGCGGTTGCGGGCACCGCAGCGGCCCTGCTGTTCCCCGCGATTTTCAGTATTGCCTCCGGTGGTGTCGAAGTGGCCTTCGCCGACGTGGAGGAGCGCTGAAATGAGCGCCGCAATGATTCAGCGCTCATTTGGCGGACCCGACGTTCTCGAGCTCGCGAACGTCAAGACTCCCACGGCCGCAATGATTCGGGCCGGCGAGGTGCTCGTTCGGGTCGCTTTTGCTGGCGTCAACCCGGTCGATACCAAAACACGCGCGGGCGGAGCCGTCGCGGGCCTGTTCCCGGGGTTCCCTCTCACCATCGGATGGGATCTTGCCGGAACCATCGTCGCGGTCGCCCCCGATGTAACATCGCTCGGTATCGACGATCGAGTTTTTGGAATGTCGCGCTTCCCTAACCCCGGCCGGGCGTATGCAGAGTTCGTCATCGCCGATGCGGCGGACCTCGCTGTAACTCCAGCCGGAGTCAGCGACGAACAGGCGGCGGCCCTGCCGCTCGCGGCGCTCACAGCCTGGGAGTGTCTCGTTGACGTCGGCGGCCTGCAGCAGGGCCAGCGAGTTCTCATTCAAGGGGCGGGCGGCGGCACCGGCCACTTGGCCGTACAGATCGCTCGAAACATCGGGGCCCACGTCACGGCCACCGGCGCCACCAGCAAGCAGTCGTGGCTGCGCGAGCTCGGCGCCGATCGCGCGATCGACTACACCGTCGACGACGTACCGACGATGTTCCCCGAGCGACCCTTCGACCTCGTCTTTAATACGTCGAACGCAACTGCTCGCGCTGGGATTCGAGTAACCAGGCCCGGCGGCGCAGTGATTGACATTTCAGAGACCGTTACGGCGCAGGACCGAGAGCTCGCCGACGTGATGCGCGTCCGGGTCGAAGTTCCCGCTGTCTCACTGAATCGTGGGGCGATTGAAGCGATTGCAGCTCTCGCGGCCGCCGGCCATCTCACGCCCCACATCAGCCAGATCTACCCTCTTGCAGAGGCAGCGGAGGCGCATCGTCAGATCGAGCACGGGCACGTTCGGGGAAAAATACTCCTGCGACCCTGACCGAGCGAGCGCCTGGGCTTGCGAAGTGATGCTCGCGCCACCGCTGTGGTGATTGTTCGTATGTCCGCGCCCTACACCTGCGTCAGGCGATAGCGTCGGTCTATGGACGCGCGCATCACTTTTATCACGCTCGCCGTCGCCGACATCGCGGCATCTCGTCGGTTCTATGTCGACGGACTCCGCTGGCAGCCAGAATTCGAGGCAGAGGGCGAAGTGCTCTTCTTCCGAGTGGCCCCTGCAGTGACCCTGTCGCTGTGGGACAGGGTCGCGTTCGAAGAGGAGGTCGGACCAGTGCAGACCGGTCCGGGCGCTCCGCCGGTCACCCTGTCCCACAACGTGCCCGACCGCGCCGGAGTCGATACAGTTCTCGCCGCGGCCGCTGCAGCCGGAGCATCCGTTCATATGGCCCGAGAGAGGGAATGGGGCGGCTACTCGGGATATTTCGAGGACCCTGACGGATTCCGGTGGGAAATCGCCTTCAACCCCGGCGCGATCGGCACCGATTTGCTGCGTGCTGCAGGCATCATCTGAGCTGGTGTGAGTCCTGCTGGAGGGCCTCAACAGCCGGGGATAGCGTCGCTGAGAGCATCCGCTCGCCCGCCCCCTGTTTCGGGGCTCGCAGCCCTGTGACCCGCTGGCCTACCGTGGGGTGATCCGAACGGAGCACCACCATGGACGACACCGATTCCCTCGCGAAGCGCACCTACCTTGTGTGCAGCACCCCCGTGCACGGGCACTTTTCGCCACTCGCCACAATCGGCCAACACCTCCTCTCACGGGGACATCGCGTGATTATGCTCACCGGATCGCGCTTCGCGCAGGCGGTGACCGACCGGGGCATGGAGTTTCGCGCCCTCGATGGCCTCGCCGACTTCGATGACCGGGATGCCGACTCCTTCCTCCCCGACCGCGATAATTACCGCGGGCTCGCCCGGGCGCAGTACGACATTCAGTCGATCTTTGTACGCACAATCCCGTCACAGTTTCGGGCGGTGGAGCGCATCCTCGCCGCGGAACCGATCGATGCGATTATCGTGGACAACGCTTTTGCGGGCGTCGCCCCGCTGTTACAAACCGCTGCCGGGTCGCGCGTGCCTGTGCTCGCGGTGGGAGTGACGCCGCTGAGCCAGTCCAGCCGCGACGTGGCTCCCTACGGGACCGGGATACTGCCGTCGTCCGGCCCCCTCGCTCGCCTCCGCAACCACGTGCTCAACTTCGTCGCCCACCGAGTGTTGTTTCGCGACACGCAGCGTGCTGGCCAGCAGGCATTCGCCGAGCTGGGGCGGGCGCCGCTCGACCACTTCGTGATGGACATCTCGAGTGCCTTCGACCGCTTCCTCCAGCTGAACGCGAGCGAGTTCGAGTACCCGCGCAGCGACCTCGCTGCGAACACCACTTTTGTGGGGCCCGTGATTCCCGCCGGGTCAGACGCACCCCTCCCGGAATGGTGGGGTGACCTCGCGGCAGCGAGCCACGTCGTCCACGTCACGCAGGGCACAATCGACAATCTCGACCTCGGCAAACTCGTCGGCCCGACGATCACCGCACTCGCGAACGCGGATGTGTTGGTTGTTGTCTCCACCGGCGGGCGCGACGTCGCCGCGCTCGGCACGCTGCCGTTGAACGTCCGCGCCGCCGAGTACCTGCCCTACGATCGGCTCTTGCCGCTCACCGACGTTTTTGTCACCAACGGTGGGTTCGGCGGAGTGCAGCAGGCGCTCAGCTACGGAGTGCCGATTGTGATCGCCGGTGACACCGAAGACAAGCCGGAGGTCGCCGCGCGCGTGAAGTGGTCGGGCGTCGGCGTCAACCTCCGAACAGGTAGGCCCACTTCGAGTGACGTGGCCACCGCGGTCCACGCCGTCCTCGGCGATAACAACTACCGCGCTCGAGCACGATCGCAGGCCGCCGCTATCGCCGCCCTCAGCTCGCTCGCCACCATCGAGCTCGAGTTGCAACGGGCCGCCGAAGGGTACCGCGTGCCGCGCTGAGCGCCCTGGCTCGCTGTGGCCGACTGGCGGCTGATCACCACGATCAGACCGTTATTTCAGTAGGGCGGATGGGACTTGAACCCATGACCGACGGATTATGAGTCCGCTGCTCTAACCAGCTGAGCTACCGCCCCGTACCGTCGCACCCACCCGGAGGTGGCCTTCACGGCATCCCGAATCTCAACGATCCGGGCACCCTTACGATACAGCCTCGAGGCGCCCACACCGGGCGGCTCGGGCTGCTCGGCGGGTCAGTCGTTATCGCGCAGCTTCGAGAGGCGCTCGCGCCACGCCGATTTGGGAGTGTCGGGGGCGGGTTCCATGATGGTGTCGCTGACGATGTCGCCGCGGTAGAGCGATTCGAAGGTGTCGAGGGTGCGCTGGATGTCGTGCGCTTCGACCACTTTGAGGCTCTCGCGTTTGAGCAGCTGTAGCTCGTCTTCGGGCATGGTGAGTACGTCCGTGAGGCGTGCGGCCAGCTCGTCGACGTTGCCGGCTTCGAACAAGAAGCCGTTTTCGCCGTCGTGCACAAGGTGCGGAAGGGCCATCGCGTTGGCGGCGACGATGGGGAGTCCGGATGCCATGGCCTCCATGGTCGCGATGCTCTGCAGTTCTGCAATCGACGGCATGGCGAACACGGTCGCGCGGGTGAGCGCGTTTTTGAGGTACTCGTCTTCGACGTACCCGGCGAAGTGCACGCGGTGGCGCACCCCGAGGGAGGTCGCGAGCGACTTGAGGTTCGCTTCCTGGTCTCCCCCGCCGACGAGCTCGAGCTTTGCGCCGAGCGACTTGTCGAGTTTCGCGAACGCACGAATGAGTTTGTCGAGCTGCTTCTCACCGGTGATGCGGCCAACAAACACAATGAGGTTTTCGGAGCGCGGCTCGAAGCTGGGGGTGTAGTGACTCGCCTCGATACCGCAGGAGATCGCGTAGACGCCACGGAGGCGCGTGTTGGCCTCGAGGAAGTCCGCGGCCTTGCGCGTTGGGGTGGTAACCGCTTCGGCGCGGCCAAACGTGCGCGCGGCAGCCGCCCAAGCGGCCTTAATCGCCGCACCCTGGAACCGCTTGGGGATCAGGGTGAACTCGAGCATGTTCTCGGGCATAAAGTGGTTGGTTCCAATAACGCGGATACCGCGCTTGGTGGCCTGGTTCGCGAGGCCCCGGCCAATGATTATGTGCGACTGGAAGTGCACCACGTCGGGTTTTACTTCGTCGAGTATCTTGGCGCTGTTCTGCTCGATGAGGAACGGAATGGCGAACCGCAGCCAGGGGTGCGGGTACCAGCGCAGGCTGAACAGGCGGTGCACGGTGAACGTCTCACCCTCGTGGGTCTCCTGGAACACCCCGTGCTTGCGCACCGTCGCGGCCGGCGCAACCATGTGCACCTCGTGGCCACGCCCGGTGAGTCCGGCCGCCAGCCGCGCTGCGAACGTCGCCGCGCCGTTGATCTCGGGCGCAAACGTGTCGGCACCGATCACGATCTTCAATGGGCGTGTGGGGTGTGCCGCGTCCTGCGGTGCGTCAGTCAAGTTCGAAAATCCCTTGCAATTGGTTGCTGCGTTGGTTTCTGCGGCAGGTCGACACCGACTGAACGGGTGAGTGTTCGGCGTCGCTCCACGGTACCCTAGCGACTCGTCGCCGGGTGGTGCTTGGCGAGCTGCAGCACACCGTAGATGGCCAGCGCTCCCGCCAGGACAAAGGCAAAGATCGACCACGTCGGGGCCGATGCGGCTTCACCCAGCACAACCACACCGATCGTGACAGCGACCACGGGATCGATGACCGTGAGGCCGGCAACAACCAGATCGGGCGGACCCGACGAGTACGCGGTTTGCACAAAGTAAGAGCCGAGGGCACTCGCGGCGAGCAGTCCAACCACACAGAGCACGGTGAGCCATTCGGCCGCCGAGATCGCGGTTTCGGTGACAACCAGCGTTTTGATGCGGTCGATAACAACCTTCGCCAGCGTCGCAACAAACCCGAAGAGGATGCCAGCGCCGACGATGTAGAAGATGGCAGTGATGCGGCGGCGCAGCAGTCCGAACACCACGGCAAAGCCGGTCAGCACCACCGCAAGGATGATCAGCACGGTGAGCAGCTGGGTCTCGGTGATGGGCTTGGACTCTGCGTTGACCGCCGCGACGGTGACAAACAGGGCGACACCGCCCACACAGAACGCAATAGCGCGAATAGAGACGGCGTCGAGCTTGACCTTGCTGATCCGCGCGTTGACAACGGCAGTGATCACCAGGGCGACGGCACCGAGTGGTTGCACCACAATGAGCGGTGCGAAGTAGAGGCTGGTGAGCTGCAGCACAATGGCGAGCCCCAGCATGACCGTTCCGATGACCCACGACGGGCGCCGCAGCAGCGCGAGAAGCTGGCGTGGTCCCAGACCGTGCTGACCGCCGGTCGCAATCGATGCGGCTCCAACTTTTCCGACACCGCGGTGTTGGAACTGCGCGCCGAGCGCGAGAAAGATGGCCCCAACGAGCGCGATAGGGATACCGATCGCCTGATAGGGCGACAGGGAAATCTGATCGGTGAGGTCGGCGAAATCGGGTGGCACGCGTCGAATCTACCTGCTCGCCGCCCGATAACCTGTGTGAATGGCCGTACTTCCCATTCTCATCACAGGCGATCCCGTCCTGCACTCCGCCGCTGCTCCCGTCACCGAATTTGATGACGCTCTGCGCACTCTTGTCGACGACATGTTCGAGACCATGGAGGCCGCCCCCGGGGTAGGCCTGGCCGGTCCGCAGGTGGGCGTCGGGCAGCGCATTTTCGTTTTCAACTGGACGGACGACAACGACGTTCTGTGGCGTGGCGCGGCCATCAACCCCGAACTCTGGATCAGCCCGCCGCCCGTGGGCATCGCCGACGAGGACGAGGACTCCGAGGGCTGCCTGTCGGTTCCCGGCGAACGCTACCCCCTGCTGCGCTCCGAGCTTGCGACCCTGCACGCGGTCGACCCCGATGGTGTGCCGTTCGAGATCCGCGCTGAGGGGTGGCTCGCCCGTATCTTCCAGCACGAGTTCGATCACCTCGGTGGAATCCTGTACGTCGACCGGCTCGAGCACACTCACGCCAAAGCATCCACCAAAGCGATCCGCAAAAGCGGATGGGGAAAACCGGGTCTGAGCTGGATGCCCGGAGTCGACAACCTCGAAGACTGAGGTGCCGGCGGCCAGCGTGTTGTCTGGCCGCCTGGTTACAGATTTACGCCGTGCACACCGTTGTGGTAGCGCAGCGCCGGAAACACCACGGAGACGGTGAAGCCGACCCCGGGCACCGTGTGGGCTTCGAAAACCCCGCCGAACAGGTTGGCGCGTTCGCGCATCTCCGTAATGGATGCTCCGGCAGCCACACCCGTGAGGGCGGTCAGGCTCTCCTCCGGGCTATATGCGCGCTCGCGAGAGAGTCGGTTGGGGTCGAGCCCGTCGTTACGGGCGCGGGACCGCTCGCCGTCGTCGGCGATGAGTACTCGCAGGCCCTCGTCGGTCCAGGTGAGGTTGACCTGCACCTCGGTGCCCACACCACCGTGGGTGAGCGAGTTGCCGAGCGATTCCCGCAGGATGCGGTGCACGGCAAGTTCGGCGCCGGGAACGAGGTCGAAGCGGTCGCCCGACTCTTCCACTGTGATGGCGAGGCCATCGCGGCGCATGGTGTCGAAGAGATCACCGACGGCGTCCAGGCGGGCGGGGGCATCGGCGTCGATCTCTCCCTCTCCCACCACGGTCATCACCCGGCGGAGGTCAGCGAGAATGCTGCGTGCTGCGGTTTCGATCACCCCAACCGAGCGGAGTGCGGCGTCGGGGTCGTTCTCGGCGGAATACCGCACACCTTCGGCTTCGCGGACCATGGTCGACACCGAGTGGATGCTCACCTCGTGCAGTTCGCGGATGATGCGCAGTCGCGCCGTCTGTTCCGCGAGGGCGAGTTCGACGT
>Ga0247814_10001578_pt1 | contig 13226 bp, 11 predicted proteins | sample UWRJL179409R1_FD_179947 | JGI IMG/M metagenome (GOLD analysis project Ga0247814, IMG submission 179947) | Plant litter microbial communities from Arlington Agricultural Research Station in Wisconsin, United States - UWRJ-L179-409R-1 | ecosystem: Environmental > Terrestrial > Plant litter >...
GAAAAGAACACGTTTTTTACATCGAAATGGCTTGTAATAAGATTATGGGTAATGCATCTGGGAATGATGACAATCAACCACCAAGCCCCGACACCTATTTTCTTCTCGAGAAAGCAGATATTGTTGCTGTGAATTTAGAAGCTCGTGCCCTGCTCATTGATTTCAAAATGATTTCGGGTTAGTATCTTCCAATTTCACTCCTTACATTTATTAAAATATATTAGATGCTGCCAACGGGCTTTCCATAGATTCTTGGGAGTCTCATCAAGCTCTTCAAACTGCAAATTCAATTATGGACGAGTTCAAACCCGGGAGACAAGACTCGATTGATAAGTGTCGTAAAATTGCAGCCGGATTTTTGGGTGACAAGTTCAATAGTTCTGGGGTTTACACAACTGAGTCTTCTCCAATAGTGTTTGGAATAGGGCACTGTCATATGTAAGCACGTTCTATGTTTCTTCTACTGCCGGTTCCAGACGGAACTACTTGTGTACGATTCCTACTCTTTGACAGACAACCACTAATAAAATGACACAGTGGTAAACCATGACTTATCCTAGTTTAGACACTGCTAACAGCATAGATACTTGTTGGTTATGGCCATGGGATGAGACCAAACGAAAAGTTGCCAGGTCGTGGTCAAATCAGTGCGATCTCATGGATAGGTACCCAGAGCATAGGTTTACTGCGTCCCAAGCCGCACAATATAAGTGGCTCCAAGATTATTACCCGACGCTTTATGATCGTGTCAAGACTAAAGTCAAAGAGGGGAAATTCCAGCCCATTGGCGGAAGTTGGGTGGAGCATGACACAAATATGCCCAGTGGAGAATCTCTAGTCCGTCAATTTCTATACGGACAACGGTTTTTTGAGAGCCACTTTGGCAAACGCTGTACAACATTTTGGCTTCCTGATACGTTTGGTTACTCTGGGCAACTGCCTCAACTCTGTAGGCTGGCGGGTATGAGTAGGTTCTTCACTCAAAAACTAAGCTGGAACAACATCAACAAGTTCCCTCATACCACATTTAATTGGGTCGCTCTTGACGGGAGCCAAGTGTTATGTCATGTAAGTTTGACGTTTTAGAAATCATAGCATTCCATTTAAAAAGCCCTAGGAATAGATTACTCCTGAAGCATGTTCATAGTACAAGATAGGACATGCCTCAAGAATAATTTACTTCATTGACTTTGACTCAAGTCCAGGATATCATATCGAGAGACTAACACCGCGGATGTCACCAAAAGATGGCTCCTTCTGAAAAATATAATTCTGAATGTGACTTGGACGATTTGAGAAACAGCATTTCTCAACATAAATCGCTAGATCAAGATGCTACTTCCCTATTGGTGTTTGGATATGGCGAGTACGTATTATATTTGTGCATACTTTTGCGCTAGCTTCAGTAAAAGTTAACCCTATAATTAGTGGCGGAGGTGGACCTACTGCGGAACACTTGGAGAAACTGCGGCGTTGTCGAGGAATAAGTGACCAGGTCTGTGTGCATAATTAACATGCTAAGTTTAACGGCTTGAATAATGGTAGATTAACTGTAATCAGATAGGACTATTGCCTCGAGCGACGATGGGCTCGTCTGTCGATGATTTCTTTGCCCAACTTCAGAAGAAGGCAGAAAGTGGCAAAGCAAAATTTGCAACTTGGTATGGAGAGTTATATTTTGAACTCCATCGCGGCACATACACTACACAGGCAAACAATAAACGCAATAACCGAAAGGCAGAAATACTGCTTCATGACATCGAGCTTCTGGCTACAGTAGCCAGTATTGATGGCAATTCGTTCAAGTATCCCAAGGAAGAAATCGATGAAATGGTAAGTGAAAAGTGCTATTAAGCAATCTATATGCTAACTAGTAAACCCAGTGGGAGGCAGTATTACTCTGTCAGTTTCATGACTGTCTTCCTGGAAGCTCTATCGAGCTGGTTTATGATGAATCCGATGTGGTGAGTCGTTAATACGAGACAAAGAAGTACTTTTGCATTTAATAACCTTATTCTAGCTCTATGAGAAGGTGTTTGCCATTGGAAGTGCAGTCCTACAAAGATTGTGGGAGTTTCAAGGGTACAAAGAGGCATCCAAGCATAGTGACGATGTGTCTGCACTCAATACGCTTCCCTGGCGTCGTAGTGAGGTTGTGAAACTTCCAAAGTCTGCGTAAGTAGTCCCCAGAATGCATAGAGTTGGAGAAGGATAGCCAGATGCAGCATACTTTGAGACGTTGTTCAATATATCATGTTCGATATGTTTATATTATGCAATATATCCCCCATGATACTATACAGATGATTTCTGCTAACACCTTTTGAAAATAACAGTACTAGTTCCGTTCAGAAATACGGACTTGCTCAAGTGCCTTTCCTTGGCTCCTCGACTGTCAGAGCCTTAAGTTCAAACTCAAATTTAGCATCTTCATACACCTCTGATTCTGCTAATCAACTCACGCCCCAATCCTCAGTCTCTGAAAAGTCAAACGAATACGTATCCAGTTCAGAGTCGGAATCCACTGATGAATCCTCCACCTCCGAGTCCTCGGAGCCGACAGTTCAAATTGAAAGATTAGAGGATGCCCTTGTGCTGTCCAACTCACAGTTGTCGGTCACCATCAAGAATGGGTGTATCACGTCACTAGTAGACAACTCACCTGGCATACCAAGAGAGGTTATCCCCGCAGGATGGAAAGCAAATCAATATGTGATATTCGACGACAAACCTTTAAATTGGCAAGCTTGGGATGTCGAAGTATATCATCTGAATTCGCGCCAAGAACTCCCTTCTGGAACCACAATGGTTGTCGAGTCATCTCCACATCGAGCCAGCGTGGTCACCGAAACAAGAGTGAGTGAATACAGCTGGATTAAAAGCACAATCAGCTTATCACCAGTCTATGATGGTCAGCCATCTTTCGTCGAAGTTGAATGTGAAGTAGAATGGAGGGAGAGCATGAAATTTTTGAAAGTCGAGTTTCCGGTAGACGTATTCAGCAAGGAAGCTAGCTATGAAACACAATTTGGAGTGATGACCCGACCAACACATTATAATACAACGTAAGGCTTTGTTGTTTTAGAAATCCACATTTGCTAATGAATTGAGAAGATGGGATATGGCCAAATTCGAAGTGTGCTGCCATAAATGGGCTGACCTTTCAGAACACGGATGTAAGTCCTTTTGACCCATAACGATCATCAGCAGCTGTCAAACCTCAATTGAGGATAATTCTAGGTCTGCTGTTAGAAATTGGTTTAAACCTTTGATTTTTTGCTCACTAATTCGTATAACTACTGCTGTTGAAAAAGCAAGTGAGCATGGAAGCTAACAAGGTGTTTATAGTTGGTGTTTCTATCCTCAACGATTCCAAGTACGGGTTCGCAACTTGTGGCAACATGATGCGTCTTTCACTTTTACGTTCTCCTAAGGCCCCAGATGCCAACGCGGATATGGGTAGGTTATCCCGTTCATACTGAGAGATCGAACGGAAGTCTGATAGTTTTTGACAGGTCGTCATCATATTCGATATGCCATTCTTCCGCACAAGGGGGCACTGTCTGAGACCACCATCCGCATGGCATTCAACTTCAACAACCCAATGCGTCTCTTCACGGGCTGTAATGGCCGCCGTGTTTCTCCAATCCGTCTTATTGGCTCTCCATCTCTTGTTCTCGACTCCGTAAAGCGGGGCGAAGACGATTACGATGTGTCCAGGGGTTTGTAAGTCATACATCTCTCTTCTATTTATTGGTTTCAACACCATTTCTTCACTTCTGGATGCTAACATCCGCCTAACAGGTTCCCGGCTCGTGAAAGTAAAAATGTCATTCTTCGCATATATGACAGTCTTGGCGGATTGAGCCACGGACGCATCATCACGGACTGGCCCGTCACATCCGTGTGGAAGTGCAATATCCTGGAGGATGATATAGAGGAGGTTGAGATCAAGAACGGCAAGATTGATATTGTATTGAGAGCTTTTGAGGTAGCAACGTTTAGGTTGGAGCTTCTTGCAGTCAAGTTGACTGGACAATCTTTGCCAATCCGGTAGCTAGAACAGAATTCATGATTTGCCATTTAGGCGTTGTATCAAGGCTTACTTTACCTTCTCCCTCCTTTCTATCTTTAACCTTCTTTTATTTCTTTTTGACGCGTCGGGGCTTGTTCTGAATTGCCTCTTCCTACTAGCCAAAAATGAAGCCATTCCCAAATATCTTGGCAAAAAAAGTCCTGTTTTAAACAACAAAAGAATATCCTCCACCGGCCCCGACCGATGCGTGTCTTCCCCAAGTATACTCTCGAGTACAATCCTCTACCCGCCCCGACGGATACGTATTGTTTCTTTGAGCCTTGTAGCGTCTTACGCTCCCATCCATGTATAGCATCAATGTACCAAGTTAATAAGATTACCGGTGATCTCTAAGTACAGGGCATGCCCTCATAATCTCCAAGTCGGCACTAGGTATGTAACTTGACCACTGAGCCAACAAGATGTTTGCTGCGGTTGAAGTACACCATTTGAGAAACCTACATTTATACCTGGATTTTCTAAGCTAGCTGGCGCCGGCCATATCAGAGGCTGGCCACTTGAATATTTAAAAAAATGCCAAGCAATCAATATTTCAGATTGAAGGATCTTTGTGCTGGTTATTGCTTGGAATGGTTTTCAGCGCGTTGCTCGTATAAAAAAAAAATTTCTTTTTGCTACATATCTAGCTAAATCATAGCTGTCTCGGACAGTCCGATACACGACAAACATATCACCCAGGCATGATAAAGCATTTCTTCTACTCTTTACACAGAAAACGTAGCAAGAAACTGGTCAAGAATGGTCTCCGCCTGTTTTTCAGACAACACAATTTCTTTATCTTTGCCCGCTCTGCGTCGGCCTCTGGCTTTGAACACGACCTTCTCTTCTTCGCCCTTCAACGTCTCTTCTCTTTTTTGCTCCTGCAGTCTGAGTTTTTGTAGTTTCAAAAAGGCGGCTTCTTCTTCGACTCTCCGCCTATCGTGTTCTATTTGTCGTCTGGCCTCCTCTTCTCTCCTATGACCACTACTATATCGCCTTCTCGGTCGCTCTTCTAAATCCAATCTTTGAGTCCTCTCTGGATCTTCTCCGGATCCTCTTCTCCTTCTCACATACAATGCCTCATCTCTAATCTCCGCATCTTGACCTCCACTGACCTCATCATTTCGTTTTCGCTCTACTCTTCTACTATCAGATAGGTAGGTAAGTAATGAAGATGGAGATGTCCTTGTTTTGTCTTTCTTTCTCACCCACTCAAATTTAGCCTCACTATGACGAAGTTTCTTGTCTTCGATGGCATAAATAGCTGTTTGGGCGGATTCATGCAAATGCCTCGCATTCCTAAGTTCACTGGTGTGCTTCCATAAGAACTCCTGCTCGTGCTCTGGGACCCAGCGTTTGATGAGAATGTAATCAGAGTCTTTGTCATAAACGTAATCTATATTGAGTTGATTTAGGGTCTCAATCGATAAATGTCTACGAGATAATCTGGTGTATACCGGACGATTGGGTAGTGGATTTCCAGTATCTTTCTCCTTCAAGATAACGGCAATCTGTTCTTTGTCCACCCCAGATTTTCGAAGTTCGTGTTGCAAGCGACCTTTTAACTCACTCTCCCTCTCAGTTCTTGCCTTAGCGAGCGAAGCATCTAGGTCGTCTTCGGAATCATCTTTGGGGGCAACTAAGCGCAGCGGCCTTGATTTGTTTGAGTCTGCGGGAATTTTATTAATTAATTGTGTTGGAATAAAATTCTTCTGACTCGAATTGCCAACAAATAATCTATTATAGTGAACGCTATGGAAAGGCACTTACCAAAACTCGGTAAACTGTAATCAGAAGCATCTCGGGACATATGTGCTGGTCTCTGTTCCATTCTCTGAGGGTCTTCCTTGCGCTCGCTTTCTTTGGGCACTGGCGTGGATGATGTTACCGATTTTGGTGAATTAAGCGCCTCATCTCTCGCACGGAAAACAACCAGAAAAGCAGACAACATATTATCATCACTATCTGAACCTCCATATGTACTGCGATCAGAAACGAAATCGAATTCTTGGAAATCAGCTATAGTCCACACAATGCCGTTGGAACTTTCGGTTCGAAACCGTGAAAACATCTCTATTTCAATCTGAGCAGCCTTAGGTGCATAGCGAAGCCTCCTCATAATGGCTTGTACAGATTGGTTATTTCGAAGTTTAGCGTTGGATACGAGCATTTGACTCGTGGCGTTGCTATCAATATCTATGTATACTGCCAAGTAGTTGTTTGATTTTGCCGGTGTAACTCGAAGGGCACCATGATACTGATCATCTTCAAGAATATCTGGAATGAAATAATAGGCCTCGAAGAGCTGTGCACTTGATATTACCATGGAATTTGGGCTAGGAGCGGTCGATGCTCCAACCGTACTGATGTTAAATCCGCTGCCTGTTAAGTCGTTATTCGTTGGTTTTGATGAGTCGTTACTGGGAGCGTTCAGATCCCCGCGGTCCTGTTGATAAGGCTTCTAATTTGTTACGATCAGCAGATACTAGATGACGAATATCCCCTACTCAAGCCATTGGAATAGATTAGGGAGATGAATAGACCTACAACTATACTGTCTGGTTTTCCAGGATGTACAGGTTTCGGGGGAGGAATAAGTCCGGACTTAGCAAGATTCTGGACAATCCAATCTAGCTTTTCTTTCAACTCTTCTTTTTCCTGTACATCTTTGTCCGTTGGTACAATCCTCTGCAGCACCTTCCACTGGATGACCTGCTGCATCATCATTACCTGGCCACAACACCTATCCAATGCTTCATCCAATTCCTTGGCCCGATCCTCACCCCCAAGTCCCCATACGAACTTCTTCCACACCCCCATCCCCGATTTCTTTTTACCGGGACCTCTAGCCTTTTCTAGGCCCGCCTCCAGTCTTGCATAGCTGCCAGAAGCTGCTCCCAACACTTCCCTCCACGTCGCTAGAAACTCGGCCTTCTTAAAAAGAGTCTCATTTTCCTTGACAGTTTCACCTATGGCGTGTAGTATAGTCGCTGAAAGAGAAGCTCGAGCTGCGATCTCTTCCAGCTTCTTATCCGCGCCTACGACTGAGATGCTGAATTTGGTCAGCGTGGTTGCAACCTTGGCACCGGCGCCAGCTATTCCAATAATGGAGGCAGCAAGACCAACCGCTTCCATTTTGCCTTCACAACCTCACTTCATCACACTGTCGATCAAAGGTAATAAAAAAAAGCTCGCAAAGGTTTCAGCTTAGGATATGATTCCCCTGCAAGCCAAGAACTATATGCACGTGTTTATGTAAATGCAATCATACCATCCTCAAAATTCCTCGTCAGTGTGGGAGTTCCTAATATCTTTTCGAAACGGAAGATTTTCTGTGTGAATTACAAAAGCTTTTATAGAGATATACAATAACAGTTTTTTAGAACAAAGTCACGTGATATTACTTTGTCTATTTAACGGAGATGACTACATACAATAGTATCATCTTAGAAGACTGCTAGATCTTCTGCATGAGACACTTAGTGTGTAAGGATACGGCAGGAAACTAAACGACCAACATTTCATAATTCATAATTCAAATATCATGATTACTCGCTTCCATATTAAGACAATAAGTAAATCCATTCGTCATCTTCGTATTAATGTAATAAGTGCGGGAAAACCAAGTACAAGTACGCTAATGCTAGTATCCGTCAAAAAAACAAATCCCGAAACTTGGATCTAGATCGCTAAAAGCAACAATAGACGTGTATGCATCTTGCCAGATGCGGATGGCGCTCAAGCTGGATGTAGGTCACCTTTCTTATCATGAATCATGTGAAGCTCGTACCTCCGGTACCTTGTCCCATGTTCGATGCTGCTAGCCCATTGCTCAATTTGCGTGGCCCTCCTGGTCCAACACTGCCTCCCCTAATTCCAATTGGACTTGACATTCTGCTCTCCAGTCTTGCAATTTCATCATCTTCGCTTTCTGACTTGATGGTATGGGAGTGTCGTCGGTGAGAGGATGGCTCACCGTTAGCATGGATATTTCGTGGTAATTCATTTTCGTGCTCTTCGTCCTCTCCATCGTCTTCGCTTTCATCTCCAGTCTTGGAAAAACCTTCCGATTCCACCAGATACCAGATTGGTATCGCGCCAATAATGGCGATGAAGCCGAGCAGGTAATATGCCGTAATTACATACCCAGTCTCTAAACCCCAGGAAAAAGCTGCACCACTCATTGCAGGTCCAGATGCTCTTCCCAGAGCGCTGATGCTGACAGCGAACCCGTTCAGGGTGCCTAGAACACGGAGACTGGCAGCGGAGTTTGTAAGTAGGATAATAGAGCAAGGGAAAGCGAATATAGTCGCGAATGATCGGAAGACCATTATGATGAGCAGTGCTATTTGCTGCGTTACCGGATTTTCGATTAGTGCCGTATATGGGGTTACGAAGCATAATACTGGGAAAGCAAGGCCGCAAGCTTTGAAACAGTTTAGAACGCCATACTTCCGAGCGACAGGTGGAAAGATTAGGAACTGTATCAAACAACCGCAAATGCCATACATTGTATATATAGTACCGATCCTGGAGGAGTCAAGGCCATAGCCTCCACTAAATTTGAAGGGCAGAGATGTATTCGCTGGAGTGTGGACTTGACGTGGAGTATGGAGAAAGATAGGCAGAAGCTGATCAAAAGCCACTGCATGGAGGGCGAGAAACGTATAGACTGCAAGGTTTATCACTGATTGACGAGTGAACACTTCAACCATGGTAGGACGTGATAGTGGGGCCTCTGTGGCTACCATTTCGCTGGATGAATCATCGGTCATGACCGCAAGGTAGCTTGAATCTGTTGTAGCTTCGGAATTGAGGAGAGAGCTGGACTCATTGGATAATTTATAACTGCGCTTTAGTTTTCCAGGACTTAACAAAAGTTTGAAAAAATTAACTAGACGTGCGCCTAGGATGCGCCCATAATCTTTACTATGTTTTTTGGTTTCGAGACTTTCCTAATCGAAATTATTAGCCTCAATCCAACAAGTTAGTTCAGTGCTGATTACTTACATGTAGAAACAAGATTCCAGTTGTAATGCCAACCAGAAAAAGCGAGGCGGCAACTAAGTTAGGAAGCAAAAAAGGATATTTAATCAATAGTTTACTGTTTCCGAATAGGTCAGGCATATTCTGGGCTGGCTTTGCCAAAAACCCTCCGAATGCTGGACCGAAGATCGAGCCTAGTCCCCATACCAGAGGCATGATAGAAAACGCCCGGGGTTGGAGTTCTTTCTCCGGGACAAGTTCAGCAACCATGGTTCGAATGATTCCCACTAATTCTCATTAGCTACGTTCAGGAAACATGGGTGCAAGAGTATATGCATACCGTTCCCATTGCATGCACCAGCTATAGAACGAACGATAATGGCCATGGGCAATGAGCTGGACATGCCCCAGAGTACACTCGTTATCATGGTAAAAGTAAGCCCAAACATTATCGTTGGTTTGCGTCCAAATTTGTCAGAAGCTCTTCCCCACAAAATAGCAGTTAAGCACTGAGCAAATGAGAAGACGGCCGACGTTATTCCTGCCCATTTCGCAACTTCTTTCTTGCGCACTCCAAAGCTTTCTATCATTTCGGGCTGTAGCCATTTGTAAGTAATCGGCAACAGCCTAGAGATCGAAGGTAGTTCTTACCAGGTACGGGAAAATTGAGGTCATCGCAACGGGCTCTGCGAAACGACATATTGCTACGAATGCGTTAGTATATGTTGAAATTCTTGCCAAAAGAGAAAGAAAAAAAAGAAGGAAGTCTGTATGATTCATCGGTGAACCCAAGGTAATGACCGAGAGTGGTTGACTACCCCTAATTCTGCTCTATATACAATAATACATGCAAAAGGGTTTGCAAATGAGCGTACACAAGTACATTATTATAAAGAGGAGAATATAAAAAGGTTTGTGAAAATGTAAGTGCTTATTTACAAACTTTAGGTTGATACCGTTCAAAGTCAAATCTTGCCACGCGGTAGCCTTCCGAGTCCGGGGTAAACAACAACAAGAATAAAAACTTCTGACGACGAGGAATAATTTGGAAAAGAACAAGATAGACTAACCAAGGATTGCAAGCTGCTGTACTGGCAGTTTCGGAACTCGTGCTCTTCTCGCCATAATGATGGTACTGGTGCTGGCCTTGTTCTTAGAAAACTATGATCGAATCTGGTTCTTTGTTTGCTTCAACAACCTTCAACCTTATTAGATGGCTCAGGGAGGACCAAGAGGTAGAATCTTTTATATTGTATATATATTAGAATCTAAGTCTATCTATATGATAAGAGACGAGTGAAAGCGAAGCAAGCACAAACAGGCAACCTGCGAGGTTTTACGAAGGAGAACAGAAAGTCAGCCTCGACGAGGGGAAAAGAAGCGTTTGCAAAATCCTCGTTGGTGAGTGACACACACTACTGCCCGCAAAGGACGGAGTAGCAGGGCGCAGACAAGCATATTGTATGTAAGCGCGGACTCGGCACAGTTTGCCCGAGACACTTTTTTTTTCTTTCTCCTTGGCGCTGTGATTCACTGGACTGTACAGTATAGTATCTATTAGCGCAAGAAGATATATGTATGTACTGTACAAAACAGTACTGTTGGAGTGGGTGCATCTGATACTATGGTACGTACCCTTCACTATACTATATATACTATGTACCATATACTATACAACTATATATACTATACACCGTAACGAGTATTAATTGGATGGATGGAATAGATTTAGATAGTACTTTCGGGCCGGAGTACTTTCGAACGTCACGGAGTTACCAGCCAACCCCGCGATCGCCCCAATGCCTGTCACGTGCTTCCCCCCCGACGTCACGCAATGCAAACCACCGCCATTGATGGACATGGACGACGAAGACCGAGCATCACAGCCCCATTTTTACTCTCCTGTACAGTAGCGCATTTGGAAGGTGATAAGTGAGAGTGCCTGCGATAGTGAAAGCTACGTTAAGTCAATAGTGGATAGCTCTCCAGTTCCTTATACGTACTGATAGTCCATGATGATATGTGCAGTACTTATATATAGTAAGCTCCCCATTGTTGCATGGCGTCTTTCTGCCCTGTTTGTTCCTAAACACCAAAAACTGGAGATAGAGCTGGGCTTTATGTTCAACGTCTAACGTCTAACGTCTAACTCGCCTACTCTCCGCATCCCCCGCCTTCTCCAAAGCTGCATATAGCTAGCTAGCTAGCTACCTAAGCTACCTTAGCTATTTCTTGCTGATATCAAAATGTCTAGGCATCTAAAAGAAAAGATGGATGAACAAACGCCTCTGATCACGACCATCCATATTGTGCCTGCTCGGCCACGCTATCGCCACAGCGTTGTCCGTCGATTCTGCACAATTGCCTGTCTTTCCACTCTGATAGCCTCGACTGTCTTATTTTTGTTACCCATTGCTCTTCTCCCAGGACACAAACACCACAGGCACACCCCACCTGAATCAAACGCCGTCACCTTCAAGGAACTGCAGAGCATCCTGCTCAATACCCCCAAAGAAGAGAAGGCGCAAGAATGGAGTAAATATTACACAGCGGGGCCGCATTTGGCTGGCAAGAACTACAGCCAAGCTGTGTGGACACAAGAGCGATGGGAGGAGTTTGGGATCAAGGCGGACATTGTCGCATATGATACCTATATCAACTACCCGATTGGCCACCGTTTGGCACTTTACGAGAAAACAAAGACAAAGGGTGTTCAGGGCTGGGATGTCAAATTCGAAGCATCCTTAGAAGAAGATGTGCTTGAAGAAGACCCTACTACGGGACTCGACAATAGAATCCCCACATTCCACGGATACTCAGCTTCTGGAAACGTTACAGCACCATACGTCTATGTAAATTACGGTACATACCAAGATTACGAGGATTTGATCAAAGCGAACGTCAGTCTAGCTGGGAAGATTGCCGTAGCAAGATATGGTGGCATATTTAGAGGACTCAAGATCAAGCGTGCAGAGGATCTAGGGATGGTCGGAGCCGTCCTCTTCACAGACCCCGGAGATGATGGATCGTTTACCGAGGAAAATGGCGCTGAGCTTTATCCGGACGGGCCTGGACGAAACCCAAGTAGTGTTCAACGAGGTAGCGCCCAGTTCTTGAGCGTTTCTCCTGGAGATCCGTAGGTTTTACTTGGCCCTAATGATTTCAATAAGACTAATGTGGCGATCTAGAACTACTCCTGGTTACCCTTCAAAGCCTGGGGTGCCCCGAGAACCTACGGAAGGAAGGATTCCTTCTATCCCATCCATTCCAATTTCATATGTCGATGCGCTGCCCATTCTAAAAGCTCTCAACGGACATGGCCCATCAGCGAAAGATTTCAATAAATATTGGGACACGAATCTTGGTCTGAAGTACAAGGGCGTTGACTACAACGTCGGACCATCTCCCGATAGCTTGTTACTTAATCTCGTTAATGAGCAAGAATACGTTACGACTCCACTTTGGAACGTCATCGGTGTAATTAATGGCACGCTGCTGGATGAGGTTGTCATTGTAGGAAATCATCGTGATGCTTGGATTGCGGGAGGAGCTGGTGACCCAAACAGTGGCTCTGCTGCGCTCAATGAAGTTATTCGTTCCTTTGGAGTTGCAATCTCTCAAGGCTGGAAGCCACTTCGTACGATTGTGTTTGCTAGCTGGGATGGAGAAGAGTATGGCTTAATAGGCTCAACTGAATGGGTTGAAGAATACCTGCCTTGGATTTCCCATGCTAATGTTGCATATGTCAATATTGATGTAGCAACAACTGGTCCGGTCTTCGGTACATCGGCTAGCCCGCTACTCAATAAACTGATATATGAAGTCACATCACTGGTTCCGTCGCCAAATCAAACAATTGCTGGCCAAACAGTTGGCGATGTTTGGGATGGAAAAATCAATACTATGGGGAGTGGATCTGACTTCACGGCATTCCAAGATTTTGCGGGTGTTGCCTCGCTTGATTTTGGATTCACAGGTGGCTTAAGCGCGCCAGTGTACCAGTATCACTCCAACTACGATTCTTACTACTGGATGAACACATACGGAGACCCAGGGTTCCATTACCACATCGCTGCAGCTAAAATTCTCGCGCTCTTTACAGCAAAGCTGTCGGAGTCGCCAGTTGTTCCTCTAAACGCTACTGATTATGCCATTGCCATTGAAA
>Ga0247814_10001580_pt1 | contig 13220 bp, 10 predicted proteins | sample UWRJL179409R1_FD_179947 | JGI IMG/M metagenome (GOLD analysis project Ga0247814, IMG submission 179947) | Plant litter microbial communities from Arlington Agricultural Research Station in Wisconsin, United States - UWRJ-L179-409R-1 | ecosystem: Environmental > Terrestrial > Plant litter >...
TCTCTTCATATCCTAATAGCCAAACAGTCCGACTTTTACCATGTCATACTTCCAGTCTCCCAGGGCAAAATAATACAAACAGTTTTCGCTACCCAGGATGAGGAAACACATCGCCAGCTGAAACGACCCATTGCAGCCATTTACTCAATGAGCAACCTCGTTTCTTTTGAGTCTTACGTTGATTCTACGATGAGAACGTTCTTCAACGAGATTGATAACCGGTTCATGCATCCCGAGAAAATCTGCGATTTTGATGTTTGGCTGCAATATTTCGCATTTGATGTTATTGGTGAAATCACTTTTTCGCAACGATTAGGATTCTTGGAGCGGGGTGAAGATGTGGATGGTATTATGGCCTCAATTTGGCACAATTTTGAAAGAACTTCTTGGGTTAGTATTGCCACTCTCTCCTGCCTTGCTCATTAGTCCTCATCTGACTACAGGTTGGACAAATGCCATCGCTTGATTACATCTGGCATAAGAACCCTATACGTCTAAGATTACAAGCGGATAGCGTCACATCACCTATAGTCGCCTTTGCACTTGCGCGGGCACAGGAAAGACAAGGATCGGGAAAAGTGGCGGATGGCTCGAAAGAAATGAACAACCGAGACTTTCTTTCCCGATTCTTAGAGGTCCTCGAGAAAGACCCCACAATCCCACGGTGGTACGTGACTGGATAGCCAACATTCAAAATTACAATCTCGACCCTAACTTTGGAAAATTTAGGGCTCTTACGGCTTGGACCACCTCTAATGTTTTGGCTGGGAGCGACACCACTGCGATCACACTTCGTACGATCTTCTTCAACCTCTTAAAACACCCGGAGACTCTTCAAAAGCTCTTAGAAGAACTAAAGATTGCGCGGAAAGAGGGTAGGCTTTCTGATCTCGTATCCTGGAAGCAGTCAAGAGACCTTCCTTACCTGGATGCCTGCATCAAAGAAGCAGGAAGACTCCATCCTCCTTTCGGATTACAACTCGAAAGAATTGTTCCTCCCGAAGGCGTCACAATCTCTGGAGAATTCTTTGAAGCCGGTACCGTAGTGGGAATTAACGCATGGGTGGTACATCGAGACGTAGAGACATTTGGAGAAGATGCTTCAAGCTGGCGACCAGACAGATGGCTTGGCGATCCCAGCAGCGTTTCTAAAATGGAACATGCCTTGCTTACTGTACGTATCTCATCTATCAAATTTGTTCATATTCAGGTGTCACTGACACTTTCTCTTCTGAAAATAGTTTGGTGCAGGCCACAGAGTGTGCATCGGCAAAAACATCTCGCTATTAGAAATGTACAAATTAGTACCAACAATGATACAGAGATACAATGTAAGCACCTCAGACAGCCGTTTCCTAATTTACATTCCTTCGTGGATCAATCAAGACTAACATAATAACATTTGAAGATTGAGCTGGTCGACCAAAAACAAGAATTGCACGTAGAGAACCGATGGTTTGTAGCACAGACGAACTTCCCGGTGAGATTCAAGAGGAGAGATATATAGAATATGATATATAGTCAACTATATTAAAGCTAGGCGGTCATATATACCAGCATCCCCCAGGATATTCATTTTCTCATCGCTCTCATATTGCATTTGCAATAAACACTAGTAACTGTTTTGTTATTGACACTGTATGCAAACGACAAGTTAACATATCGTGGTGTATTCATTTTGTGCAAAATGGAACTATAGAATTAATACAAATTTAGGTCTATTATGAAAAGCCTAAAATACTATTGATGTGTGTGCTAAACAGAATAGGATTTTTGCGACTCTAATCTTATAGAAGATCCTAGTTGAGAGGATAAAAATGCTCTAGTTCTTACGTGCCATATGAAAGTCACATGAATATTGTTGTCTAGTTTACACATCTAAATGTACATTGCTTCACGTCCTACCCTCTAGGAGTTGATGTTCATCTTCTTGCGCTTCAGAAATAGAGAAAGCACCAGACTGATGGCTCCACTCATAATCGTAATGATATACGCATTGTTCAAGCTGCTCACAATGATTTCTACAATTTGTCGTCTGACGCCTGGATCAAGAGAATCCAATATCGCTACACTAGTTCGCAAGACAATGCCCTGAACATCTGTCCTTGAAATATTCGGCAAAACAGCTGCAATGCTATTCATAGCTGTGTTGAGAAAGATGCTATTTGCAACCGCGAGTGCGATTCCGGAAGCGGCAAGCTGTGAATATGTGATAAACCCCACCGCAATTGGAATCAAGACTGGCTTGACTTGAGACTGAGCAGCCGTAAAAACAAGAGTGACGTAAAGTCCGGCGCCAGTGCCAATCAAGATGCTGTACCCATACATCTTCTCGTTGCTGGTAGTGATATCCACGGTGTAGAGAAGTGAACTGCCAATAAGGCCTAGAGCAGAACCGCACAACATCCAGGGCATATATCGTGGGCTATACTTCATCCAGACACCAGTACCCACAATTGTTGAGACGAGGAATGCTGTCAATGGTAAGAGTCTAACCCCAGTCTTAAGAGCCGTGTCATTCTTGGCGAACTGGAAATATAATGGAATGAAGTACATTGGAATGAAAGTCAAGATCGAAGCGCAAGCCTCGATTATAAATAGCAACATTAACTCCTTGTTCCACAGGAATGGAATGGGAAAGGAGCGGTTTTCCACTGTCGTGCCAAGACAGTAGACTTGCTGTCCACCGAATGCAATAATAGTCACTCCGAAGACCACGAACAACACTATTATCTGCGTACTCGACCACGGATAGAGAAGACCTCCAAAGCTGATAGCCATCAAAAGGGACGTCATGAAAGCTATCATCAAAATGGTCCCTGGAATGTCAATCTTGTTCGCGCGTGTTTTCATTGCAACTCCACGTGTGGGGTCACAGGTAGGAATGAGCCAGCAACAAATTGGAATCGCCACACCACCAATGACAAGATTGATGTAGAAAGCCCACCTCCAAGTGGCACTGCTGTTTGTAAGAGCACCACCGATAATGGGACCTAAGACCACACCAGTGCCCCAAGTGAGCCCAGTCGTCCCCAGGTAAGCAGCGCGCTCGCTGACATCTGTCATGACCGATAGAATTATCATAACTCCAGCATACGCACCAGAGCCGCCGAGACCGCAGATTGCACGACCGATAATCAAGGCATTTATGTTAGGCGCCGCGCCGCAGACAGCCGAGCCAACATCGAAGAGCACGACACAGATGAGGTAGATAGCTTTTGCGTCGAAATTGCTATATATCTGACCCGTGAGGAGAGAATCAGCACGTTTCCAACTACATGTCAATATGTGCTGACTTATCAGAAAAAGTTGGTAGAGGAGGCGCTTAACAGAAATGCCACCGAAATCCATGTCATTCGATCAATTGACTGGAAGTCTGCTACAACCGCTGGTTGTATATCTGCCGTGATAGTCGTGTCCAAGCCGAACAAGAGAGTGGAGGAGAGCGTTGCAATGAGTGCTAAGACCCATTGAAGCCCATGGATATCTCGAGACGTCGTTGGCTGTTGCACATTGTCTTCAGCGCTCGTTGTTGATTCTGAATGCAATTGGATTTTCTCGGTCGACACAGGCTCTGATCTCACAATCGTCGTGTGGGAGGCAGTCACATCATTCTCAGGAGACATCATTTGGCCTGGAATGACTTCGCTCATCTCTATGATTTAACAATTATGGTGATATCTTGTGTAATAGATTAGTATAGTATGTCAGGGTACATTCACATATGATTCCACTTGCCTCAATGAGCGGCACATGAATAGATGCTGGCCAACAAAGATCCATGTTCATATCATTTTCGTGACAACGGGCAGAGGGTCGGATATAATTTCTTTTAGCGGCAGGGGTTAAGATCAGGAGAATTAGGATTTAAGAATAAGCCTCAATTACGTACCAGCATCCACTGCCGGGACCCGAGTAATTGGGGCCCGAGTACTAGCGGATCATTGATCTGTTAGAGGGTAAACGGCATTAGATCATTACAAGTGGCGTTAGCTCCGTTAGCTCCGAATAGTTTATTTGCAGCAATCAGCCACCAGCAGGGTACAAAACCCATCTTGGCTACTTGCTATGCTCTTCTTGTCACGTAACTCCATTGCCTTACTTTGTTTCCCAAAACACCACTCTCGAAAAAGATCCAAAATGTCTCTCACTGGCAAGGTTGCAATTGTCACAGGTGGTTCCAGAGGAATTGGCGCTGCAACTGCTCAACGTCTAGCAAAGGACGGTGCTAAAGTTATCATCACTTACAGCTCTGATGCCGACGGTGCAAACGCACTCATCAAAGCCATTGGCGGCGATCGAGCTATTGCGGTCAAGAGCGACGCCGGCAAAGTAGCTGACGTTGAGACTCTCGTCAAAAAAACGGTCGATACATACGGCAAGATCGATATTATTGTCGCCAATGCCGGTATACTCCCATACAGCTCTCTGGAGACGACAACAGAAGCAGGCTACGATACTGCCTTTGATCTTAATGTGAAAGGTCCATATTTTCTGGCCCAGGTGAGTTTTCTCTTTTCTATTTGGTTCTACTAGCACATCAACATAAACTAACTACTACCGCCTTGTCAGAAAGCCGCGAAGTTCATGCCCAGTGGCTCGCGTATGATCTTTCTCTCAACTAGTCTTTGCCATGCCACCAATCTGTCACCTGCATATCTTCTGTACCTGGCAACGAAGGGTGCAGTTGAGCAGATGGTTCGCGTACTGTCGAAGGATTTGGCAGCCAAGAACATCATGGTGAATGCTGTCTCACCGGGTCCCACCGATACCAACTTGTTTAACGCAGGAATGAGCGAGGACGTCCTGAACTATGTCAAAGGTCTTATTCCCGCTGGCAGAATTGGGCGCCCAGAGGAGGTCGCTGATGCTATTGCATTCCTCAGCGGGAATGATGGGAGATGGGTCTCAGGGCAAGTCCTTCGAGTCAATGGTGGATTTGCTTGAGCGGCTGGAATCCAGATTGGTTTGGGTTCAAATGCCTTTTAGATGTGCATGGGGTTTCTCTTTTGCTTGGGGTTGAGATCTTATAACAGGATTTCACATTCTCTTCTCTAATTTTTGTGTACTAGCCAGAGCTAGTCCTGCCCAGTGTTTGTTACTTGCAAGCAAGATGGAACAAAAGTTCACCTACATCTTTCACTTGCTGCTTTCCTGGCAAATAGAACTCATCCCCGTGCAATATTTAATTAAAATTTAACTTGCAAGCCAAAATCAAATCAAAGTAACCTATGAAAATAAACAAGTATTTGCATGTGGGGAGGGAGGATAGTAATCATGATCCCCCACCCCCTCCGCCACCATGTAATAAGGGGCAAACCCGATCATTGTAGAGTAAACTAGTGAAAAGCAGTTCTTATACTGTCGTACAGGGCAAAATCATTCCCAGCCATCCCACCTCCTTCACCATAGAACTCTAGGAGCGCATTGACGCCCAATTGGAATTGTTTGGGCCTGTATGAAGTAAATCAACACAAATCCTTGTAGTTCTCTTGCAATGCTATCTCCAAATCCACTTCTCGCGTATACCAGGCAGCAATAACGGAGCAGACAAGTTGATCTCTCGACAAGTGTCGATCTCGCGAAAGGTTCAAGAGAGCCCGGGGGAAATCGCACTTGGCCATATCAATTTTGCCCCATTCTTTTTGTCCGTTAGTCCAGAAGGTGGTGGGGGGGATGGTGGGGGGGATAGACCCATCAAAATGCTTATTTCAATCACACATTCAATGCCCCCTGGACTAATGATGATACTGTATAACTGCACCAATCTCAAACCCATACCACAAAAGACCACTACCGTTAAAACAAGAATCCTGTTCCCGCTCGTGCTCGTGCTCATGCCTTGCGAGAGTTTCTTACTGTACTGTGTTGTAACATTCTTACCAACTTTTCAAAACGGAGGTAGGAGTGAGAAAATTCCCATATCTCCGATGGGCAAGTACTTGCGGGGCTCACCTCCGTTGAGCCACGTGCCTTGTTATGAGCAAACGATTTACCCCTGCACAAGCATGTATTTCCGTTGTGCAGCATGTGTGTCTGCGTTTCAGACAGGGATACTGATCCATCATGTTTATTCTTTAGGAGAGGAGAGGTAAGCGAGGTAGGGGGGATTGTGATCGGAAAGTTTACTTCGTAGAACGTCACGTCACCCATCTACGTTGAGCATTTCAAGGTTTTGACGCTTCAGGTGTTGTGATACATCAATAATAGGCCCAGAGCTTTGGTATTAGATAACTGTTATGAGAAAAATGATCTGAGTATAGTGCAGTGCCTACCTCAGTTGAATAAAGAAATTATTGTTAAACTGTAATGTAATAATAAAAAGGGTAACCATTATTTGTTAACTTCAGGCAAAAACATTTCTGCTGGCAAAAGTAAAAATGTTTATAGCCATATTCATATGAAGCTCATCCGAACTACTGTACTGTAAGGCAACTTATTCCTTCTTCCCCGTTCCATATGAAGTCGTCATGCGATGAATCATATGCTTCTCTACGGTTAACACCTCCCCTCCCGCATCACTGCCATCCAACTGCGTCAATGGACAGTCCAAATTCCCATCGAAGAAAAACACCACCGAGTATCGATCCGTCTTATTCTCATTCATGACCCGGTGCCAGCTGCTTTTGTACTCGTTGCTCGTCCACTTACTCAACATATCACCAATGTTAATCACATATGCATCCGGGTTGGGTGCTACTGGTACCCATTTTCCTGACACATTATCTTGGACCTGCAAGCCAGGGTTGTGGTCTTGCAAGAGCAAGGTGATGGCACCAAAATCCGTGTGGGCAGAGGATCCGAATTGCGGGACTTCGGTCTCTCGTTTGGGTGGGTAGTGAAGCATACGGAGAGGTGCGACAGGGTTATTAGCAATGAAGTTTGAGAAGACATCCGGGCCATAGGGAAGAGTGCGTGCAATAATCTCTAAAACGGTAAGAGAGAGATTGAAGACTTCTCTGTAGTATACCTCTGCAGGTGTTTTGAAGGCAGAGGAGGCGAGTATGGAGCTGGGTGGCCAGACGTTTTGGCCCATGAAGAAGCGCTTGTCCTGGACGCGAGGGTCGTTGGTAGGGAGGTCTTCGCCGACGTAGAACCCCTGTACTCTGATTAGATTACTATCTAAGTGAGCATTGATATTTACAAACTTACCTCCTTCAGGTCAGGCAGTACTCCATCAATATAAGATTGAGAAGCTAGGACATCATATCCTCGGTGTCCCAGAGTGGTTCGTGAATCGAGTTTTATCTTTTCATCATAAGGAAGTGCAAAGAACTTCTTCGCTGCCTCAAAGATACCTTGTTGAACATCTTTCGGAACGCCATGGCCTACAATGGAGAAAAAGCCAGTTGTCTGGGCAGCTTTGCGAACTTTATCGACAATCTCCTCTGCTGCTAATGAGTTTGGGTTGGCGAGGTAAGGTGCAATATCGATGGTGGGGACAATTAGCTCCGCCACTGGATTGCTAGTTTTTGTCTTGCTGGTATCTAGCAGTGAGACCTCTGGGGTAGTAGTAGGATTAATATTCGTCATATCGTATCCTTTCCTCTCTCTTTTTAAAGTTGTAATTCTTCAATCTCTCCAGCCCTTTTATTTCTCCTATCAGCGTCCAATTTGCTCATTTTGAAGAAGGATTGGCGGCCGTCACAGGTTTTGGAAGACATATTCTCATTCGACCTCAGGTACAGAAATCAATGGTATGCGAGTAAAACAGAGGACCCGAGCCTTCCCAAAACACAATACCAGCCTACTGTTGGTTCTAGAGAGGGCGACCCCGATATGGACCCGAATAGAGCCTAGATAACGCTCAGAAGGCTATGATGTCGATTCAAGGGAGCGATAACAATGGGACAGATTACCATTGGCATCGTCGGTGGCGTAGGGGCGTAGAAGTTTGGAAGCATGCAGGCATGAGGTGTGAGGCGTAATATAAGCTTAGAAAAGTAGAACCATAGACGCGTAAAGGCGAGGAGGCGGCGTGGAGGCGTCGTGGAGGCGTTGACGGGACAAGTTTCGGCTCAGCACCGCTGGTTAAACGGGGAACACGGGTTCTTCCGATGTGTTCAAGGTCCATATTATTTCCTGAAACGTCCTGTACCAATTGAAGATCGAACAAGAAGTCCTCATATCTTCCCTTGCCTCAAAAAGACCTCCCGTGGTGCATTCTACATGGCCATGTATATACCCCCAAAGGTTAAAAGGGGAAAGAGCAGAAAGGGTCTTAATATGACTATGCTAGACAGTATCAATAAGCCAATAGCTTCTAATACTCTTCCGGAAGACCCCCTTGCATGTTCAAGTAGGCTTTGGGGCCGAGTTCCTATAGGCTTTCCTTCCTGCTGTGTAACCAAATAAAGCCTCGGTACTCTTTCCCTTGTTGTCTTTCTTCCATAATCGTACCTCGGTCTTCCCTATTGCGTGAATTCCCCCTTACAGTAGCTTTAGAATTTTCCACATGTATGTTATGATATGTGCGTCTTATAAAGTTGGTTAATAGTAAACTTGGGTTCCGAGATTTCTCATTGTTGAATAAGTAATTATATTTCTATAGCATAAATAAAGAACCACAACCATGAAGGTTTGTAATTTTGGTTCTAGACGGCAAGCACCAACCGAATCCAGCCAATTGTGATTGTGACCGTGATTATAATCACGATGGTGACCATTACTAAATTTTGCCTCTGCGTACTCCCAAAAGAGCTACAGGTTTATACTTAAGGGGGCACACCGCATAAACGTATTTGAGTTTTCGCCCCTCAGATCAAGGTCATTATCAGGGTATTCATTGGCAATATATATTGCGCTTCATTGATAATTGGGCTCAGAGGAACTACGAGAGTGGGATCGTACCACTTTCAGACATGGCCAAATTATTAACAGGGGGTCTCTGAAGAGGTTGAACCTACCAGTGAGTAGTCTGGAATTATTAATCTACGAAAAAGTTCGCTCCAATGTTAATTGTTTTGAACAGGGAATTCTACTGTAGATATCTGACATGACCAACGTGAGAGATGCAGGCGTGCGATGGATGAAGGCCTATTGGTGGCTCCTTTATGAACCCTGGAGTTCTCACTGTTTTCCCGAGGCAGTCTAGTGGCTTCCTGATACGGTGATTAGTTGTGTAACACAAGACCCTCTCAATGAGGCATACGCGGGCGTTCTGTGTTGTGCGATTGGAGTAACTTCCGTGCCGATTGTGTGTTGTTTTCGCAACTATCATCAAACCGCGTCCAACTCTGACGGCTTGGATCAGCAAGATGTGCATGGGTGATGTCAACATAAACAGTCAAGGGTATATCACATTCATTGCATATACATTGCAAGGGATATGAAAACCAACAATCGCGAAAACCAACGAGATAATTACCGGCAACTGGCCACAGGTAGAAGTGCGTAAGCATGTCATGGCCTTCCTATTAAGAAATGGAGAGGTCCCTCAAGGGTAAAAGGTATGGATCTTGAATTCAGTATAGTCTAAAGAGAAGAAGAGGTTTCTCGTGATGAAAAGCTTAGCTATCTACGGTAGTACTGTACATTCTGGTGCCTGAGGCCACAACAAAATACCAGATGATATCTTACAATTAGCAAAACTAAACAAGCTTCAAGTATGTGGGATTGCTACTGCAACGGGGGATTATCTGGGGACTAGCTGCAATATATGTGGCATTGCATCTACGCTGTAGTGCGACGGAACGGAAAAACCGTTTCAGCCGTTGAAATATACTTGATATTCTTGGCTCGGGGTGATTCTTGCCGATCTAGAGTTACAGATCGCCAAGCGGGTAAGGTTATTGTAGCTGAAGCTGACTTTCCTCTTTTCCTCGACGTGCATAGTGGCGAGCGGGCATAGGTTCATGCGGCTTACAACCCATATATCCTGGCAGGATGTCCGATGGTCGGTAGTAGCAACCGTACATAGAGTATAGTATTGTGTTAGCATCAAAATCTCGAGGCGGCAGCTGTTGAGCACGAAACAGTAGTGGACAAAGTTGTTGAGCGTGAAAAAAGAATGGCTTCAGAATCTCGGCTGCGCATTCGATGGACAGAGGAAGAGGATCGTATTCTTCGCCAGGAAGCCAGTATCCAGCGTATGTTTATGTCTCGATTATCAGGTGCTCCCGTGCAGGACCAAGGTGGCTGATGATTCTCTAATAATTAGTCGACCAAGGCACCTTGAACAACTGGACCTCAATTGCCGCAAAGTTGCCAGGCAGAACTAACAAAGACTGCCGCAAACGCTGGATAAAGGTCTGCAAAGATGTTAACAGAGGAGCTTGGGGGAAAATGGAGGACGAAAGACTCGTGAGGGCCGTGGCTCAATATGGCACAGCGTTCGAACCCCGTGATTTCCACGTTTTTCCAAAGTTTCCATGTTTTTCACGTTATTACCCCTCACAAAATAATGGGAAATACCCAGCTAACGGAAATACGTAGCTGGACACAAGTTGCTGGATTCGTCGGAACCCGCCATGGAGACCGTAAGTTGAGTTTTCATGGTTTCTCATCTTCCGTTCATTTAATTCTCACCTTGTTGTGACGGTAAATTTTATCATATATCAAGACTCTCACTGAATTCTCGTCCAGAATGTGCCAAGCGTTGGCAACACGCGTTAGATCCAAGTTTGGATCATAGTGAATGGATGCCGGAGGACGACGAGCGGCTCTTAGCTGCGGTGAAGCGATCTGGTCGTAACTGGAAGGAATTAGGTGAAAGGGAATTTGTAGGACGTTCCACGACAGATCTCAAGAATCGGTACGTTCTGATCATAAAATTTGGCGAAGAGAGGACTAAGCTAATATATACATGTATAGATATGCAATTGTCACGAAAAGACGCCAAGTAGCTGCGGCAGCGGCAGCACCAGAAACATCATCTTCTAGGAGCAGGCCACCACCTACTCCAGAACTCGAAAACATCGACTTCTCTCTAGGCATAACCATCCCCGCTGGTACTGAGCTTTCGTCGAGTCCTCGATCCCAAGCAGCGAATTTCAGTGACTGCCTCTGTGACGAGCTAACCCAAAACCCAAACCGAAATCCAACACCTTTACCTACTCCCCCAGAGTCCAACAGCATCATGCTTCTCCCTGCTCCCCTACCCTCTGAAGCTCCCCCTGATTTTAGCTATGACTCACAAAGCAAATTCTCCGACCACATGACTTCATTTTTTAATCAAGACAATTCTTCTGAACCTAGCCCGAGCAACTTTTTGGAATACAGCCAAAATACAGTGAATGAAGTGAAGTCGGACATGGTGACTGGAATGCCGTGGTGGGATCAAGATACGATGATGCTGGATCACCTGCCAGAACCAGCAGACACGGATTATGGGGTCGGCAGTACTAGTCAAAGCCTGGACAGTTGTTTTTGTGGTCAATTAAATCCAGACCTCTTATCAACGATGGAAGGTCATGTAGTGGAAGGGAAGACTACGAATGGTGAGACGCCGAGTACGCCGAGTACGCCGAGGCCAAAATCTCAATCTCTGTGGGTTTTTCTTCTCTGCCTCATACCGCATCGATCTATGGTAAAAGACCAAGGCTAATACTCGGCACTAACAGCGTCACACTTGTTCTGGAGGATCCAGACCCTGACACCCTAAAATATGTGATAGAATCTCTTTTTAATGCTCGGATCAAAGTGAAAATGGAAGCTTCATAGTAAGTCTCCCATAACAGAGAATTGAGGTAAAATGAACTGACCAACATAGCAATGGCATAGAAACCTGAACATAAGCATGAGCGAGGCGTTTGGCTTGGAACTTTCCAGGAAATTTATCTACCTCTAGAAGGATTGAAGAAAGGAACCACTAAGACTTAGAATAGCGTTTTATTTCAAATTGTAAGGATTATGAATAAATTATTTTATCCTTTTGTCTTTCATCTCCACTCTCTCCACCAAGAAACCTGAGCAGTCGCTGCTCTAACCTGAGCTGAGCCCTGAGTTCTGAGTATCTTAATGAGTCAGCTGGAATTTTCTCAGGGGGGTCCTCTTCTAGCCCCCTCGTGAATCTGCTACAGTTTTCATGTTATTTAGATTTAGATTTAGACAGAGCCCATTGCCAATAACCAATAACATAACCAACTCATTAAGCCTGTCGATATGGTCAGTGGAGGTATTTGTTCTCGCTCACTTGTTTCAACATGCAGGGGCCCTTACTAGACGGTGCAAATTGCATCTTCTGGTATACTGAGTCGATCGTGAGTCTATATAGCCTCTCTTGATCTGTCTGAGATAACGATAATAGGCACTGGCTGAACCATCTTGCCCCCTTCGCTGTGATCAATCTCCGTATACTCGCGATGTACTGGCTCTCCGCCAAATCTATTTTTAAATGCCATTTTCACGGAATACGGACTCCACCCCATTACTAGTACAGAACCGCCAAGGTTGGATTTCAAACGCAGTTCCCCTCTATCACCAAGAGAGAAAGTCTTCCCAGTCACTAGGGAAGACAATTCAAATCCCTGTATCGAGCTCTGACAGGTATCGCTGCTTTCTTCATGAAGCTTTCCCTGGCGCAAAGTAGCAAACATAGATGAATGTGGAATCATAGCAGACAGCAAAGCCGAGTGTCCAGTGCTACCACACAATACACCATTAGGGTATTTGAATTCTAGACACGAATCTCCGAACGCTGCCATAGTGCATTCGGTGGTAGTATCTTTGAGCAGCCCAATCCAGCTATGTTCTTTTGAGACCATGGTTGCAAGTTCAGGCTTTGGCGTACATGTTGAGGATAGAAATATCCGCAGGTTATCTTGCCTATCCACACCAGTTTTGCTCAGCATCTTGAGCCCAAGCATGACTGCGTAGTCGAACTTCTCCTTGAACAGCGGATCAAGTAGACGCTTAGGTCTGAGCGTATCTTCCAAGGTCAAGAAATGCTCCATGCAATAACCAGGATCCCGCCAGTTGAAATCTCGTAAGAGATGGTGCATGCAATTCAAGCGAAGGATTTTTGCGAGAGATACACGCTGGGCATTGTTTGTACAGGTGGATATCTCTACGCCATGTAAATCCTCGAGGAGTTTTGGGTCCCGAATATCCGGCTCCATTGCCCAGAGCTCAATAAGAATATCTTTGAGACTCTGTCCAGGAACGCGTTTGTACTGCCTCGTTGCACTCGCATTGACTCCACCATATCCTACTTGGAGTTGGTATTGGTTAGAGTCGTTATAGTGATAGGGTTTTGATGCACCAACGATACACAACCTTCC
>Ga0247814_10001582_pt1 | contig 13213 bp, 9 predicted proteins | sample UWRJL179409R1_FD_179947 | JGI IMG/M metagenome (GOLD analysis project Ga0247814, IMG submission 179947) | Plant litter microbial communities from Arlington Agricultural Research Station in Wisconsin, United States - UWRJ-L179-409R-1 | ecosystem: Environmental > Terrestrial > Plant litter >...
GTATGTAGCGTTAAGGCATCCCGGAGTGGCAGGAGTTGTAAAGTTTCCGCCTACAATCCATTGTCCGGCAGAAGTGCCGCATACAGATCGTATCCAGTAATAGTATGTAGTATTTAACGCAAGGTTAGAGAAAGTTCCTGTAGTAGTAGTTGTATCTGTAGTTATTGCTAATGATGCAGAAGGCGTTGTTGAAGATACCGACGCATACATTTGGTAGCCTGCAGGTACAGTAGCCGGTGCTGTCCAGGCCACGTTTGCGCTTGTTGATGATACCGATACTGTAGTGATATTAGAAGGATTACCACATGCGGGAGTTACAAATGATCCCGATACCCAGTCGCTGGTTCCGCTGCTACACACCGTACGTAACCAGTAATAAAAGATTGTCGACGGTATGTTTGTACCAAGGCCAACGCTTGTATTTGTTAAAAGGTCTGTCGTAGGGCTTACATTAACGGGGGCACTGTTAACAGTGCTCCATATTATCTGGTAGCCTACAGGGGTAGAGTCTGTAGGGGCTGTCCATGAAACGGTTGTTAAACCAAGGCCCGGAACTACACTGATATTTGTTGGTGCGGTACAAGATGGCACCATTGCACAGAATATATAGCGTGACCTTATTGTTTGCACGTTGCCGCAGGCAGAATTGGTGTGTAAATAATAATTTATAGTACCGCTGTATGAGCCGGAATTCCAAACAATACCCGATGTGCCATAAGCAAGGATAGTTCCTGATGCATTTGTTATAGTAATATAATCGGTAGCAACAGAAGTCGAGAAAGTGTACTGCCTGTTAGCAACTACATTTACCCGACTGTATTCGCCCGGCCATGCGCTGGTTGTTATAGTTTCGCGACTTCCGGTACATATAGGATTATACGTAGTGGTAGGGAATAAGCCATAAACGGCAGTAGTACATCCGGGTGTAATTATTGCCGGTGTGGTAAAGCTTCCGCCTGTTGTCCAGGTGCCTGCATTGTTGCCGCATATTGTGCGCACCCAATAGTAATAAGTAGTATTTGGTATAAGGGATGAAAGGCTTATGCTTGGAATGTTTGTATTTACTGTTATTGCAAGCGATGCAGCAGGTGGGGTTACCGATGTAGAAATATACGTTTGGTAGCCTGTTGTTGCACCTATAGGCGGAGCCGACCAGTTAAGCAGCGCTGTAGTAGAAGATGTTGCAGTACCTGTTAAACCTTCAGTGTCACCACAGGAAACTACTATTGTTACAGATACTGTACCCCTTGCGCTTTCGCAGCCTGAGGTGTAGCGTGAAACATAATATACAGCCGTTGTAAGCGGAGTAGTTGCAGGTAGTGGCGTTCCGCCGGTCGCAGTGGTATAATACCTATAGTCTGTGCCGGGAAGGTTGGCAACGGTAGCATTATAGTCGTAAGTAATTTCACCAACGTTAGGCACAGTTACCGTAATTATATTTACAGCTACTGCCGCCCTCGGGCCTTCACAGCCGTTTAATGTTTGCGATACATAGTATGTACGTGTAACTAAAGATGTTGTTGTAGCTAATGCTGTTCCGCCTGTAGCGGCCGTATACCATTTTAATGCAGTACCGGTTGCAGTTAAGTTAGCAACAGTGTTACCATTGCATAATGTTTGCGCCGAAGCTGTAGGGGCAGGGGTAGTACACCCTGTTGTTCCTGCAAACGGCGCAGATGTTGTCCAGTTGCTGTAGGTACCGTTACAATACGTACGTACGTGCAGGTAATATGTTGTTCCTGCTGTAATTGTATAGCCGGTAACTGATGTTGTAGGGAATACCGTGCCGCTTGCAGGCGGGATAGCCGATGTTGTTACTGCATATTGATAACCCACAGGTGCGCCGGATGTAGAAGCAGTCCAGTTAAGGTTTACCGTTGTAGCCGATGTTACTGTTGCAGTTGCCGTAGCAGGAGGGTTACACGCAGCAGTACCTCCTGTTAAAGACCATGCAAGGGTAAAGTTTCCGTAGTCTATGATATGGCCACCCTGTATCCAATATACCGTTTGTGTGGTTCCGGTGGTGTTGGTCCAGATTATGTTTTGTATATCGGGAGAGTCAAAACACGCTATGCTATAATAGCCCGGGCAGCTGCCATCGCCATACTTAACTGAAACAACAGAATCGTAATCGCTTGATGTCAGCCCAATCGTTAGAGTAGCTCCGTTAGGAACGGCTAAATAATAATACAGGTCTTGCGATTGGTTAACCCTTGAGTCGCAAACTATACCGTAATCGGGATCTGCGTCTTCGGTAGTATTGCTGTGCGGGCTGGTTATTGTAGCAAGGTCTATAGCGTTATAACACGAATCCCCATAAATAGCGCCTGTAAAAGGCCCTGTTGTAACCCATGAACTGTAGCTGCCGCTGCAATTTGTACGCACATGCAGATAATAGTTTTCAAAAGCCGGGAAGCTGTAGCTGTTTACAGATGTAGCAGTGGTATTTGTACCGCTCGCCGGTGCTGTAGACGATGTTGTTACTGCATATTGGTAACCTGTAGGGGTGCTTACGGCAGGTGGTGCCCAGCTTAGCCTTGCCGTAGATAACGACGTAGGTAGTGCCCTGAGGTTTAAAGGGGGTGCACACCCTCCGGTTACGCTCCATTCAAGGGTAAATGCACCCGCGCTGTTTGCAGAAAAAGATTCCTGTAGCCAGTATACCCTTTGGGTACTTCCGGTACTGTTAGTCCATGTTGTAGTGTGTATATCCGGAACATCATGACAGTCTATAAGTGTAGCACCCGGGCAGGTGCTGCCATAACCAACATAATTTTGAGAATCGAAATTGCTTACTGCTGTAAGGCCTATAACTAAGGTCTGGCCCTGTAGTACATCTATATAATATAAAAGGTCTGGCCCTTCTAAAGTACAGTCTAAAAGGAAGTTATTATTATAAGCACCTATTAATGTACTACTGTAAGGGCTGGTAAGCGTAGCAAGGTTTATTGCAGTATCGCAGGTATCGCCGGGTGGCGGTGGCGTAAAGAACTGTGCCGATGTTGCCCATGCGCTAAAAGTGCCACTACAATTTGTGCGCACATGCAGGTAATACTGCGTGCCGGATGTAATAGCATAAGCTGTAACACTCCTGCCAGTAACATTTATGCCACTTGCCGGTGGTGTTGCCGATGTGGTTACAGCATACTGGTAACCTGTAGGGGTACCCGTAGATGGTGCCGCCCAGCTAAGGTTTGCGGTTGTTGCAGATGTGGTTACACCTGTTAAGGCCGTAGGTGTGCCACATGATGATGTTGCCCCTGTTAACGACCACTCAAGAGTATATCTGCCGGCATTAGACGCTACGCTGTAACCGTCCTGTACCCAGTATACCCTTTGCTGGCTTCCGGTAGTATTGGTCCAGGTTACGTTTTGTATATCTTCATTATCAAAACAGGCTATCCTTGTCGTACCGGGGCACGAACTACCGTAGCCCACATAATTTTCAGAATCGTAGTTGTTAGATGTTTGCCCTATAACTAAAGTAGCACCATTAGGCACATCTATGTAGAAGAACTGGTCCGGAGAGGCATTTCCGTTTGCACAGGCTATACTGTAATCGGCAGTTGCACCCACTGTAGTGCCGTAATAAGGGCTTGTAAGTGCAGAAAGGTTTAAGGCTGTGGCACAGGTGTCGCCTACTAAAGCACCCCTAAACGGAGCCGAGGTTACCCATTCGCTGTACGACCCCGAACAATTAGAGCGTACGTGCAGGTAATAAGTAGTATTTGCCGTAAGGGCAAAATTGTTTACTGTTATGAGCGATAAGCTTGTTCCCGAAGCAGGTGGCGTTGCCGATGTGCTTACATGGTACTGGTAGTTTGTTGGAGTGCTGAATGGGTTAGGCCTCCAGCTTAAATTAGCCGTGGTAGGCGATGTAACCAGTGCAGTAACCTCTATAGGTGCACCACAGGTAGTTGTGGTAACGCTTACAGCCGTCCTTGGGCTTTCGCAGCCGGCAACCGTTTGCGATACATAATAAGTGCCCGCAGTAACTGCAGTATCGGCAGGTAATGCCGTACCTCCTGTATTATCTGTATACCACTGTAAATTACTGCCGGTGGCAATAAGGGAAGCTATTGTACTGCCTGCAATTACAGATTGTGCAACGGCAGTTGGGGCCGGGGTATCACAAGCGTTTTCATCATATATTCGTGCTAAAAAGCTGTCAGAATTGCCTCCGCCTCCAACGCTGTTTTGAAAGCCATTTAGGCTTATGCCCGATGTGCTGCGTGTCCATCCTGAAACATAAATAGTGCCAGTGCCATCTACAGCACACGAATAAATATTTTCTGTATCTTCACCGCCGTAATAGCTGCTCCACAAACGGGCGCCGCTACTGTCAAATTTAACTATAAGACCATCCGTACCTCCATTTATGGTATTTTGAAAACCATTGCTTGCCAGGCCTGCACTGTTGGCACTGCCTGCTAAATATATGTTGCCTGCACTATCTGTTTTTGCATCAGTGCTTCCTTCAGAGCCTGAGCCGCCATAATAAGTACTCCAAAGCAAAGAACCACTGGTCGAGAATTTTGCAAGATATGCATCGTCCATTGTTCCGGAAATTGTATTCTGAAAACCGCCAATTCCTATACCGTCTGTACTGTCAGTAACTCCGTTTATGTATACATTGCCATTATTATCTACAGTACATCCCGTTGCAGAATCATATCCTGCTCCTCCATAGTATGTGGCCCAAAGCCGGGACCCGGAGCTGCTAAATTTTGCAAGAAAAGTATTTTTGGTATGGTAGTCGCCGGGCGCAGCATTAAGATAGCTTCCGCTGCTTGCTATATTGTCACTGCTGTATGTATATCCTGTTGCAAAAACGTTGTTGCTGCTGTCTGTTGCTATGCTTACTATCTCGTCCTCGCTAATGCCGCCAAAATAGGTGCCCCAAAGGCGCGCGCCGCTGCTGCTGAATTTTACAAGGTAACCGTCAGATTCGCCTCCAAGGGCACTTTGAAAACCATCAGATGCTATGCCTGCTGTGCTATTAGTAAAGCCTGCAAGATACACATTATCTGCACTGTCTACAGTGCATGCATTTGCATAATCAATAATTGTACCACCATAGTATGTGGCCCACAGGCGGGTACCAGCCGAATTAAATTTTGCCAAAAATCCATCAGATGCCCCGCCGCTAAAAACGTTGTCAAACCCCCCTGAGGCCATGGTTGTGCTTTGGGTGCTGCCTGCAAGGTACACATTGCCGCTGCTGTCTGTTTTGCAAGCACCCATAATCTCCCTGGCGGTACCGCCATAATAGGTAGCCCATAAGCGCGAACCGTTGCTGCTAAATTTTGCCAGGAATAAATCGGTTGATGATGAATAAGTGTTATCATAACCGCCCGATGCAATGCCCGAGCTGCTTTGTGTTTCGCCGGCAAGGTAAACATTGCCGCTATTATCTAATGTACACAAACCGGAATCTATATTACTGCCGCCATAATAGGTAGCCCATACCACTTCCGGGTCTATGCGTAATGTTTTGTTAACAGGGAAAGCACCTGCAAAGCCAAGGCTGCCGTCTTTGTGCATTACAAAACGGGTGGCAATAGGTTTGCCTGCCTCATTATAGCTTATGGGTGTTTTTTCGCGCACTTCGCCAAGCCTTGTTTTTACAAGCAGCTCGCCATTGTTGGTAAGAGATACTTTATCGGCATCGTTTACCCTAAGCTTTATTTGTGCAGGGTTACCGCCGGGGTGTACAATAAAATCGTACTCCAGGTAGCCGCCGTTGCTATATATAACCCAGTCTATATTAGGGTATACATTTTTGTATGTAATTTTTTCAAAGCTCTTTACACCGGTTATACCCTGCGGGCAATGGGCCAGGTAGTAGTTCTCTATATAGTTACCTTGTTTTTGTTTTACTACTTTAGGCTGTGGGTTGCTGCCCACAAGCTGCACGGTAAAACGGTGCGTACTTTGCTTAGCCTGTTTTAGCAATTCCTGTTGTTTTACAGGATTTGTTTTTTTATCATGCGCGTTATAACCGGCAGGATAATCTGTTTTTGTAAACTGGTAGGATATACCTGTAGCCGTTAGCCATAGCTGCGCGCCATTGCCTTTTGCCGTAAACAAAACATTAGTTTGCAGCTGCCCACCGGCATTTGCAACCTGCCCCATATTCTCCATAAAAAGCAGATTTTGCTGCTGCATTTTATTAGTATACATCTTAGGGTTAGGTTGTTGTGCGTAAGAATACGCGCTAACAAATAATAATAACGAAAGTAAAAATTGCTTCATAATCAGATAATTGATTTTAACGCAGCCAATGTACTGTTAATAAATGATTCCCGAAATACCCATTTATACGTATTTTAACAATATTTTACGGTTTTTTTATAATGGTTTAAGGTGGTTTTCTTTGAGGTATAGTTAAAAAAAGAAGAGTAAACTATTACGCATTACTCTTCTTACAATTGGCTAAATGGCGGATAAGATTTAGTTAAAAGTATTTATGGGGACACTTTTAAATGGTTGGTTAGGATTATAAATTATTTTAGGTCTTTATATTTTTTAAACGCATAAATTAAAAAGGCTGCTATAGTTATACCGCATACCGGCAGGGCCAAGGATTTTTTATACAGGTAAATTTGAACTAACGGATTAAATACAATAGCTATAACACAAAGGGCGATTATAAATTTTACATTTGATTTTTTATTCTCATTCATTGCAGTAAACAGGCAGCTACTTGTGTACCTTTTTTTATTTTTTAGTGTAATAATTACTGCACTTTATTGTGTTTGTGGCACAACCCGTACCCTAAAAAAACTGTTGCAGTAACAATATCTATAGGTGTCCACAACATTTTTTTATAAAAATACACGGGTATTACGGGGTTAAAAAACAATGCCGCAATAACAAATAATACAAGCCATACGGCATGCAGGTTTTTAATATCGTGGGCAATAATTGCTACCGATCCGAATGTTACGGCAAGCCTTAAAAAGGTATAGTAACCGGAGGGCATTTGTGTAATAGCCAACAGCAATAATACTGCACATGTAAAACTCATTAGCTTAATGAAACTCATAAACCGCACCTGTTATTAAGTTTAAACTGTTTCTATAACTTTGTTGTAGTTTTCTATAACACTTAGCAATGCATCGGCAAGATTAAAATGATCGTTTAATGGTGCAATCTTATTCAGTACCTCTTTACGTTTGCTATTCAGCGTACAAAATGTTTTTTTTATCAGGATTTTAAGTTTATTAACCTTGTAGCCCGGTTTTTTAGTTTGAACTTTAAAGTTCATAAGATATAGTATTGGTTGTGTATGTTTTAAATTTCTGTCTGTAAAAACCATTACGGAAATTCAAACCTACTACTCTTACAGTTCACTTTTTTAAGGGAAACCTTATTTTTAAAAAAAAACTTAGAAAAAATTAAATATGTGAACATGGTTAGCTTTTTTTAATTTTTTCGGGTGTATCATATAAGCCCCATATCTTTGGCAATACTTACTAAATGGGTTGTGTTGCGGGCCATTAGGGAGTTTTTCATTTTTACGATACGCTTCTCTATACTGCTTATGCTTGAGGCTTTTTTACCACTGCTTTTAAAGTTCTCTACTATTTCGTTTTGTATAAGGCCATCGCTAAGCAGCTTAATTATTTCCAGGTCCAGCAGATCCATCTCGGTAACAGCTTCGGGCTTTTTCAGGTGGGCAAGGTGTGCCGATATGTATTTTTTCCCGGCGTAAACCTCGTCTATGGCGTTCAGCAGTTCTGCCTGGCTTTCGCGCCCTTTAGATACGTAAGCGTTTATCCCTAAATCGTCCATAAGGTGGCGTATTTTGTAGCCGCGCTCATCTATAGAATAAGCTATTACCTTAATATCCGGCTGCTCCTGTTTTACGGCTGCAATAAGGCTCTCGCCCGACGGTAGTTTTTCGTCCCTGAAACTGTCTTTAAACGAAAGATCGGTAATCAGGAGTTCGAAAGCTTCATTATCCAGCCCCGCTTTCCTGATTTTTAAAAAAGCTTCATCACAATATTTAGTATAGGTAACGGATGCACCATTTATGTTTTGCAATAACGATTTTAAGCCCATGCTAATGCTGTCTATATCCTCGGCTACAATTATTTTTTTAAACATGTCAATTAATTTTATGCAGGGAAAGTAATGGTTACTTTAAGCCCGTTGGTTGTATTGTCAAAAGTAACATTACCATCAATAGCTAAAATGCGGTTTTCCGCATTTTGGAGTCCATTTTTGTAAATTAATTTACTCTCTTTAAATCCTTTGCCGTTATCGCTGTACTGCAGGGTGATTTTTTTGCCTGTATTAGCAAACATCAGGGTTACTAAACTTGCCTGGCTGTGCTTTTTCATGTTTACCATAAGCTCCTGCAAAACGCGGTATATGGTTATTTTTTTATGGCTGCCAATGGTATCCCAGTGTACACTGCTGTAATTTATTACCGTTACCCGTGTTAATTCGTTATTATAATCGGCAAGCATCTCTTTTAATACAATGCCAAAGCCCGTCCCGGTATCTATAGTGTTATTCTCTCTCGATATATCGCGTGTTTTACTGTACACATTATCCAGGTTTTGCAGCAGTTTTTCCTGCTTGGCAGGATCATGAAAACCCTGTGTTTGCGCAAAAGACATTACATTAAAAATATCGTTGGCCAGTTCATCATGTATTTTTTTAGAAATACGGCTTTCGGCATTATACACCTCTAATACCTTAGCTTTTTTGTGGCGCAGTTTCTGTATAAAATAAATAAGTGCAGCCGTAAGTATGGTAAAAAATGTTACAATAAGCAATATTGTTTTCTGGGTTTTATTTAAGGCATCCTGTTTCTTTAGCCTCATATTATCTTTATGGATATTTTTTGAGTCGTATTTAATCTTGGCAAATTGTGTCTTGTCCTGCATGCGCACTTTTTGCAAACTATCCTGTAGCGCTATATATTGTAATGTATAACTTTGACTGTTGGTACTGTTTCTTATAAGCACATGCAAAGCCTTTATCCGGTTGTCGGGGCTATTTGCTATAGTAGCATATTTATAGGCTTGTTTTGCATTGTAAATTGCTTTGTCTTTATTTTGTAGAGAGTAATAATCACCAAGGTGGTTATAGCAGGAGGCAATACCCACCACATCATTAATGTCTTTTCTTATTTTTAACGCGTTTTCCATATAGCTAAAGGCCGAATCGTTCCCAACAGCATAGAAGGCCCCTGCTAATGAACTAAGCGCCATTGCTTTATTTAAAGGGTATTTTTGTATGGTATCCGATTTGACTACCCGTCTTAATATGCCAAATGCCTTTTGATATTCTTTTTTCTGTACATAAATATTCGCTATATTGTTCATAACGACACATTTCCCAAGAGAGTCTTTTAGTATACTATATGCTTTTCTGTAGTAATAGAGTGCGTCGTCATAGCTGTAGCGTTCCTTGTAGCACATTCCTAATGTAGTATAAAGTACCGCCTTATATTGTGTTCCGTTTATGTTTTTTAAATAATTCAACGCTTCAGTTGCTGTTGCTTCGCCGCCAAAATAGTCGCTCTGTTGTTTTTGCAGGTAGGCCATTTGAGACAATGGATACCCCGCTCTTAGAGTGTCTTTTTCTGCCAGGTATAATCGGGCAGATCTATTATAATAATAAAAAGCACTGTCAATATTACCTGCAGCATAAAAGGCATCACCTTTCTCATAATGTTGTTGAGCATAATATAATTCGTAATTATAAGGGGGCACCACCTTAGTATCTTCTCTTTTACAGGAAACAACCAAGAGTAAAAATAGTAAAATAGGGGAACAGGTCTTTGCAGGTTTCATTCCCCTAAAGTAATAAAAATAGTTAAAGCTTACGCTCCTTTTACCGCAGCCGGCGGTGGGGGAGGCGGAGTGGTTGGTTTTTCAGGTTTGGCAGGAACAGAGCCATCATCGGTGCTAAAACTTCCGGTATCGGCTAAACGGTCTTTTTGTGTTGTTACATCACATGATATAATTGTGGTGCCAAACAGCATAAAAGCTGCAAGGGTAAATAATTTTTTCATAAGAAATATTGAATTGGATTTAGACAAAAGCAGTCCCGGCCAAATTGCTTCAGCTACTGGCAGGATGCCATTTTTAGAGCACGCTCCGGTTAGGGTGGGAAGTGTAGTGTGCCGCACAGGCTGCAGGAATTATACTTCCCACGATAACTTTACAGCCTGAACAGCAACACTATGTTTAAAGTAGTTTTGTACATTTGCCCTATTGCGCTTAAGGCAGCAACTAATTTACAGGGCAAAGTAATGGCGGCCGTTACGGCTTTTGTCTAAAGGAATCCGGCAATTCTGATGAATCCGGCGAATTCCGGCCAATTCTGATAAAATCGAATAAAATGGTAACTGTTGATGATTATAAAAAAGCAATTTTAGCCACTTATGCAACGGCTAAAGAGGGTGGTTATGCTGAATATTTGTTGCAGCCTACACCGGCCCGGTTTAAAAAACTAAGCCTGCTTTTACTAAATGAAAACGCTGCAGATGCAGAAATTTATAACCGCTTTTTCCTGTTTAAGGAGGGTGAACCGCAGTTTAAGCAAATTGAATTTTTTGATACCGATAAGTTTAAGCCACTCTCTAATTTTGTAAAAGGAAAATCAGAGCTTACAAATCCCAACAGCCTGGATTTGCTTGCCGTATTGGTTGGGTTTAATCCCAGGCCGTATTCAAAATTCAGGAAAAGTAATGCGGGTCCTGCAGGTGACGGGGAGGTATCAGCAGGTGTTTTAGAAGATGCACCTTTAAACAGTACATTGCCTGTTGTGAGCGGGCGGGGGAGTACCGATGTAGTAAATGGAGTTACTGAAAGCGCCGTTTTAAAAAATAGCACTACTGCAAGCTGGTACAGCAGGATTGTAGTGTTGAATAATAACAGCCTGTTACAAAATATGCTTGCAGTGGCCTTATGTGTGGCTGTAGTATTTGCAGTAAAGAATACTTTTTTTAACGAACCAGGCTGCATGGCATGGCAGGGCGATCATTATGAGGAAGTGCCCTGCACAGTGCAGCAAAACACCTTTACGAGTACCGCGGTTGTAGTGCCTATGGATAAGGAAACCTTTGCCTTCCAGAAAAAAATGGAGGTGTGCGATACCACAACTTTTTTTTTACCTAACGGCCTCCCGCGTGTGTGGTACTGCAAAACGGGCGAAGGCAAAATTGAATATTTTTCCTATCCCGGCCTGCACCCGGTTACCGGTAAAACGCTTAAAAAGATTACTCCGTACATGATAAATAAATACGTAAAGCATAAACGGCAATAGTTAGCGGTATGCCAAAACGCAAAAAGGGCTGACCAAAATAATTGGTCAGCCCTTTTTGCAAATCATTAAACTAAATTATTTAATGCCAAGGTCTTTTTTAACATCAGCTAATAAATCCGGACCATCAGAAAGTAGTAAGCCACTTCCTGTAGACGAATCAAGTATGTACTGATATCCTTTAGCTTTACCTACTTTTTGTATAGACAGCCTTGTTTTTTCAAGGATTGGCTTATAAATAGCCTCTTGTTTAGCCTGAAGCTCTTTAGAAGCATTTTGTTGGTAATCCTGTATTCTTTTTTGCATATCCTGCACTTCTTTACTGCGTGTTTCGTTTACATCATCCTTAACAGTAGAAGCTTCTTTTTCATATTGCGCAACTTTTTTCCTGAATTCTTCTACCATTGTATTGTACTCAGTGTCATACGTTTTTCTAACTTTTTCAAGTTGCGCCTCAGCTGCTTTCATATCCGGCGAAGCAGCCATTAAGTCACTTACATTAATGTGCGCTACTTTTGCCTGCGCCTGTGCAGTTTGAGTAATTCCTACAAATAGTAGTGCAGCGATTAATAAAGATTTCATTTGTTTCATCATTCAAGGTTTTTAATATTAATTTTTTTGTTTTTGTTTAATCTTCACCTTCGGTGTTGGTAGGTGGTGCCGTTTGCGTTTCGGCCGGTGTAGCCGTGCCTTCTGTTTTCGCTTTTATTTTATCTTCGCGTGCTTTTTTAGCGGCTTCCCTTTGTTCTGCCGCCTGTTGCTTGCGTGCTTCTATAGCTTTATTACGTTCGTCCAGTTTTTTCTGGCGGTCTGCCTTTGCGTCTTCTGCTGCTTTTTGGCGGTCGGCATCTTTTTCAGCTTTAGCTTCATTGGTTGCCGGGGCAGCCGTTTTATTAGCCGTTTTAGGCGCATCATCTCCTGTGGTATCTTCGCCACCAGTAGCATCTGTAGTGGTTGCTGCAGGCTTATCGGTTGTTTTAGCAGCCGGTGCAGCAGTGCCGTTTCTTTTAGCGGCATTTGCAGCCCTTTGCTGGTCGCGTTTTTCCAGGGCGGCCTGCCTTTTGGCATCTGCGGCAGCTTTCCTGTCGTCAAGTGCTTTTTGCCTCGCTAATTTTTTATCTTCAAGCTTTTTAGCCTTGTCTATTTTATCCGGGTCAGATGCTTCTTCTTCTTCCTTTTCCTGCTCTTCAAGCTTCTTAACTTCTTTAGAGCTTAGCTTTTCCCTTTTTGCGGTCCTGCCAAGGCGCTTAACAATAAGCTCGCTTATATCATATTTCTTTGCTGCGAACATCATGGTAAGGTCTGAAGATTTATCAAACACAAAATCGTATTTCCTTACCTCGGCCAGATCCTGTACTATAGTAAACACCTGGTCCTGTATTGGCTTTACCAATACCGCTTTCTGCGTTATAAGTTCGCCTTTAGGGCCAAACTTTTTTTCCTGGTAATCTATAAGTTCTTTTTCCTGAAACGCTATTTCTTCCTCGCGCTCTTCTATAAGCTCTTTGGTTAAAAGTGCTTTTTCGGCCTGCAGGCTTTCTTTAAGCTTGGTAATGTCATTACGTTTAACGTCCATTTCCTGTTTCCATTTACCGGCTTTTTGTTCAAGCTGGCTCTTGGCTTCGGCATAGTCAGATACTTTATCAAGGATATATTCCATATCTATGTAAGCAATCTTTATGCCGCGACCCTGTGCATTTGCCGTAAGGCCTGCCATGATGGTAATTAATGCTATTAAATATCTTTTCATAACTATTTACGTATTAGAAAATATCATGCCAAATTTTTTAGAACTGCTGCCCTATGATAAAATGCGTTTCCCAGCCATTGCGCTGCTGATATCCCGGAAGTGCATCGAAGCCGTAACCGAAGTCGATACCCAGTAACCCGAATGCCGGCATAAATACCCTAAGTCCGAAACCTGCCG
>Ga0247814_10001583_pt1 | contig 13211 bp, 5 predicted proteins | sample UWRJL179409R1_FD_179947 | JGI IMG/M metagenome (GOLD analysis project Ga0247814, IMG submission 179947) | Plant litter microbial communities from Arlington Agricultural Research Station in Wisconsin, United States - UWRJ-L179-409R-1 | ecosystem: Environmental > Terrestrial > Plant litter >...
ACCAGGTATCATCTTTACTTCCGTCATCAACGGCTAATATTTCTAGTTTATGTGCAGGGAAATCACTGTCGGCCAAACTCAATAAAGTATCCCAAACCAGTTTTCCTTCGTTATACGCAGGAACGATCACGGTAACGGTTGGTAACATTTCATCCGAAACGGATTCGATTGGCTTGTATTTAAAAAACAGGTATAAATTGTAAAGGAAAACTCCTGTCTGAAAGAAAAATAACAATCCTGCAATGATCAAAAATGGCATTCCCCAATTTGAGTTCAGACGCTCAATCTGAAACTGATCGAAGTCATCCTGCATATGATAAACAGAATAAGCTCCAACAAACATTAGGATAAAAGTACTTACGAGCACAAATAATCCAAACTTACTTTTAGTGCGCTCGTTTACTTTTTTTGTTGTTGCATGATCATTACTAATACGAAAAATGGAACTGTTTAAGGCTTGTTCGTTATTAAGATCTGATTTCGAGGTATAAAATTGTTCTGTTGTTAAGGTTTCACTTTTCATATGACACTACTTTTTGATTGCTTGCTATGGGCTTTTAGTTTATTTGCTTTCCCCTCGATTCGTTATTTTCATTTATCGAATGGAATATCTACGTTATCCCATTTTGCAAGCGTTGTGCCATTATGTGTTTTTGCTGGTTTTGAGTTGTTTAGGGGTTTTAGTGTTTTGGAGAGTGTGTAATTATTATACGGTTTTGGGATACAGTATACAGTTTTTGTTGGGGTTTTGGGAGGTTTTGGGTTGAGGTTTTGTTGTGCCCGAGGGGGCTTGAAGTTTCATTATAACGCTTTCTGAGATTTATTATTGTTTGTTGAGGGAAGTTGAAGGATTTTTGGGATTTTGGGATTTTGGAATTTAATTTTCTGGAGCTATTTCCAGCCATCCACTATATCTTTTCCTTGCTAAAGGAGCAAGAAAAAGGATGCCGCTTCTGTCTGGGCTAGGAGATATTTTCAAACATTTTTGAAGAAGAAGAATTAAATGAAAATGCAGTTGTTCGTAAATTCCGAACAACTGCATTTGATGGTAAAAATTATCAAACTAATTTTTATAATCTTGATGTTGTAATATATTCTAAACACTCAACATTCTTTTTAAGGTATCTTGCATAGCAATTCTAAAGGCGTCATCTTGAGTAACTTTTTTATATAAATCAAGTTCCATTTTACGTTGTTGCGCAATAATCTCATCAAACATTTTTTTGAAAGCTATTTCTCTATTTTGAGTATCTGCATTTTCAGAATATTTCTCTAAAAAATCTGGATGAGCCTCAATATTTTTTGCTAAACTTAAAAATTTAATTTTCCGTTCTTCTGGAGTAGCATCCCAGGCTTGAAACCATCTCTCATTGAAACTATTTATTATTATATCTAATGGATCTTCATCTTTTTCTCCTCCGTGAGCTCCTCTTGGATTCGGATTTTGAGGATCTAATTCAGTTTCAGCATCATCTAGACTTATTGTTGTATTCAATTTAACACGTTCCAATCCATAAGTTGATAAATCGACTGAATTTAAAAGTTCGTCTAAAGCATCTAGAGTCGCGTCAACAATAATTAATTTAGGAATTAAGAATTTTAAAAACCAAAAAAGCTTTTCCCAATTTAGAACCTCATAAGGAAGAATAGATGCCATTTGCCCGTAAATTTTGACAAACTGTTTGGCCTTAATTTTAAAATCAGCTTTGTCACTTTGTTCTAATTCTAATTTAGAATTGAACCGATCAGCAGCGATATCAATTATAGGACTTAATAATTGAGCATCAACCTTTTTAAAATATTTATCCACGAATTCTTCTACTTCACTCCATTCGTAAACTCCTACATTATCTAACGTTGCTTTTATTTCATGCAATACATTTACATCCGTTGCTTTGTTTAATGAAGTTGCCGTATAGAAAGGATCAAAAGATTTTTTCATATCTTCTGAGGAATTGAAAAAGTCAAGCACAAATAAATCTTCCGTTTTCTTTCCTAATTTATTAGCAGAGCGATTTAGCCTTGAAAGTGCCTGAACTGCTAAAACCCCCTGCAACTTTTTATCTACATACATTGCAGTTAACTTAGGCTGATCAAAACCTGTTAGATATTTATTAGCTACAACCAAAATTTTATATTCGTCGCTATCAAATTTATCTCTTGTATCTTTTTCTGCAAAACCATTAATACTATCCTCAGTATATTCTATTCCATCAATTGTTTTTTTGCCTGAAAAAGCGATAATAACTTTAAAAGGTTCTCCTTTTTCTTTTAGTATTTTTTGAATAGCAAAAAAATATTTAATTGCCGATTCTATACTTTGTGTTGCAACCATAGCTTTGGCTTTCCCTTTTAGCTTTTTGGTATTTACAATTTTGTTGATAAAATGATCAACAACAATATCCGCTTTTATGGCAATAGTTTGCTTATGCTGCTCAACAAATGCTCTTAATTTTTTTTGAGCTTTCGTAGTGTCAAATAAAGGATTATCCTCTATAGATTTTTCAATCTCATAGTAACTCTTATATGTGGTATAATTGGCTAAAACATCAAGAATAAAATCCTCTTCAATAGCTTGTTTCATTGAATACAAATGAAATGGTTTGAATTTTCCATCTTCTTGTTTTTCTCCGAATTTTTCAAGTGTGTTCGATTTTGGTGTAGCGGTAAAGGCAAGATAAGAAGCATTTTTACTCATTTTACGAGAATTCATAATTTCTAAAATCTTGTCTTGAGGATCTTCATCCTCTTCCTCGCTATTATTGCTTCCCATAGCGCGATTCATATTGTCAGCAGCAGAACCACTTTGACTGCTGTGAGCTTCATCAATAATTACAGCAAAACGTTTGTCGCTTAAATCTGCAATTCCATCAACAATAAAAGGAAATTTCTGAATAGTCGTTATAATGATTCTCTTTCCACTTTCTAAATTTTCTTTTAATTCTTTAGATGAATAAGCAGGCGCTACAATGTTTTTTACTTCAGAAAATTCCTTGATATTCTCTCTCAACTGTTTATCTAATAATCTCCTATCTGTAACTACAATTACAGAATCAAAAAGTGGATTGGTTATTCCTCTACTTCCTGGAGTAGTTTCACTTTCGGGATAGGTCTCAATTAATTGGTACGCAGCCCATGTAATTGAATTTGATTTTCCTGAACCTGCAGAATGCTGGATTAAGTATGTTTCTCCTACACCTTTTTTACTGGCATCGGCAATTAGCTTTCGTACCACATTCATTTGATGGTAACGTGGAAAAAATAAATTCCTTTTATTTAAGGCATCTGTTTCTTTTCCATCAAAACGAACAAAGTGCTGAATAATATTGGCTAGACTTTCGCGCGTTAAAACTTCATCCCACAGATAAGATGTTTTATGACCAAAAGGATTTGGAGGATTTCCTTTTCCATAATTATGACCTAAATTGAAAGGCAAGAAGAAAGTATTTGTACCATCAAGTTTTGTAGTCATATAAACTTCATCTGTATCAACAGCAAAATGTACAATACACCGACCAAAGTTTAGTAAAGGTTGCGTTATATCTCTTTTAGTTTTGTATTGGTTTTGTCCATGAACTTTAGCATTTTGTCCTGTCCAATGATTTTTGAGTTCCATTGTAGCCAAAGGGATACCATTTACAAAAACCACCATATCTATTTCTTCTCTCTGATTGAGTAAAGAATATCTAATTTGGCGGGTTACACTAAATTCATTATTTTCGAAATTAGCTTTTGCAGCAGCACTACTACTGGCTAAAGGCAAGACATATAATAAGGTAAAATGAGCATCATCTACTTCTAAACCTTTACGAAGCAAACGCAAAATGCCATACTTTTTCACCAAACGATCAAAACGCTCCAGAATTTTGAGTTTCCAGTCGTTTTGTTTTTGTAGTTTAGCCAGTTCTTCTGCTTGTGTTGTTTCTAGGAAGTGCCAAAAACGAACTTCATCAATAGCATATTTTGTATTAAAATCTGAAGCATAACCAATATAATAGCCATTGCCTGAACGATATAATTCTCTACGTTCTTGTATATCTCCTTGTTGTTTTAAATCTTCTAGACAAGAACCTGTAAGTTTTTTTTCTATGGCTGATTCTAATGCTTGTTCGTTGGTTTGGCTAGGCATTTTTGATTTTTTTAATTAGGTTAAATATAAAACTTTCAAACGTACTCCCATCATCATCTATTGTCTTCTGAGGAATACTGCCTCGAAATTCAATCAATTTTGGATTTTTCGACTCGTCTAATATTATATTTTGTGCAATTAATTTTTCAAAAAAAGCACCTAAGTTGTCATTTACTCTTATATATTCATTTAATTCATCAAAACTTACATTCTCAGTATCTTGATTTTTCTCTTTTTTATATCTTTCAACGTTTACAGTAATTACCGCATAATTGTCTTTTTCCTTAGCACACTTCTCCGTTTGATTTTTACTTAAAGCAAACCTACCATTTTCATCCCATTTAGACTTCACTTCAATAAAGTAAATTGGTTTTAGATTTTTATAAATAATAAAATCTTGTCCGTTTTGTTCCTCCTTAGCAATTAGTTGAGATTTTTCATCTGAAACTTCTATTCTAATAGTTTTGACAAATTCTATATCCAATTGTGTCTCAATCAGATTTTGAATTTGAAGTCCAATTTTACTTATATGTTGTAGATGATTACTACGCCTAATTTCTTCCTTTTGTTTTTCTTTACCCTTATTTATTAAATCAATTAAATCAACTACTTCTGCTAATTCACCCAATAATTGAATTTTCTCAGGTGATTTAGATAGAATAGAAAACAAACTATTTCTTGTTTTGTCATCACTGAATTTAGATAATAATATTTCTTCTTTTTCTTTGTTTAATTTTGGAAGCCATTCTCCCCATTTTGAATTTTTCTTTGAAATATTATCAATTAAGTTTAATAGAAGAGTAAGAATTTCGTTGTTGCTTTCAATAACATTTTTATATAAGTCTTTGTTTTCTAACAAAGACTTTTCTATACTGTTTCCAACCATATTAGCCTCAATTTCATCGGTATGTTGTAGATAATCTATAAACAAATCAATGGAAAGATCATCATAAATATTTATTTTTTCATAATCCTGACCTCGGCTATCTGCATTTAAAATTTCATTATAGACGTTCTTAAAATCATTATCAAATATTTTATCTATTTTTAGATCTTTAGAACTTCTCAGTTTTAACGATTGAGAAGGAAAACAATCTAATTTATCCAATAAGTTCTTTTTTAGTTCATATGAGTTAAAAAGAATAGAAACAAAATCTTTTATCTTTAACAAATAATGCTCAATAAAAGTTACTTCTTTTTTCTTCAAATCTTCTATAAAGAGTCTTGCTAATAATTTAATTTGTGTATCAAATTGTAATATAGAAGTTGGATTTTCAATTCTATTTTGATTTAGTGGTAGTTCATAATATTCGCTTAAAAAAATGCTAAAGTCAACAGTTGTTTGAGTAATCTTATTTAGCCCAACATAATAATTTAACCAATAAATCAATTGAAAACGTTTGATAGTTCCAACATTATTTTGATCTTTTTCAATCTCATTGATGAATGTTGTACAAAGATTATTAATATGATCTTTATAATTTTCTTTAGTATATGTTGCAACAATATTTAAGAAATAAAAATCAGGCAACAAATAGGAAGAAGAAATCGTGACACTTATATTATCAATTACCAATACTAAATCATCTTCAATTTTATCCCATTTTTTTAGGACATTTAAATGTTGGAATTCTTTATGAATATTGGGAATTACTTTATAAGTATTTAATAAATCTAAATTTGTGGAGACTTTTTGAATGAATTTCAAATAGCTTTTTTTATCTGTAATTACCTCATATTTACATTTAGTTTCTTTTTCAATCTTATCAAGTATTTCACTTACTCCAATTTTATTGAAATTGAAATTCGTCCAAATATTTACTAGATTACATAAATATAAATATTCGTTAAATGGAGGTAATAAATAAAATTGTTTAATAACATTATATAGATCATATATATCTTCTTTATTAAAATTTAAAATTTCATCATTTAAAAAAAGTAAATCAGAAAGCGAACAATAATGATTATCATTTAATTTTATTCTTCGTAAGTCTTTACAAAAAGTAATAAAATTTGTTTTAAGTATATTTAAATAAACTTCATCGTTAAATTGAATATTAAAAAACGGTAAAATATCGGACTCATTATTATTTGTAATATATTCTTTTACAGAATCAAACGATTCGGATAGAATTTCTTCATTAATCTTCACGTCTTCTGCGAGTTCTTCATTTTTAGCTTGAAGAAATATTGAATTTCTTTTTTCATTAGGCTTAAAATTGTGACAGTGAATAATGAAATTAAAACCCAAATTTTCTGTGCCAATTAATGGATAATACAAAAATAATTTAGGATAATCAGATAGATGTTCAATACTTTGGGGAAGAATTATTTTAATGTTATTATTTTCTACCGATAAAAAATTAAAATGTTCAATTTTACTATTAATATTAATTTGTACAGAATTTTTATCAACAGAATCTACTCTTTCAAAAAAAATTAAATTATTATTGCCTAATACTTCTACTCGCAATAATTTTTCATTGAAAATAAATACATATGGAAGGACTTGAGGAACATAATCAAGCATTTCATCTATATAGTTTTCGGAAGCCTTAGAGTTTTCATAAGTGAAAGTTGTTGTTTCGCTATGAAATTCCAAATTGAATTCATTTCCCTCACATATATCTTTCGCTTTATTATCTTGTTTTTGAATTTTACCAATTAATTCATCAATACTATTTGCAGATCTATCGATTTCAAATTTTTCAAGTATTTTTATACCATTATCTTCTGTTTGAACACTACTTGTTATTGTAAATTTCTTGCCATAAATATGAGTAGTTAAAAATCCAGTACCATATTGGCCTGCTTTTTCTGAATTATCACCAAAAGTTTTATCGCTTGTCTGTTTTATTAAGCTTGAAAGAGAATCCTCATCAAAAGATTTTCCATTATGCTCGAATTGTAAGCCCTCAGTAAGTTTGCTTATTTTTAAAACTGTGTTGTTTTCTTTGGATAGATCCAAGGCATTTTGAAATAATTCCCATATTGCTCTTTTAACTGCAAAATTTGGTTCCAATTCTCTAATGGCTGTATAAATTTTCTTAGCATGTTGCTCAAAATCTCTTTTCCGAGATTTTATTTCATAACTTGTTAATTCTTCTGACATTACTTTAATTTGTTTTGAATAATATTCTGCACGAAGAAATAAAAATCCAGTTTTTTAACAAGTTTTAATCTTCTTATTTTATTTCTGCTAATTCCTCAATTTATTGAATAGGTCTTATATATAATAATGTCCCATCAGGATATTTTCTTAAATAATTAATTTCTCCATCCGGAAGTTGAAAAATAGTATTTGTGTCTTGAGTTTTGATAAGACTTTTTATAACTTTTTTATATATCCCAATTTTAAATTGACCTCTACGAAAATATCTTGATGTAATAAATAGACTTAATGCAGTTCCATATTCTTTTGAGAACAATGATACTTGAATAGGTTGCTCTACCCAATAAATTGGGTTATTTTTATCTGTTTCTATATCCAAAACATAAATTGGATCATTTTCATCTTGAATGGGAAGAACAACACCGTCATTTAAAATAGATTCAACTCTTTTAAAATCACCAACTAAATAAAACCATGAAGCATAATGAAGTTTTCGTAATAAGTCAGTTTCTTTGGGTGTTTTACACACATTTTTAATTAAAGTATAATTGACTGATGATTTTCTTATTTTACGAAGTCTTTTATTACTGTAATCGTTATTGTCCTGAAATCTTGTACTTACAGGTATATTATAATCAAAACAAGGTGAATGAACATCATTAATTTGGTTCATCGCACTAATCAAATCAGCCGTAGTATTTCCGTTCATATTTCCTTTAGATTCAAATAAACCGATCTCAGTCATTGTCAAGTCTAAAACTACAAAATCGGGTGATTTACCATTTGTTTGAATATTGAGGGTTGCTTGAGTTTTTTCTTTTGCTAGATCAAAATCAATGATATAAGGAAAATTAAGTGTTTTTGAAACAAAATAAGAATTAATCCCTTGTGCCATTTCTCCAACTCTTGAACTTTTAGAAAAATCTCTTAATCTTTTATATCTTAATTCACTTAGTAAAAGATTTGTTTTTGTTGCATCAATGAAATTAAGATGACTTAATAAGGATGCAATAATATCAAAATACAATTCTCTTTGAGTTAAATGATAGGAGCATAATGTTCTTGCTGTAAAATAAGAAATATCAATGATGTCTAATTGAAAATCTTTTTCTTTATCTCTTTTACGAAAATCATTTGGCAAATACTTGTAAACATCCATCTCATATGGAATAAAGGTATTACTAAATGGTCTCTTGAATATATCAATTCCTAAGTGCATCATGCTTTTTAATTTATTTTTATCTTCCCAGTAACAACTCCATCTATCAAACTCATTTTATACTCTTTCAATTTCTCAATTTCTTGCTCTTTTAATGAAATTACGTTTACAATTTTGATGACAGAAGATTTTATGTATTCAATAATTTGCATTTGTTCTTCTAGTTCACAATGAACAACAGTTAATCTACCAATATCTGCACTGTTGATTGCTGGATAACTCATGCCTTTTGAATTGACAGTTACTTGTTCTGTAAACGCATCACTTCGTACAAAATTTGCTAAAAACTCAGGATATATGAAGCTTTTAGGTTGCAAAACAGCAAAACCAGTTGAATAAATATAAGTAGATTTAATTTCATCAATGAAATCAATGGCTTTTAAATATGTTCTAACGGTCGAAATTACGGTATCTCCTTTTTTTGCTATTCTTCTTGCCCTCGAAGGTGCATTTTTAAAAGTATAATCTTCAATATTATTTATACCATTTTCTAGACTTACACTTCCAATATCAACATATTTAAATTCAAAATTTTTATTAGTATTTTCTGGTAGAGTATTTAAATTTATTGAACAAATATCTTTCAATCTCTTAACTTTCCAATGCTCAGGAATCTCCCCAATCCATTCCACACCACTATCTTTTAACTTTACATTCTCATTCAAGCCTCTAGTAACCGCTTTATGAATCAGTATTTGTCTACGTTCTTTAAGCAGTTCTATTTGTTTTTGTTTGATGGAAATAGCTTGTTCTACTTTTGTTGTTTTAATTTCAAGAAATTGTGCCATTTTATTTTGTTCTTCTAATGGTGGAAAAACAAGTTCGCAATTAGCTATGTGAGTAAAACTCAAAGTTTGTCTAACACCAGAACCTAATGTTTTCATATAAACCACATCAAAAATGTGCAATAACCATTTAAAATACTCTTTATTTAGTTTGAGATTATTGTTTAAAATGATATAGCCTGAACTAACTACTACATCTTTATCAGAAAGTGCTATTCGCAAACTAATAAGGTCATAATTTAGATTCAAAGGGTTTATTAAAAACTCTCCTTTTGATAAAACTTGATATGATCTTTTTGTTGATTCAGGAATCTTCTCATCATCTTTATAAACAACTTTTCCAAAACTAATTGATCCACAATTTAATGAAACGTTAGTTGTTTTCTTCTTTTCTGAAAAAATATGTTTAAATTTCTTTTCTTCCCAATGTTCAGGAATATCTCCTAACCAAGATTCTCTCGATTTTTTATATCTAGTATAGGCTTGTAAAACAGTAGTTACTTCCATTATGCTAAATTTAAGATTTCATGAATCAATCCATCGCTTAGTTTTTCTAAATCAACAATGTCTTTTGTAACTTCTACAATATCACGCAAAGGTTTGTGTTGGTAGAAATATTTGTTAAAACTTATTTCATAACCAATTTTAGTAGCATCCAGATTTACCCAGGCTTCTTCTACATGCGGTTTTACTTCTCGTAAAAAGTAAGTGTAAATATCTTCTTTTAGCGGAATGTTTTCAGTGTCACGTAAGTCACTTTCGGTTTCATAAGTGATATATTCTCCTTTTTTAGCAGTTGTATAATAACCGTAATTTGGCAATTCACTTTCGGTACAATCCAAGTGTTCTAAAACCTTTTTTAGTTTGTCGCCAGAAAGTTTTACAATTCCTTTTACAACTTTTTCAGCATCAGTGTCATACCAGCTTACTGCATTAAGTATTGCATTTTTCTCTGAAGCAGACAATTTTAATTTTTCAGATTTAATTACATCATCAACTTTGGCACGAAAAGTATTGAAATCCGTGAATTCTTTTGATCCTATTTTTTGCAATAATTGCAAACCATTGTCTAACAAAAACCTCTGCTTTTCCCAAAGCGTTTTGCTTGTTAATGCTGTTTCTTGTTTGCTGTTTAAATTAAGTTCCTGCTTTTCTGCCCAAAGTATAAGCTCTTTTTTATGTTTTACAATATCGCTGTAAACTTCTTCTCCATAAGTTTCATACGCATAAACCATCGCTTCTTTTAGCGACTTGTCGTATCGCAGTTGTTCAATTTTTTCTTCAGTAAATTGAGCCTTTAAACGTTTCGGTCTTTCTATAGTTACTTTGTGGTAACCAAAATCGCTATTATCAAATACTTTTGAGGCAATGCTGTTATCTGTGTTACGTTCTATAGGAAGTAAAGCCGTATAGGTTTTTACGATTTCTGTAATATGTTCTGGTGCAAATTCACAGTTTTTGTTTCCTAAATTCTTGCGAAGTTTGCGGTATAATTGTCCGGCATCAATTAATTGTACTTTGCCTTTTCTATTGGCTGTTTTGTTGTTGCTTAAAATCCAGATATAAGTAGTAATTCCTGTATTGTAAAACAAGTTATTGGGTAGTTGCACGATTGCTTCAAGCCAGTCATTTTCGATAATATAACGACGAATATTGCTTTCTCCACCACCAGCATCTCCGGTAAACAAACTGCTTCCGTTGTGTACCGAAGCAATTCGGGTTCCCGTTTTACTATGTGAAAGTGGTTTCATTTTACTAACCATTTCCATTAAAAATAGCAATTGTCCATCTGAAGAGCGTGGAATAGCATCAGCTGATTCTTCAATTCCCCAGTAATTTTTTAGATTTATTTGAAAACGTGGATCTATTACCTCTTTTCCGTCTTTGATATATTTTTGTTCACTTGCCCATGATTTTCCATAAGGCGGATTAGATAGCATAAAATCAAAAGTGGTTCCTGCAAATTCATCTGTAGACAGGGTAGAACCAACACGAATATTCTCAGGATTATTCCCCTTGATCATCATATCTGATTTGCAAATTGCATAGGTTTCGTCGTTAATTTCTTTTCCGTACAAATAGACATCACCAGTTGCTCGAATTTCTCCATCTTCATCTTTGATAAAGTTTTGAGATTCTGTCAGCATTCCACCACTTCCACATGCAGGGTCGTAGATGGTCATAACCGGAGGCAAATTATTCTTGATTGGGTCAAAAATAATATGAGTCATTAAATCAATTACTTCACGAGGCGTAAAGTGTTCTCCAGCTTCTTCGTTATTTTCTTCGTTAAATTTTCGAATCAATTCTTCAAAAACATAACCCATTCCTAAATTTGATAAGGCTGGAAGTTTACGTCCATTACTATCGTTTTTCTCAAAAGGAGTTAAATTAATATCTGGAGAAGTAAATTTTTCTAACACATCAAGCAAAACATCTTTGCTTGCCATGTGCCTGATTTGACTTTTTAGTTTAAATTTTTCAATGATTTCTTTAACATTGTTGCTAAAGCCATTTAAATAATCTTCAAAATTAGCTTGCAATAATTGCTGACTATTTGTGGCTGTATCATGTAAACGTTGTAAAGTCCATTCACTTGTGTTATAAAATACATAACCTGAAGCAGCACGTAATCCATTTTCATCCCATTCTGTAAAACCTGCTTCGTCCCGCTGAAAGAATAATTCTTCCATAACGGCATCTTTGGTTGGTTCTAATAAGGCATCTAATCGGCGTAAAACAACCATTGGCAAAATTACATCACGATATTTACCTCGAACGTAAACATCTCGCAAACAGTCGTCTGCTATTGACCAAATAAAGGAAACTAATTTATTATGTACAGATTGATTCATTAATTATTTTGTTATTCTTGTAGTTTATTATGAAAGGTGTAAATCTATAAATTTCAAGGTTGTTAACCTAAGTATCGCCTTATAGATTGGTCGTATTTGTAAAAATATACTTTAGATATAATATAAAATTACGGTTTTCCATATTTCATGTTATTTTATTTTTTTTAATGCTTTTGTCTTTAAAAAAAAAATATGGATTTCTTTGATGATACATTATAGAATATAACAATCCCCTACTCCTCATACATCTCCATCCACAACCTTGTCTCCTCCAAATCGAGTTCCTTCTCAATCTTCCTAAAAATCTCTTCATTTACAGAACCCGATTTATGCATCGATTCTAGCTTTCCGCGTTCCACATTCAAAAGATCGATTTGAAGTTTGGTGAAATCGTTGAAAATCTCGCCGCCCATTATATTTCCTTTTCCGAAGAAATTGGCTGGGAGTTCCGTTTTTTGGAGGCGGTTGAATTTTACCTCGTATTTACTTTTGATGTTGTGCAGCAAGTCATCGTTGAGTAACGAGAAATTATCTTCGATATGGGTGATGGTTTGCGAAACGATGATGTTTCTTATCTCGTATTCTTCGGCGATGATGGAGTACTTTTCGATTTTTAGTTTTTTAATCAGCCAAGGCAATGTCAGTCCCTGAATGACTAAAGTGGAAAGGATCACACAAAACACCAGATAAATGATGAGGTTTCGTAATGGGAATGCTTCCGTTTCGTTCATCATTAGCGGAAGCGCCAAAGCAGCCGCCATCGACACCACACCACGCATTCCTGACCAGCCGAAAACGATCATGTTCCGGAAATCGAATTCTTCCTGCAAACGAATTTTTTTACTGATATATCTTGGGAGCAAAGTCGCCGGAATCACCCATAAAAAACGCACCAAAATCACCACCAAACTTACCGAAGCGCCCCAAATAAACAAAGACCAACCGGAGTAATCCCCGATACCTTCGATAATTTGTCGCAACTGCAATCCTATTAAGATGAAGATCAATCCGTTTAGGATATTGGTTAGAACACTCCAGATTGTTCCCGTCATGATTCGGCTTTCGTGCGTGAAAATCGTTCCTGATCTCGCCGAAAGAAAAAGTCCGG
>Ga0247814_10001586_pt1 | contig 13192 bp, 9 predicted proteins | sample UWRJL179409R1_FD_179947 | JGI IMG/M metagenome (GOLD analysis project Ga0247814, IMG submission 179947) | Plant litter microbial communities from Arlington Agricultural Research Station in Wisconsin, United States - UWRJ-L179-409R-1 | ecosystem: Environmental > Terrestrial > Plant litter >...
TTCGTAGGCGGCTATACGGCGGTTTGCCAAACGTTGCCCGTTGGACGAGATGATATCCAACTGCAGGTCGCCCTGGTAATCCATGCGTATGTTCAACACCTGGCTGGCTGGGTTCGGGAACATCCGTAAGGCGATGGCCGATTCCATTTCATCCACGGAGGCGGTAAACGAAACCGTGATCCCGTCCGAGGCGGAACATCCGTCCGCATTGGTCACGGTAACGGCGTAGGTGCCGTTTTGTGTCACGGTAATCTGTTGTGTGGTCTGGTTCCCGGGTGTCCAGGCATAGCTGGCAAATCCGGCCCCGGCATCCAACACATGGCTGGGCGCCGCGGTTATGATGTCGTTCCCGAGGTTGATTACGGGCAACACATTTTCCGTGATGGTTATGTCATCTGTGCCCACGCAACCGTTGGCGTCAGTCACCGTCACGGTATATGTCCCGTCTTCCGTGGCGTTGAATGTCTGCGTGGAGGCCGCCCCGTCGTTCCAGTCGAAGGTCGAACCTGGATTGCCCGCATCCAGCACCAGTGAAAATGTTGTACCGGCGCAGTATGAAGTGTCGTTGCCCAGCACTACCGCAGGCAAGGCGTTCTCGGTGATGGTTTTTGAATCTGTGTCCATGCATCCATTTGCATCTGTCACGGTCACGGTGTATGTCCCGTCTTCCATGGCGTTGAACGTCTGCGTCGAAGCTTCGCCATTGTTCCAGTCGAATGTGGAACCTACATTGCCCGCATCCAATATAAGAGAGAAAGTAGAGCCCGCACAATATGAAGTGTCGTTACCCAAGGTTACTATTGGCAATTCATTTTCTGTGATTGTCCTTGAATCCGTTCCTACACAACCGTTGGCATCTGTCACGGTCACGGTATAAGTTCCGTTTTCCGTGGCCGTGAACGTCTGCGTCGAAGCTTCGCCATTGTTCCAGTCGAATGAGGAACCAGCGTTTCCCGCATCCAGTACCAAAGAAAAAGTGGAGCCCGCACAATATGAAGTGTCGTTACCCAAGGCTACTATTGGCAATTCATTTTCTGTGATTGTCCTTGAATCCGTTCCTACACAACCGTTGGCATCTGTCACAGTCACGGTATAAGTTCCGTTTTCCGTGGCCGTGAATGTCTGTGTCGAGGCTTCGCCGTTATTCCAATCAAAGGTTGAACCGGCGTTGTCCGCATCCAAAACCAAAGAAAAAGTGGAGCCCGCACAATATGAAGTGTCGTTGCCCAAAGCTACCACCGGCAATTCATTTTCTGTGATTGTTTTGGAATCAGTTTCCTTGCAACCGTTGGCGTCGGTCACGGTCAGGGTATAAGTTCCGTCTTCCGTGGCCGTGAATATCTGTGACGAAGCTTCGCCATTGTTCCAGTCAAATGTGGAGCCTATGTTCCCTGCATCGAGTATCAACGAGAAAGTAGCGCCTGCACAGTATGAAGTGTCGTTACCCAAGTTAACTACAGGCAATGCATGTATGCTCACCTCTACAGCTTGGCGTGCAAGACTGCTGCAATTTGTATTCTCGGCTTGCACGTAATAAGTATAATCGCCCACCGCTTGTGCGGCATCCACGGTCAATATGTTTCCGGCAACACTTCCCGCAGGTATGCTGGATGAGCTAATGGTACTGCCTCCAATGCCTTCGGTCCAAAAGGTGTATGATGTCGCTCCGGTACTTCCGGTTCCTTCGATGGTACTGGCAGTACCTACGCAAATATCAACGGGTGTAATACTGGCTGAAGATGTAGGCGTTTCGTTGATGATGATATTTGATCCGTTGTTGTTGCCATGGATGGATGGATTATTGTTCACCACGCGGACTCTGTAACCTGTTCCGGCAACAGTTCCGGCCGGTATGGTCGCCGTTATGGGCGATGCGCCGCTACCTATGATGGAAGGAGTTGTAAAGCTCCCGTTCTCGTCTGATAACTCGGCCGAAAATGTACCTGTGAATATGCCCGTACTGGTATAGTTGATTATGATGTTCTGGTCGGTTCCATTACAGAAAGGTCCGTAAGTGGCAACCGTCGTATTAATCGTTTCTGTAGTGGTAACCTGTGTTTGCTGTGAAGCGCCATTTCCAGTCGCTGTGGATACGTTGTATGTGCGCGTAGGCGAACAATATTCATAGATTCTGAAGTAATATGTGGTGCCTTCTGAAAGCCCCGTTATGGTAATCGGCCCGCTTCCGGTACCGTTGAATATCACTTGTGTGCCACTGCCTGCATAGTTTAGGTTTGCCGTTGGATTCTCTCCGGTAGTCGGTAGGCTAAAGCTATTCACCGTGTTCATTTTGATGATGCGGCCTGCTCCGTTACCGTTGGTCCAGTCAAGTTCCAATGATGTGCCCCCCACGGTGGGAAATATGATGCTGTTGGCCTGTGTGGTAGGTGCCGCGCATGCGGCAGAAACTACGGCACCGTTAAAATTAAAACCGTTGATGCTATATGTCCCGGTGGCGCTGCTCGCACCCCAAGCATATACCCGGAATGTAATGGCCGACGTTACATTTTGGTAAGCCGCCGCGCTTAATGTGATGGTGGCCCCACTCGCTGTAGGCGAGCCTATATTGGCCGTATATCCATCTACGCTAGACCTTACGGCAAATGAACCGGGACCGGTACCCGATGCCTGTGAAGTATATATGAAATTGGTAAAATTAATGGCATAACCTGCACTGGGCGTTAATGTAAACTGAAAATAACCGCCGCCTGCATCCATCGACGGAGTGTCCCAGCCATTGGCATTGAAACGATCGTTGGCCGCAGTTCCGGCTATTCCAGAACCTCTTTTTACGCCCGACACGGTAAGGTTGGCTACTACGGTTTGGCCTGCCGTATACGGGTCTGTGGTATTGGGGTTTGTTCCGGTGATGGCATTGGACCATATCTGCCCCCAAATGACGGAAGTGTTTAGTAATAATATGAAAACTGCTATAAACAGTTTGGTAAAAAATCGCATATAATTTGATTTAAATGTTTCTTGATTAGTGCAGGGCAAAAAAACGTTATAACCCATAAAAGCCTGTAAACTAAAAATTATGGGTGTATTAAGTTATTGCCACCAATACTCTTAATGGTTGATGATTATCTTTTGACTATTGACGTATTTTGCTCCACTCAACCTCAAGTGGTATGTACCGTTCGGCAAATGAGATAAATCTATTTGGGAAGATGTTTCTGCGGTTGGGGTCACGGATTTTGAAAATACCAATTGTCCTGCGTGAGAAATGACATCCATTCGGAAGGTTCCGCTTTCCGTTAGGTTTAGCTGGAATATGCCTGTGGAAGGGTTAGGGAAAATGTGAACGGCATAATCGGTATATGCTTCGTCGATCGATGCTGCCCCGATCGTCACAGATATGGTATCCGAAGCTTTGCAGCCTTCGGCATTGGTTACGGAAACGATATAATTCCCACTTTGGTTTACGGTAATCTGTTGTGACGTGTGATTGCCTGGAAGCCACAAATAATTTACAAACCCGCCACCGGCATTTAATACATGGCTATTTCCCGATACCCACACGTCATTTCCCAAATCAATATTGGGTAATGCAGCTTCGGATACCAATAGTGAATCTCTGTTGGTACAACCGTGGGCATCGGTTACCGTCACCGAATATAAACCGGCCTGTGTGGCCGTTACCGTAGGCGTGATGGAGCCATTGCCCCAAACATAGGTACTGCCGATATTTTGTACATTCAATAAAAGCGAAAATGTAGAGCCGGTACAATAAGAAGTGTCATTGCCCAAATTTACGATCGGCAAGGCATGCTCACTAACCGATACGGAATCCGAAACAGAGCAGCCATGCATATTGGTTACCGTAACCCAATAAGGGCCAGCTTGCGTCACCACAAAAATGGGGGCCGAAAATATGCCACCGTTCCAACTGTATGTGGAACCGGCTGAGGTGGCATCCAATAACAATAAAAATGGCGATCCCGCGCAATAGGCCGTATCATGGCCCAAATCAACCGCCGGGAGTATATGCTCGGTCACGGTAAGTTCGTCGGAGCCGATACACCCGTTGACATCCGTCACGGAAACGGAATAAATGCCGGCTTGTGTAGCCATGTATGTTTGTGTTTGCGTCCCGCTGTTCCATTGATAGGTTGATCCCGTATTTTCTGCGTCCAATTCCAAGGCAAACGGCGATCCGGCACAATAGGCTGTATCGTTACCCAAATCCACGTTCGGAAGCAGATGTTCGCTCACGGTCAACTCGTCAGAGCCGATACAGCCGTTGGCATCCGTTACGGAGACGGAATAGGTACCGGCTTGCGTGGCGATGTAGGTCTGCGTAAATATTGTCCCGTCATTCCATTGATAGGTTGAACCCGTATTCTCCGCGTCAAGTGTCCAGCTGAATACGGTTCCTGTACAGAAAGCGGTATCATTCCCTAAATTCACTATAGGCAATGCATTTTCGGTAACCGTCAAGGAATCCGCGGCAGAACATCCGTTTGGATGCGTTACTTCTACTTTGTAAGTTCCCGCGGCATTCGCCGTGAAATTTTGTGTGGCAGATGCGCCATTGTTCCAATCGTATGTCGCACCCATATTCTGGGCATCCAACTGTAAGCTGAACGGTGTTCCCGCGCAATATGCCGTATCGTTCCCTAAATGTATGATAGGCACTGGTTTCTCGGTTACGACGATCGTATCGCGACCGATACACCCGTTATTGTCCGTCACCTTTACACTATATGTCCCGGCCGTGTTTGCCGTCAATGTCTGTGTTGTGGCCCCGTTATTCCATTCGTAACCGGCGCCCGTATTTTGTGCGTTTAAAACCATAGAAAAAATTTCCCCGTCACAATAAGAAACATCGGTTCCCAAAGCAACGGCCGGTGTTCCTGGTGAGCATGCGCTGGTCAGGGATATCGTTACGTCGTCAATGGCCAAAGCCTGTCCGTTTGTACTACCTCCGCTACCCGTGAGCACCCATCGAAAATAATAGCTGTTTCCTGCCGGAATATTCAATCCGGTGATAGTCACATTTTTCGATACCGATATGGGCGGATTACTATTTGTAGCGTTGTCCCCATCGGCAGCATAGGATTGGTTTCCATTTCCTTCGGTGATGCCAGGCACGGAGGTAGGGCCATGGTAAAAATTCCAGTTCCAGGCACGTGAACCGGTTCGGTACTTTTCATATTTCCAATGGATGGTTACCGCGTTTACCAAACTGCCGGTATTGTTGATGATGTGTAATACGACGTATTTTCCAGATGTGTAAGTCCCACTATTTAATATGCCGATGGATCGGTCAGTACCTGAACCAAAATTGTATGCGCCCCCGGTTTGGTTTTGGGCAAGCGACCCGGCATCTGCCGCATAGTCAACAAACCCGGGCGCTGCGCTGCGCGGTGAAATAATCTGAAAACCAGCCGGAAGCGTGGCGCCACTTCCCATCGCGTTAAAATTTTGTGTTACGTTGGTATTGGCGGCCGTAATGCTCCATTGAGCCTGGGCATTAGCGGAACACAATAAAAAAATGAGCCAAAGTATGATGCCGATGATGGCCGAGAGATGGATCGGAACGGCATAACGAAACGTAATGGAATGTATGATTCTCTTCATAACACGTGAGTTCTCTATTGATTTCCCACAAAGAAAAAACATGCATGTAACTAATACATATACTGAATATTAAGTTAAGTGTCGCACTTTAACCTAACATCAACCCAACATGAAATTTGATTAACGGATGACGGCCACCGAGCCTATTTTTTCGATTTCTTTATTATCCGTGGGGGAACGGAATACTACACGATAGGCATAAACACCCTGTTGTACCGGTTCGCCTTCCTTTTCGCCATACCAACTATCCGAAACACTGGTAGACTGGAAAACAATGTCTCCCCAACGATCAAAAATGTATAGGGTATATTCCACAAAGTTGGGAAAGTACGGTTTAAAATTTTCATTCAGCCCATCGCCATCCGGCGTAAACGAATTAGGGATAAACCAAGAAAAAGCTTCGTTTACCACAATATACTCAAAAGTTACACTATCCGAACAGCCGGCGGAGTTTTCAGTGGAAAGTGAAACGGTATAGCTGCCCGGGTTTTGGTATACCGTAGATGGGTTTTGTTCCGTAGAAAATACACCATTTCCTAAATCCCATACATAGCTGGAGCCATGGGAAGATTGGTTGAAAAACGAAACCGTCAACGGTGCCTCGCCTTCACTTGGGTTGGATGAGAAAGCGGCCGTAGGCAAGGGAACAGGCGTTAAGTTATAAAATGTGGTATCGGAAAAACAGGTTCCGTCGAACCCGCGAGCCCAAACCGTAGTAGGCCCGGTAGGGAAATATTCCGATGTGTTTCCTGCCGTAGTGTTGCTCCACTCAATTTGATTTGTGCCCGTTGCGTTCAATGTGATCTTTTCGCCGGCACAAACGTTTGAATTGCCTGTAATCTGTATAGAGGGAATGGGCAGTATTTCAATTAGGTAACGTGCCGTGTCCGATTCGCAGGAAGCGTTTAAGATTCCGTATAGGGATACTTCGTAAACACCGGGCGTATTGCCCCAATTGACATACAACGTATCCGACGTGGAAGGCACCACCGCACCACCGCCGGATATATTCCAACTATAATTCATTCCCGGAACGGGATTGTCCACAAAATATCGCTTTACACGCGGATCATTGGCACACAAAGCATGTGAAATGGTCTGCGCTTCCATACCCATGATGGTGATGAAAAAAAGGAAAATATGTAATAATAGCTGCCTCAAAAAATCAATCGATATGTTGGATGACCGGTAAACCGGGTTGGTTGATGACATTCAATGTGGGGGTACCGCCTATGGATATAATAGGGCATCTTTTGTCCGATGCCGATACGATATTGCCGGTATATGTTCCGGCATTGGCTACTGCCGGAAGATTGATCGTATAGGTTGAGGTGGTGATGTTATTGACCGTAACCGGCCCTATAATATTGGCTCCACTTACAAAACGGTAAGTAACGGAATAAGGTCCGCGCCCCGTAAAGGTGACGGTATAGTTCCCGTTGATTCCGCTTCCGGCGCAAATGGTGGCGGCATTGCCGGAAAGGTTGGCCGTAGGAAGGTAACGTACCACTGGCAAAGCCGCCGTAGGGCCAACACATGATCCGCCGTTGCTTTGGAACACTTTTACGGTATCCACCCCAACTGTATTGGGCCAATTCACCAAGATACTGTCATTCACCGGGGCGGACTGTATGTTCATCATACCGGTTCCGGTAATGCTCCAGTTATACACCGTGGGCGATACGCCACCCGGAGGCGGAATACGGTACAGCACGTTCTGTGCGCCGGCACAAACCGAATCGGGCGAATTGGTTACATATTGCTGGGCAAACGATGTTCCTCCCACAAAGAGGAAGAAAGATGCCAGCAATACTTTAAAAATAAGTTTCATATCTATGGATTGATGTGTTGTATGGAGACTGCAGGGAGGCCATTGGATGTGCCTGACAATCGTAGGTTATCGAGATAAACCACCTCGTCGGTACGGTTGCGTTGTATGCTTACCCGGAAAGCGATGGTTTGTGTACCCGCTGGTACATTGTATACGTATGGGTTAGCCGCGGCTGGGTTGCTCCCACAAACTACCGATGTAGTAGTGTAAAGCCATCCACAATCGCCGTTTCCCAAAATGGTTCTTTGGGCAACCCAAGGTCCGCCATTCAGGCTGGTTTCAAAACTAATCTGCTCTCCGCTATCCAGACCGGATCCGCCATTGGGGCAAAGCGTAAGTGTATGTGTGCGGTGGGCAACGGACAAGGTGACGGCACTGTAGCAAGAGATGTCTATCGGAGCAAATTCTACGGTTGATCCATTAGGGAAAGAATTACAGTTCCCATAACCACCGCCCGTAATACAGTTTATGCTGGTTGGCGTACCACTGCTACACCCGTTAACCGGGCTGCCGCCTCCAATACGCATACTTCTGGTGCCCGTGGCTGCATAGCCGGTACCATAGTTGCCGGCACCAACAGTAACCATGGGCGTTGCCGTATTTTGTGTAGGGGGCGTAAACCCCCAATTATCGGCTCCCGTACCTTCAAATCCCTGAAAGGCAATAGTAGTTTGGGCAATCGCCGAGATGAATGCCGTGAGGAAAACAATGATAATAAACAGAATGCGGGATTGATTGATCACGATGCCGCGAAATTACGACGGTAATGTTTCCTAATCGTTAATTTCAGAAAAAAATAACAATTTATGTTAATAAACTTCGGTATTGTTGATAAGATTAGCCCAGTCGTTTGGCCATTAACCTCGAAACGGCTTGAAAAACAACGTCGGGTGTTTTCCCTTGCCAAAGTAACAGGTTCAAATCCCCGCCCCAATTCAGGTAGTTGGTCATACCGTATTGGCTCATTTCATCCAACACGTGCTTTTGGAAATTGACGAGTGCGATCCATCCATCTCCACAGTCATCGGCCCATTCGGCGTAATAATCCTCTTCATCCGGAAAGGCGTTCAATACATTTTCGCCAAAGAGGATAAATTTGTTGATTCCTTTTTCTATCAATAAATCGGCAAACTCCCGTTTCAGGAACATGATGTCGTTGTGTACGGCATCGTTCCATTCTCCGATCAGCTCAATCATGCAATATCCTTGCACATAATCGGCATAAAGCAATTTGATGTACAGGGTAGATGAACCGATTTCATCCCATTGTGGGTGGATGTAATATCCATAAATCTCGTTCCTGCATTCGTATTCACTGTACTCACGTCCGTAGAAAGGCGAACGTCTGTCTTCCTCGGCTTTGTAAAGTTCGCGCCACCCGTCGTATGGTTCTATATCTTGCATCGGTTCCTTGTACGGCAAAAGTAAGGGTTAGGTTTTCCTTTTTTTGAAAAAAAATAAAGGTTGCTCCCGAAAAGTTTCACGACGAAAATTCCGTGGCAATATTTACATTTGGGTCAACCATTTGCAATTTCACTATTCATTATCATGAAAACAATTTTGTTGCTCGTTGCGTCCAATATATTTATGACTTTTGCTTGGTACGGACACCTGAAGTTTCCGGAGATGGCTTTATGGAAAGTAATCCTGATCAGCTGGGGCATCGCCTTTTTCGAGTACTGCCTCATGGTGCCGGCCAACCGTTTGGGTTTTGTTAGTGGACAGTTCACCGCAGGTCAGCTAAAAGTGGTGCAGGAAGCCATTACGTTAGTTGTTTTCGCCGTTTTTTCGGTCGTTTTTCTGAAGGAAGAAATCCGTTGGAATTACATCGTCGCGTTTATATTTATTCTGCTGGCGGTTTATTTCGTGTTTAAGTTTAAATAGAAATTTAAAATTTCAAGTAAAAATCTTGTGTAAGCTTTTTATAATCTTCGGAAAATTCCCTGTCGCCATTTCTGACGTGGATATCAGGCATTACATCGGGCACGCAATTTTCGTTTGTACGTTTCCATTCGGCCAATACCCGTATTTTATCGCCACCGGGATATGGAAGCAGTTTTTGTATTCTGCCCATCTGCCAACCCGCTTTTTTTAAATTTTCGCTTAAAACCCCATATTCCTCATCTGGCAGGATGCATCCGAATGTGGACTCTGGTATGGATAAGGAATTCACCCGATCGGCCAATAATGAGAACCATTCTTCGTTGGCGTGCCTCGCATCGGATTTTCTTTCGTCCGGGGAAAGCAGTGCGTTCAAAAAATACGGTGGATTGCAGATGATATAATCAAACTTCGTATCGGTATCATAATCTGCCAAGTGGCAGTGGATAGCCTGTAACCTATCGCCCCAAGGGGATTGCATAAAATTGTGTTGTGCGTCCCAGTAAGATGCTCCGTCTTTTTCAACGGCCATGATTTGGGCTGTGGTATTGCGTTGGGCACACATCAAGGCCAGTAATCCGGTTCCGGTTCCAATATCCAATATGGTTTTGGCTTGCCGTATTTTTGCCCAAGCACCCAGGACTACACTGTCCGTGCCCACCTTAAAGGCGGCATTATCTTGTAAAACCGAAAAATGTTTGAATGTGAATGGCCTACTCACCCAGATACATATCAATGAGTCCTTCGGGACAGTTGGTATGCACGGTGCGGGTTTTGTGGTCTATTTTGCTTACCATCTGCGGAACGAAAGGGATAAGGATATCCGTTTCTGCATGTTCGATGATCATGGTCTCCTGTGGACCGGCTTTCATAATTTCGCGAATTTTTCCCAAATCTCCGGAAACGGCATCATGCACTTGGTATCCCACGGTCAATGCCGGGTCGTCTGCCGATGTTTCGGGAGCCATATCCGCCGGAAGGAAAAGCTTGGCATAGCGTAGTTCCAAAGCCTGTTCGGAGTTTTCTATGCCTTCAAATTTAATATATGCCGTGCTGTCTTTTACGGAAAATGATTCCACGATAAAAGGAACAAGCTGTCCGCGTTGCTCTAGGAAGAGCGCATCCAATCCGCTAAAGGACGCCGGGTTTTTTACCGTGAATTTTACCACGACTGAACCTTTAAGGCCATGTGGTTTCACAATGAAACCCGGAGAAAAACAATCACTCGCTTTCATCCGGGTTTACAAAGTTTTGGTATTGAATAAAAACAAATCCGATAATTATTCGGCGGCTGTTTCGCCGGTAGTTTGTTCTGCGGTAGCTTCAGGAGCAACCTCAGCTTCAGGAGCGGCTTCTTCAGCAACTTCTTCTACCGGTGGGGCCAATGCAGCAGCTTGGGCCGCAGCACGTTTGTTGAATACTTCTTTTTCGGCAGCTAAACGTTTCGCTTTTTCGGCTTCGGCAGCCTTAGTCGTATTCTCGTTTGCTTTACCTGTTCTGGTTTCTTTCTCTGAAGACCATGCCGCGAATTTTTCGTCGGCTGCCTCTTGCGTGATAGAACCTTTACGAACACCCGTTTGAAGGTGGTTCTTGTAAAGGACGCCTTCGCGAGACAATAAACCTCTTACCTTATCGGTAGGAGTGGCTCCATCTTGTAACCATTTGATGGCTTTCTCTACATCTAACACAATGGTGGCTGGTTCGGAGATTGGGTTGTAAGAACCTACTCGCTCGATGAACCGTCCATCCCGTGGAGATCGTGAGTCTGCCGCAACAATATGATAGAAAGGTCTTTGTTTTCTACCATGTCTCTGTAATCTTAATTTTACTGACATTGTGTACGTGTATTAAATCCCAAAATTTTTGGGGCTGCAAAGATGCGGATATTTTCTAAAAAAACAAATTGTGCTCAAAGGTTCTTTGCCAAATGGGCAACAGGCAGCGCATAGATAGTCAAAACTCTGCCTGTTGCCTATTACTTTCGTCTATCTTTTTACCATTCTTTTAGTGTCTACGGGTTTTCCGTCAACAAACAAGGTGTACGAATACACGCCCGATGCCAATGTCTCGGAATTTACGTCCACGGAAACAGTCCCACGGTCAAGGATGGGTAAAATCTGTAAAATTTTACCGTCGTTGCCATAAAACATGATTTCCGCTTTGTGGCTGTTTTGGGGTAGATACAAAGGAATGCGTGTGGCAGCCTCGAATGGGTTCGGTATGTTTTGGCCCAATGTCGGCTCTTCGTTGTTTTCCAGCCGAGTCTGGATCACGGCTCCGGTTTGTTGGGGATCCGTGTCGTCGCCTGTTTCTAAACTTTTAGGGCGTGTACAGCAGGCTTCGATTCTGGCGGCCAGTTCGTCCAGTTTCTGCATGAGCTGGTTATTTATTCGCTCCTGTTGCTCGATTTGGTTTTCCATCTCCGCCATCCTTTCGTTTTTGTCTTTGGCATCTTGCATCAACAAAGCAATGAATCCGTTATAGTTCAATCCTTTATATTTAACTTCTGGGGTCACTATGTTACCTGATGAATCTGCCATCGCAGGCTTTGTCACGGACGAAACCAATTCGGGCAATACAGCCTCTACTTCTTGGGCGATGAAGCCATATTGATGATTGGCCGGAAAATCCATGCCGATATGGTCGCCGTTGATAAAGTCGTATGTTTTAGGTTGTAGTTGGGCTATGATTTCCGATGCATTCCGCACATTCTCCACATTGGTTTTAAACTGCGCATCGGATACTGTTACGTAGCCCGTTCCATATGCCGTGCTGCTGATGAATACGTCCCCGTCGAAATAGCCGGCGAATGCACTTACGCCTGCGGGAAACTGCGGATCTACGTGACCATATACGCCAATGGCAGAACTCGCCGGGTAAGTGGGAGGTGCCGAAATGTTGTTGAGTGCCAACCCATAGAGACCGAATGAACTGCTCGACGGTCCCGGATTGTCCGGAAAGTTACCGGTCGCGTATACGCCAAAGTTACGTCTGGCCGAGCCCACACTCCCAAAAAATCCTCCGATGCTCTGAACGGAAGACGCATAAATGGAAGAAGCAGCGCCGTGCACGCCTCTGGTGTCTCCTCCGTTTGTTGAGCTGGAGAACACCCCCATATTGGTGCCTCCCTCAATGCCGGATACCTGAAACTGTCCCCCGTAATTAAAGAAGTTAAAGGCGCCGGGCACCGTGGTGGTTCTGGCCCGGATGGCATAGTTCACCATAGCCCCGGAAGCGCTGAAATCTCCGGCTATGTTGTTGACCCTAGACATGTGTTGTAACGCCGTAGAAGAGCTGGATAATCCAATATGTGTAAGTCCTATGTTGGAGGCGGTATCGGTATTTCTGAAAGATGCGCCGGTGGTGCTTACCGGTACGGGTGTACCCACATTTTGCAATAGGTTTAATTTGGCTGGCGTAATCCCATTACAGGCGATGCCTATATTCACGGTATTGCCGTTGGCGGGAATACTTTGTCCCGTAAAATAAAAATCGTTGCCGCCTAGCGGTACTTCCCGGTCTACCGCTAACGGCACCTGTGCGGAGCCGCAGTTGTTGCCTAGGCCGTTGCCCAATGTATTGGCATCCCTCCAATGGATTCGGCCCAGATCGCTGGGGTCACGAACCAGTACTTGGTTCAATGTATTGTCCTGCGTAGCCGTACGTATCCGGGCATCGCCGTTCACATCCAGCGTGGCGCCAACGTAAGTTGCCGTTCCGGGCGCGTTGGCGGATGCCGGAGAAAAGTTGCCTATACCCAACGAGCCGGTGTTTACCGGACAGTTGGCGCAAGCCGGCGTAAAGCGGGCAATCTCCTGTCCGTTGTCCGATTTGGCCTCTGCGGTTCCGGGACTTAACGCGAACTGTGAATTGGCGAAAATGAAACGTAGGTTATCT
>Ga0247814_10001587_pt1 | contig 13191 bp, 12 predicted proteins | sample UWRJL179409R1_FD_179947 | JGI IMG/M metagenome (GOLD analysis project Ga0247814, IMG submission 179947) | Plant litter microbial communities from Arlington Agricultural Research Station in Wisconsin, United States - UWRJ-L179-409R-1 | ecosystem: Environmental > Terrestrial > Plant litter >...
ATGTTGGTCCGCTTGTTGGAGGCTTCATCGATCTTGTTAGTCCAGCGTGGATCCAATGGCTTACTGCCATCTTCTTTGCCGTGATCCTTGGAGCGGAGATATTCTTCCTTCCAGAGACTCTTTATCCCCGCGAGTTCATGCACTCAGGAGGGTATGTTGCTCCTAGGATTTTAAAGGCAGTGGATGAGAAATTATCCCCAGATGTTGTGTCTAGGCCTCCCGACACCCCACGTACCAAAAACCTTCCGTACCTTAACGTGAAGGCCGTTCCATCCATAAATCACCCTAAGCCATGGACCGCCCTCGTTCGTTTTGTTTTATTATTCAAATTTATAGTCGTTCCAACTTCCGTTCTTGTTTTCTGCTTTGGGTGGTACTGGTGGATATTAACAGTGGTCACGATGCTTCCTGTTGCTTACATAGACTACTCTCCCCAAACCCAAGGGTAAGCCTTCATATCCGACCCATCCAAAGTATTGTCTAACGTTTTTCAAGTCTTTTTTTCTTAGGTCTCATCATAGGAACCTTAGTTGCCGAATTCGCGTGCTCGGGCACTCTCAGCGATAGGCTTGTGTTGAAGCTAGCGAAAAATAACAATGGAATCAAGACAGCTGAGATGCGTTTGTGGCTTGTCTACCCAGGCGCAGTTCTAACAGGGAGTAAGTCTTACAAGATGGGATTGATTGAAATATTTCTAATAAGTTGCGAACAGTCGGACTCATAGTTTGGGGTATTAGCATTGACAAACATTACCACTGGGCTGTAGGCCAAGCTGCATTCTTCCTTGGTAAGTGCAAAGATTCATCATTTTGAAAGTCTAAACTAATGTGATTTACTCAGTCGGCGCTGGCATTCAAATAGGCAACGCAGCCATCTCAACTTACATTATCGATTGTTACCCACTGCAAAGTATGAGCATAGTAATCTTCTATTCTGTGATTCTTAACCTTAGTGCTTTCATTTCACCGTTTTTCATCGCTCCATGGGTCGACCAGATGGGTTATACATGGTCATTCGCAATTCAGGGGATGCTATGTGTTTTTTTCTGTATACCAGCTCTTGCAGCACTTCATTACTATGGTCCCAGTATCAGGAGAAAGAATGGGATGCCAAAATGGCTAAACCCCGAGTACGACATTGGTACCATTGGGGCCACTGGAGCATGATCCAGATAAGATCTGTAAAATGAAATTTTGTACATAATTATAATTAGATTCGAAATATTTGATGTACCCCAAAATGGCATTGCCGGATCTGTTCACTATAAAGCAAAGTCCTCAAATATTTTAAGTTTCCTTCGTTATGGTATCGTGTATCATGAAAAATATAACTATATGAAATCTGGTTTCATCTAAAACCCGCTATGTTCATTCCTGAAGTCGCAATACCGACAGGAGAGAGATCACGGTTCGTCGAAATATTGCAGAAGTTAAAAGTTTCATACTGATGTTTCCTATGAAAGACTACCGCAGATTTAACTTCTTCTTACACAGGGTTTCGTTCTTGCAGGATTGCTCTGTTCCAGGGTAACGCAAGTGATATCCTTCCCCTTAGCACTAATTGGATTGATAATCATCCCACAAGCTCTCAAGAAACATAATTACTAACTCAGAAGGATTCTGTAATGTATCAGTAGCAGAAGAACTAGGTCTGATTCTAAAAGCGTGTATAGCCAATAAGAGTAGCTCTAGTGAAGAAACCTTCATGGCTCCATGGGAAAGTGTATAATTGGTCCGCAATGCATCTTGTTTTATTGACCACCCCTGAATTAAGCGAGTAGTGAATCCTTGGCATATTTGAGGTGAAACCCTAACGAATTCGATTTATGCTGTAGAGCTTAGCATATAGGGAGGCTAGCAGCTGAAAGAGTCACAACTGGAATATTTATTATGGAATAAGACTTTTCTATCATGTCCTTTAGCCTTTTTACGTTAAAACATCGAATTGTATAATTGTGCGATTATACACAAGTGGCAGTTCAAAATGATGTGCCCAGAGGGTCTTCAGATTTAGAACAAAACCAACTAAATAATTATATACGAGCATGCGTGCAAACTAGGAAGATGAGAGACTATGAAAAGTAGGTGATTAGGAAATTTGAATACAAGAAATGAATGAATTAGCTGTAGCAACTTCGTTCACTATACCACGTGACTTATTCACATACATCCTAGCTAGCCTGAGCTAGCTTGGGAACACAACTAAATGGAACAGTCTTCGTGCTACAGCAACACTCACCAATTTTTGAAAAATAAGCGAAAGACAATAAGTACCCCTATCCTTAGCGAGTTGCTAAACCCAGCTCCCCAGCATCCAACCCGGTCTTGGCAAATCTGACACCAAAAGCCGACCTATTACCCAACTCCGTGTTATATTAGAAACTTCTCCTGACAACACCGTTCCTCAGCAACACCACATCACCAAATGCGCAGGACACTTCGAAGATCATGCGCTGCCTGCGCAAAAGCAAAGCACAAATGCGATCTCCAAACTCCGCAATGCACACGCTGCACCGAGCGCAAGTACAACTGCATCTACGCCAACCAACCGCTCGCACCGGTTGTGGTTCGACGGCCGGATCCCCCGGAAATGTCCCTCGCCATAAGCCCTGGCTCTATTGACCCCTTTGATACCTACCCAGTGGTTGGATTGCCCAGGGCGAGGGTTCAGATGTTGATTCGTCATTGTAAGACCTCGATGTAGTATTGTTTTGCTACCACGTGATCTATTTACTGATTTATCACGTTTGTAGTTCTCACAAAGATCGCGTTCCAGTATTATCCATGGGATTTGAATCCGTCCACAAACCCGTTTATAGTTTCTTGGTGGCCGCTGGCACTAGCAGATCCACCGCTTTTTCATGTTAGTTTGCAGACGGCGTGTTTAGACGATGAGTTTTTCAGTGGGAGAGGATTTGTTCACAGTGATATCCTGATGCGGGATACAGTGAGCTTGGTAAGGAAGAGGGTTGGGGATCCAGAGAGGGCGTTTCGTGATGAAATGTTAGATAGTGTGGTTACGATGGCAGCTATTGAGGTGAGCCTTTTCAAGTATATTTTTTGTTGGTGATGAATCGCTGGAGATAATTGGAGAATTTGTTTAGGAAATGTTTCTAGATTGAGAGATGACAGTATCTTCCAATAAGATATCAAGGACTGATGATATGAGCATAGCACGGAAAGGGAAATCTAGAGATCAGTAGCATGCATATTGATGCTGTTAAACGAATGGTCAAGGTTCGAGGTGGGATCTCGAAGGTCAAACAATCGAGTCCGTTGACGGCGAGAATGGTTGCTTGGTAATGAGAGGGTTCCTCATTTGAACATAGTTCGCTAATCTATGAAATAGGGTTTCGATGCTGGTTATGGGATGTCCACAATTCCAACCTCAGGATGAGGTGGAATTTAAGAACCTAGTTGCTCCGATACCTCAAATGGAGATTGGCCTGACTCATCCCGACTCCTCGGGCTTATTTCTACCATTTCATTCATTTGACAACTTCGATGTTGACCATACAATTGGAGAAGTCTTAACGAATCTCCAAACCATCTCGCATCAATATCGGGTCACAAGTCAACCGGATCTTCCGTCAATGTTGACAATTCCTGAGATCCACGACCTTGCCAGTTTTGTTCTACATACCTTGTTGCAACCGCCACATCCGGAAATTCTGGTGAGCATCTCGGAGTGTATCCGGTATGGACTTTGCATCTACATGTTTCTTCTCCACGGGCCTACATATTACTCCCATGCCGTAATCTTAAGCACACTGGTGCTCAGGCTACAACATCAACTTGAGGCACTAGTCCCCCAGGGGCTTTTGTGTGAAGAGGCACATACCTGGACTCTTTCTATGGGATTGGTTGGATCCGTCGGCACCGAGGCACATGAATGGTTCTCGAAGCAATGTGCAATAATTTCAAGCAGACTTGCAATCCATGATTGGGAGTTTGTTAGCCATCAATTGGAACGTATTGCTTGGCTTCCCAGCGTGATGTGCGAGATGGCGTTTCGACAGTCATGGGAAGCGATCATCACTTCACAAACGCAAACGATAACATCACTAGTTGGGGTCAAAGCGGATGTTGATGAGTGAGCCGAGCAAAGACATCAAAGTAGGTGATCGCAGCATCACCGGACAAGCCACTCCACCATGAGTCTACTTACAATAGTACCATGCCGTCTGGCATAGATTTGCATTACGCAGTATGCTATACTATACGATACTATAGTGTACTGTAGGAAGCAGAATCCCACCAGCCAGCCTGGTTATTATAGTACTTGGTAAGCGTTGCGAACTCCTGGTTGATGGGCAATGAATGATGAACGAGCAATGAGCTGACCTGAAGTGACATAGCTACATGGTGCACTCCGTATAGAGTATGAAGATGTCTATTACTACCTACCTACGTACATGCCATAATCACCACCATATTTACTGGTTACTGGGTACGAGCCACCAGTAATACAGAACTGTACATTCCACTCAGGATCTGGATTGTACCGTACGTTGAATATCATGCGCCACCACTTCGGAGTCTAGTACATATCCGTATAGTGAATGCTCGTTGGCAGTCTCTTTGCTACTCTACCGAGTACGCAATACGTACGTTTTTCACGCTCTTAACACTCTTAATACTCTTACTACACTACTACACTACTCCGGAAGTCCACACCATCTGAGCGGACTCGACTGATCGAGTCGATGCGCTATGGTGAATGCGTTATAATAATCACCTGTTCGCCGTGTTCGGTTCGGGCCTTGGCGTTAACTCCGACAATCTCTTCCCTCGCGTTAACTTCGTCATGTTCGCCTTAGGAGTCTAGTCCTCTTTGGGAGAGGGGTAATTCACTTCCAGCCAATCGCTGGCGATTGAAAATGCACCGAAGCTTTTGCATTTGATGAGATGAATCAAAAGTGGAGCGCCCCGCTCTTCCCAACCAATTGGGCCTTGGGTCTTGCTCGGCCCGTGGAGAACGGAAAGTGCGTTTACGGTAGGGATGATGCCGCTGGGGTGGGGACCCCCCTGCTCCTCTCGCAGTGCCTGAAAGATTATAAAGAAATGCGCTTGGGATTGATTTTAATATTAGATTGAGGTCTGCCCGCCGAAAGGGAAAAAAAAAACCTCGAGCAGGTGAAAGCAACAACAACCACCATCACCACGCACTACCACCGCTACCACCACCACTACCACCATTCGACAGCTTCGTCGTCTGCCAATGGACTATTTGATCCAGAATAGCAGCGCCTTCGCTGCTATGGTGAACGGGTCCAGCTATGGCACCCAGAAACTCATCGATGCGAAGCTGCACACGGCGGTCTCATCATACCTATCGGGGTTGAGCATATGGCAGGTTCTCTTGACCATGTTGCTCGTTGCGGTTGGTTATGATCAGTGTATGCCCGCCAGCCCATTACCCTTCCGTGCCCTTTCCGAATACTAATCGCGTTTGCAGTCATGTACCAGCGCCGTAAGGGCCCGCTCGCAGGACCGATGTTCAAGATCCCTCTTGTTGGCCCCTTTCTCCCTGCCCTCTATCCCGACTTCGAGAAATACAAGAGACAATGGGCGAGCGGTGATCTTAGCTGTGTCTCGGTCTTCCACAAGTCAGTCCTCGAACCGAAACCTCTATGGCCACAATCATCCACACACTTGCTAATTCTCAATGCTTTAGATTCGTGGTACTAGTCTCCGACCGAGATCTCACACGCAAAGTCTTCAATGCCGGCAGCCACCTCAAGCCCTGCCTTGTCCCCGTCGCCGAGACCCTCATCGGCGCCCAGGCTTTCGTTTTCACTCACGGCAGAGCTCATGTTGATTTCCGCAAGGGCCTCAATGGCCTTTTTACCCGACGAGCACTCGAATGCTACCTCCCCATCCAAACAGAAGTCTGGAAGGCTTACTTCGATAAATTCGTTGTCAATAACGAGAAAAATGGCGGAAAGCCCCTCGAAATGTTTGCCAGCTTCCGTGAAATCAACTGCGCCATGTCTTGCCGTAGTTTCGTAGGCCACTACATCTCAGACAGAGCGGTTCAAAAGATCGCCGACGACTACTACTGCATTACCGCCGCCCTCGAACTTGTGAATGTTCCGTTGTCCTTGTATGTCCCATACAGCAAAGTCTGGCTGGGGAAGCGCGCCTCCGATGGTGTACAGGCCGAATTCGCAAAATGTGCAGCAATGTCAAGAAGTGCCATGGCCGCCGGCAAGGAACCCACTTGTGTTGTCGACCGCTGGATTATGCAAATGATGGAATCCGCCAAATACGATGCTGATGTTGCAGCCGGAGTCCCCGCCGAGAAACCCGCGGTGCTCCTTCGCCAATTTACCGATGCTGAGATCGCTACTACTTTGTTCACTTTCCTCTTTGCTTCGCAAGATGCTTCATCTAGCTCAACTACATATCTTTTCCAACTTATGGCACAACACCCCGAAATGCTCGACCGAGTCCGCGAAGAGAACCTGGCTGTACGCAATGGAGATCCAGACGCGCCGATAACACTCGACATGCTTGAATCTATGACCTGGACTAACGCTGTTGTGAAAGAAGTCCTCCGTTACCGACCACCAGTCATCATGGTTCCCTACGAAGCCAAACGCTCTTTCGCCCTCACACCCACTTACACCGTTCAAAAAGGCACCATGGTCGTCCCAACCTGTTACCCTGCTTTACACGATCCTGAAGTATACCCTGAGCCAGATACCTTCAACCCAGAAAGATGGATTAGCGGTACGGCGGAAAAGCAGACGAAGAATTGGTTGGTTTTTGGAGCCGGTCCTCATCAGTGTATTGCGCAGGGCTATGTGCAGATTACAATGACTGCAATGATCGGTTTGGCTTCTTTGAGAGTGGACTGGAAACATCATAAGACTCCAAGGAGTGATATTGTTAAGGTGTTTGCTTGCTTGTTCCCTATGGTAAGTTTTACCCTACCTAGAAGTCTTTGGAACCAGTGATTAATGCTAATTTTTCGAACAGGATGATTGTCCAATGGTTTTTACCAAGCGTGGGGGTGTGGAGGCTTAATAAATACCCTTTACTATCTGAGCGTGATAGCTCTAAACCTTCGTATTTCGGCGTTCATGGGGGCAAGGGAGCAGCAGTGATAGGACCGTGGGAATGTAATTATGTGGTGGGAAACGCATGATTCGTAGAATCGCATATAGCCAAAGGAAGCCCCAAACCTCTTTTACATAAATAACTACTGCGTTTTCGCAGCTAGTAATACCAATAGGCAATTGGGGAAATTAATTAATATAATACTTAAACCTCTAAAACCAAAATTATTCGTTTTCTCTTCTCTCAGGTGAATCAATTGGATGTGACGTTTTTTGTACGAACTGTGGAGGATTTTGCTCCTGGCGCTATAACTACCTGAATGATCGTAGTCGTTTCAATGGGGTTTCCTGGTATACCACATACGGCCTTTGTGCAGAATGGCTGGACTTATACTGAGAAATTCAATATATGATTAGAGAGGCTTTGGCAGGTTCGGTTATGCGGTGGTGCGGTTCTCCCTTTTTAAGGAAATAATAGATGGGAGGGATGTCTATTTCCAACCTAGTTATATGTATTTGTCAAATGGTAGGGAACAAGCTGATTGGAAACCTAGATGGATCAATAGAAAAGAGAAATGGCATTTTGGTAGCAGATAAGATAGATGTGGCAAGTTATCTTTGTCTGTATTTGGAGGGGATTGTTTTCCTCTTACTTTACACACTGGAGTATTATATAGATAACAAGGTATCATTTCATTCTGAAGGCATCCCACTCATCATCCTCATCATCCTCATCCTCACTCTCCCCCTCCTCCATCTCCAACACCTCCACCGGCGGCGTAGCCAACTGTTTCTTCCCATCCAGCCTCAGCGCCTCCCGTTTCTCCCTCAATCTCCTAACTCTCTGTTCTAAACTCTCCATCTCTTCAAACTCTTCCTCTAATTTCCTTGCCGCGTCTTCTTTGTCCCCCTCTGCTTCCGCTTCTACCCGCTCTCTCCTCCTCCTACTCTCCTCTTCTTTATCCTTCGCTACTAATTCCTTAGCAGACATCGCCGGCGCTGAAATCACACTCTGTTCATAAACCTGAACCTCTGTCTCTGCTTTCGCGATGTCTGCCTCAAAAGCTGCCCATTCGTCTTCATCAACACCCTCTCCCTGACGTTTCGGTATCTCCTCTATCGGCTTCGAAGGCGTAGCCGGCCGAGACGGGATGGACATCTCTCGCATATTCAACGGCGGCGTAACCGTGCTATCTTCCACCGTCACTTTTTGAGGGGGCACGATGGGTGGAGGCACCGTCTGCAATTGCCCACCCGCATCGAAAAAACCCTCAGGGAGCCCATTGGCCGCCTTGGTGCGTTTGCGGATCGTTCCTTCACCCTCACTATCGTCGTTGTCGGCTTTGCGTTTCTTCTTGTTGCTTTCAAGGGCTACGCTGCTGATTTTCTCAGCCTGCAGCGCTTTCTGCGCTTTGCTGATATGGCTGGCGGATCGGAGGTGTGGCTCCCAGAGCGTTTCGCTCTTAAGTTGCAGATGGCAGACGGTGCAAAGGAGGGTGCCGGTGGGGGAGTAGGAGGCGTGTTTGTGCTGAATGCGGCGGGCTGTCCGTTCGTTTTTGAGGAGGGATCGCACGTCTGCCATGATAATAGCTTGGGGAGGTTGTGAGTTGGGGTAAAGGGAACAGGCTGGAGTTAGGTAGTATGGGTGTTGTGAAGTGTTGTAGTGTTCCTCGCCCGAGTGTGGATTCACTTGCACCTACGGGTTTTTCTCAACGTGTGATAGGTGTAAGGACCGATTTGAAATCCTGATGTATCCGTGAGCATAGAATTTGATTGCTGTATTGAGCTAGAATTGGTGGTTGGTCGTATGAATGAAGTTTCGTAAAGTTGACAAGGCTGGAGGAGAGAGCCTCATCAACACGTGATCAATGGCTTCGACTAACCCCGCAAAAGTTACCATAGAGCTTGCTTGACCTTGGATTAATCTCTCTTTCCTCACCACCGCAATTTGTCACCAACCTTCCACGACGCCACCCAAATCGACAGCTACGCACAACCACTGCAATCGTTGGCAGCTAGAGACACTGTGAATCTCATCACCTCCACAATCGTCACTCCGCCATCAATTGCGGTTGCGCATCCATCCTATCCCATTCACCACTTCAGCCTCCTCCGTACAGGCGCAACGCGCTTTTAAGCACAGAGGCGCGCCGAACTACGCTCATTGGATTTGGGAAAGCAAAAGAATATCTGCTATCTGGATAGCTTCATTGTCTTCTCTCCCCTCATATTGTTGAGCTCAGCACCATAGCTTGTTTATAGAGCCAGTGACCCGCGTGAGACGCGACTTTTGCTTTCATAAACTCTATTCTCCGTCGCAATACATATCGACACCTTCTTCCTTCCTTGTAAAATCACATACTACATTGCGATCTATAAAGCATCGTCAATTGAGCATCGTACTCCATTATGGGTGGTAAGCACTTCATTCCTCGAACCGGAGCTCCTTGACCTATGGCGCAAGCTGTATAAGCCTTGGATCTTTGAAAGATTCAATGATTATATGGCAAGCATACTAATGAGAATTACAGATGAACCGCGAAGGTCCGTTCGGGCCACCAAAGGCCACCATTCAAAGATAGATATGTTAGATGAGCCACCGACCGAACCAAAAAAGAAGTCCGCCAAGAAAGGCGCAAAGAAGGCTGTTGAACAACAGGAGGAAGAGGAGGAAGAAGAGATTCGTTGTGTCTGTGGAGCTATATCAACCGATGATAGTCCCCCGGACGAACCTTGGATCGCCTGCGACGAGTGCGCTGTTTGGCAACATAATACTTGCATGGACATAAGCCCTTTCGGTGACGAGGTACCTGAAAATTACAAATGTGAACAGCACGATCCCGTCTTCCACAAGGAGCTGCTCGATGCAATGGCGAGAGGTGTACCAATTTGGGAAGAGCGGAAGAAGAAATGGGCAAAGAAATTGAAGGCAGCGGCTGCGGGTGACAGCAGTAAGAAGGGAGGGAAGAAAGGAAAGACTGGCAGCGGTAAAAGAGCGAGCGAAGCCAATGGAAACTCTAATCCCCCATCAAAGGTTTCTACCCCTGTACCAGAGACGAAGAAGGCAACTCCAGCGAAGTCGAGCGCAAAGCGTAAGGATAGACATGAATCTGGCGAGAAAGACACACCGAAAGTAAGTTAATGCCCTCCCATGTATAAATTTGTTCTAATTTGACAAAGGAGCCAATGCCTAAGATTCGAAAAGTCACTGCCCCAGCTGTACAATCCCCACAGCAGAAGACACCGCCATCAGATCTCCCTGTCAAGATTCTGGACCTCGATACAAGTAGGCAAGGTGCCGCGACTCTCATGAAGAAAGCTTTGGAGTACTCCATTCCAATCGCTGCAAAAACCGGAATATTCAAACTCACCCCCGATGATACAATCGAGGGCAAAGCAGAGCGTCTATCCATACGAATCGAGGATGCTATATACAAAACACACCCCGATAAGTCAGCATACGGCAAGCAAAGTCGCAGTATTTCCTCGAATCTGAAACAAAACCAAGAGTTGACCATCAAGCTTCTCCAGAGGACCATGTCCCCTTCCGAGCTAGCTGTAATGTCTACAGACGATATGGCAAGTAGTCAACTCAAGCAAGAAACAGCAAAGATGAAGGCGCTCTCGGATAAGCAATCTATATTATTAACGGATGACGATGGACCAAGAATTAGAAAAACTCACAAAGGAGAAGAGATAGTTGGCAGAGACGACTATTCAGGCGCGCATGACTCTATGTCTTCATCACGCAGACGAAGCATGTTGGACCCTAATGCTGATATGGCTGTTCGATCTCGAGAGAACTCTCCCGGCAATGATGTTGTGTCTGAAAACATTGATGACTATCAATCTCGAGATACTATTCGTCAGCCACACCCCCCTGGGCCGCCTCTGAACATCGAGACCCAGAGACAGCCTGTTAGGAAGCAGTCTTCACATGCTGATTTCGATATTAATAAGGTTTTCAATAGTGTGCAATCTCCCACTGGACCACCTTCGCATGTGCGACGTCAATCAGGCCATGTGGTACCTGCAACAGCTCCTGCAAACGATCCTGACATTGACAAATTACTTCAGGATGACGATGGCAACGAATCCCCACCATACTCACCAGCAGAATATGGTTCAGCCGACCCTGAAATTATTTGGCGCGGCACAGTGATCATGGACTCCATCGCAACATTCTCTGGTTCAGCAAAACACGTAGCTGGTGCTGATCTGACCGTAACAACTCAAATGCGATGGCATGAGATTCTACAGAAAGAACTTCGAATTGCTGGCCGTATTGACCAGGCCAAGGCCAACGAGTACCTCTGCAGTCTTCGCTACAGTCCTCCTACTGATGTAGTTATTGTCAACGTAACTCCGGCTGGCGAAACCGCTGCTTCGGGGTTCAGGGACATGTTTGAATACTTCCATAGTAAAACTAGGTACGGCGTCTTGACGAATAAAGGCAGTGGCAACATTCGAGATACCTACCTTGTTCCTGTCGCTACGAATGACCCTCTGCCAGATTTCATAATTAACCTCGAAGGCCACCATATTGCCGAGGTCCGCGTCGAGAACATCATGCTCGTAGTTCTTGTTATTCGCAACGAATGGCAACCGCCACTCAACGCCCTCCCACTTAACCCTATCAACTACGACGCAGGAGCACCAGGACCAAACTCGCCATCTGCTCCTACCCATCCTGCTATGCGGAACCCGTCTTTATCCGCTCCTGGTCCAGCCATGTCGCCGATAACCGGTCAATCCCCCTTCCCTCCCAACCACAACAATCTTCCCCCTTCCACTCCATCCAACAATCCACCAGCATCGCACAGTGTCCACTCTAAAGGCCAATCCCAAGCACAAATCGCAGCCCAACAACGTGATGGTGAAGAAATCGCCCGTCGTATCCTCGGTGATCTTGCACAAGCACCCACAATTGGATTCTTGATGCCACAAGCTTTTCAGATGCGACCGTTGGAGTGGGAGGTGATTAGAGGCATTTTGGAAAGGGATGATAGGGCACGAACTGATTTGACTCATTTGAGTCAGGTGTTGAACTATACTATGAGTCAGCAGGGTCCGGAGCAGCAACAACAGCAATTACCACTGCCCCAGCAGCCACAACAGGGCAATGGCTCAGGTCCCCCTTCTTGAGCGCTTGCTAGATATCTATGACGAGGAGTTAAAAGAGGCGTTGATGGAAGAATTTTGCTTTAGTAGGGAGGAAAGGATATACCACAGCTGGCGAGTATTGACGACCCTCTCTTATCGAGTGGTAAGTGTGATCAATTGTCGGTCTTCTTTTTTCATTTTGCGGGTGTTTGGTATGGCTTTCGGCTTTTTCCATTGGAAGGTGGAGATTTGAAAAACCTCATTGAAAATTGTATCAGGTTTTGTGTTTCCTGTAGATAGAAATAATGAGAAGTTGAATTAAGAAAATGAACTAAATGTACCTCAATAGCACCTCTCCTGAATACTGTTAAAACGTTTTCTTGATGTAAAAGAGAAGTCAATAGATATTCAAACTACTTTTGCTAAACATCGAATCATACGAAGAGTACTCGGAAGAGAATATGTATAATTCACATCCGAAATACCCTTGATAAGCTTCGAAACTTCGTTGGTAATTAGGCTGTCTTTTCTAGATCTATTTAGTGCTTTTACCGTAGCTATTACTGATGGATATCGACGTAGATCACTCTTGTCCGCATGATAGAAATATCATCACTTAGAACACTATAGATTCACTTAGCGGTTTTGATTATGACGCTTTTAATTTTGTCTCTTCTCCTTAGGAGACGATAAATGAGTACCTATCTACGGTACCTAGTGACGGAGGGTATGATGAAAAAGAGAATCTTTAGATCTCCCTTCGTAAACCAGACTTTTTGTATGCACATCTCTGTGTGTATGATATCCTCAAAACGCCACCTCTGAGAAGAATATCTGATGTATGCTTAGTTAGAATACCTGACATCATGCCTGTCATGAAAATGATGCAGTACGGCAATGCCCTTCCCAATGCTTGTAATCTCACAACACTCTTTCTTTTGCATGATTCTTCTGGTTCTCGGCGGTGTTGAATCTCACAAGTTGTTATGTTTAGCATGTCGATTGCTCACAACACTTGCTGGCCC
>Ga0247814_10001589_pt1 | contig 13181 bp, 10 predicted proteins | sample UWRJL179409R1_FD_179947 | JGI IMG/M metagenome (GOLD analysis project Ga0247814, IMG submission 179947) | Plant litter microbial communities from Arlington Agricultural Research Station in Wisconsin, United States - UWRJ-L179-409R-1 | ecosystem: Environmental > Terrestrial > Plant litter >...
ATCCAAAAGAAGCAGGAAGTCAGACAGATTTGTTCGGCAAAAAATAATATCCGGCGTGGGCTTCATGTTCGCGCCTATTTATTTCCCTAAGCCCTCTGCCCCATGCCCCAACAGCCCGTGGTATTGAGCCATGTAATAAGGCAGGAGGAAAAATGTACCTTCATGTTCATCGTGTCCGTCACCTTCCGACGCTAGTAAAGCAAAACCATCTCTATCCTGGCGAACGTGACCGCGTTCGTCAATCGGCAAGGCATAACCATCCGTACGCCATCCCATATTTTTATTTTGTAAAGGCGAATTGTCGAATACGACATCCAGGCGATGCGTATTGTCCATGGTATAACCGATCAGATCGAGCGGCACCTTTTGCAGGTTTTCCAGAATATACTCAGGATTGTTGACTGGTTTGTATAAGTGCTGCACTACATTGGGAGCATAAAGGTGATTTTCTTTAAATAGATTTTTGTCCTCAAAGGTTTTTTTATCGGCCAGTTCGGTGAAACTGTTTCCCAGAGAAGCATAAATGATATCCCAAAATGCATTTTTCTGTTTACTGATATGTTGCCATGCACTTTCCAAAGACTGTCGGTACATGAGTAGCAATGCGGGATCCGTTTCGTATTGAAGCAGACCGTACATGCTCATCAGGCAGATGTTATTGTCCCAGGGAACTACATTCTCCGGTGGAAAGAATTCTTTTGGGTGAAGCGCATAAATGTGATAGTTGTGTTTATCACGAAGAATTTTAGCCGCGTCTTCATACTTCGAATCGCCGGTTACGTGTTTGGCAACATTCAGAAATGACAACATGACCATTGAGTTTAGTCCACGCTGGTCATAGCCATATACCGAACTAAAATATTCAGGAGAAAAATCACCCCAGCGTGTCACCTTCCCGTCGTGATCCACAAGCTTGTATCCATGCCGGATCAGGTGATCCATAATATCTCCCACTACTTCACGAACTGCCTTCTTTTCCTCCTCCGTTTTGGCAACCAGATCATAATAAATCCCATAAAAGAAGAAATGTCCGGCGAGTTCATCAGAGCTGGTGTCAATCTTGTACAGATACTTTCCGTCTTTACTTTTTGGGAAACGTGGATAGATATTTTTCCACATCGGATCCGACTTCTGATGCCTCAGGTTGGACTCTACACTGTAAATTTCATTCACCGGCTCATGCCAGTCGGCAGGTATAATTACTCTTGCCGGAAATCCCTTTTCATGGGTAATATCAACCAGCCATTTACAGGCTTTAAAACTCCTGCCGGCCAACGCTTTTGCTTCCGGATCGCCAGTTGCAGCATATCTGAAAGCCTGAGCGGCACCATACATGGATGTATACATTCCGTCATTGTCAGAAATAGCTACTTCGGATGAATCAGTATTAAATTGCTCTTTCAAATGACTGTGCGCAATAAACCCCATCCTGTTATGCCGTTCTTCCACTTGTTTTGTGAAGTATTTCGCTTTGTCGTCAAACGACATTGTAACAGGCGTGATGCTGCCCACTCCCTTATCCGTGGCAATCCATACCGTGCCATCCTTCTGCAAGGCTATATCATTCACTTTATCGGAAGGCAACCAGCGACGACTAGCTCGGTATTTGAAAAAATCGTCCTTGGCTTCTATTACTCCCTTCTCCGTTCCAAACCAAACGGCTCCATCCGTTCCCGCTGCTGCGCATGTAAATTTATTAAACGGCAAACCTTCCTTTCCTGTAAACAACTTCCATTCCGTACCTTCCAGATACCCTACGCCTTCATCAGCACCAAACCAAAGTCTCCCTTTCGAATCTGTGATCAATGCATTTACATTTCTTAGGGCCCAATTATATTTTTCATTTTCCGGAAAAACTCTTGTGAGCTTTTTAGCACCACTGACCAGGTAAAGTCCCTTTTCACACCCAATCGCATAACCGCCTTTGTACTGTATGCTACTAAGAATTTTGGAATCGGGACGTATTGCAAACTTTGGAGCTGTCCTGGATTTTGATGTCGACGAAAACACCTTCCACTTACCAGCCTTCAATTCAAAATACTGATTACCAGCTTTGGCTATTGGTGTATTGTCTTGTATAAAAATCTCTTCAATTTCGCCGTTTGGCAAACCGTCTTTGGAAGAGTAAATTTTAGGGATCTCCTGTATAAATTTTAACTCACCCGCCGACTGGGCCGACAGATAAACAGGAATTAGCAGCAGCCAACACAACCAAATCTTCATCCGATATAACCTTAAATTTTCAGTACCTGATTTTACAGACAGAATTAATACTCCGTCCACAAACAAAGAGGCTATAAAGGATACAAATTGATGCAGATTATGTTTTAATTGCCGGACAAACGGGAAAACTCACCAATACCTCAGATGGATTCACTTTCTTCCAAACCCTTTTACCATAAGCTTTCGCATTCGCTCATTGCCATTGCACTGATCACAGTTGCGATTTATCTTGGGCAGGATATTCTTGTACCCCTCGCTATGGCAGTGCTGCTTGCCGTTTTATTAAGACCGGTGGAAGGTTGGCTCATCCGAATCGGTATTCCGAAAGTGCTGGCTATCAGCATTGCAGTAACGGCAGCCGTGTTAATTATGGCTGGTGTAGCCATTCTTATTTCAATGCAGCTTTCAGACTTTTCGGACGAATGGCCAAAGTTGAAACGTAACATCAATGATGCATACCGGGATATCAGAAGATGGATACGCCGGGAATACAGCGTCAGCTATCGTCAGCAGGATCAGTATATCAAAAAAGCACAAACTGAAACGCTTGAAAACTTCCAGAGCGCCGAAACGCTGGGCGTTGTAACCGGCCCGCTTGGTTCAATCATTCTGATCCCGATTTACGTATTCTTATTCCTTTATTACCGGGCCATGCTCCTGCATTTTATGGTTGTGCTTTTTGCCGACAAATACAAAGCCCAAGTGATGGAGATTGTGGGAGAAATTAAGACAATTATTCAGAGTTACATGGTTGGACTCTTGCTCGAAACCGGTGCAGTAGCAATTATGAATTCTGTGGGATTGCTGATACTGAACGTACAATACGCAATATTACTTGGCGTGATGGCCGCTATACTGAATCTGGTTCCATACATCGGCGGACTGGTTGCTACTGCTTTGGCGGTGATGGTAACTTTTATCAACCATCCCGACGGCTACACACTCGCTGGCGTGGTGGGTGTATTCCTGACAGTACAGTTCATTGACAACAACCTGCTTGTTCCACTGGTGGTGGGCTCCAAAGTACGTATTAACGCATTGGTATCCATTGTTGGTGTATTGATCGGAGGTGCGTTGGCGGGTATTTCGGGAATGTTCTTGTCCATTCCAGCCATTGCTATTTTAAAGGTCATTTTTGACAGAGTGGATGGTCTGAAACCTTGGGGAATACTCCTCGGAGACCAAACACCTGAACAAGCGAATAATAATCTGTTTCGGTTGGTGAAGCGCAAGAGTAAAGAAATAAATCGAGGTGACACAGAGTAGCACAGAGATAAAAAGAGATTCACAGAGTTTAAAAAAATATACCAGCGGAGTTACAAAAAATATTTCTCCGTGTTAATCCCTTTCTCTCCGTGAATCTCCGTGTTACACTTTATTTTGTCTTAATCACCGCTTTCAAATCATGCAACAAACTGAACAATCCAAAGAAAGTCCGGTTCATATATATAAAATGTTTTGAACCACGGTTCACATTCATCTTTTTCAATTCCTTGTCATTGGCGTACCTTTCTCCTAGTTTGGCCAATCTGGCGAAATAGGTTTCGTCTGAAAAATCAAAGCTTTCGCCCTGAAACGGCAATGTCAGCAGAGACAAGGCATCATAAAACAATCCTGAAAAGTAGACCGTTTCTTCTGGTGTATCCTTGTCTGTCAGCATTTCCAGTTCAAACAGCTTTTGCTTGTAAATCGCAGGATTTTCCAGATTTTGTCTGTCTGCAAGCTCAAAATAAGGCTTGTAGAAGTTTTCCGGAATTGCTTTCATACAGCCGAAATCTATGGCGATCAGATTCTCATCTTTATCTACCAAAAAATTCCCCGGATGCGGATCGGCATGTACCTTTTTGAGCTGGTGCACCTGAAACATATAAAAATCCCAAAGCGCCTGTCCTATCTTGTTCGCTGATTCCTGAGAAGGATTGGTTTTGCACCATTCCGACAAATGTTTGCCGATCATCCAGTCCATCGTTAGGACCCGTTCGCAGGAGTATTCCTCGTAATATTTCGGAAATACCAAATTCGGAATATGTGCACAGGCTTCTGCTATTTCGTTGCTCTGAGCAAGTTCGAGCGTGTAATTCGTTTCCTCAAAAAGCTTCATTTCCACCTCTTTGAAGTACTTATCCGAATCTTTCGCCTGAATGTTAAACATCGACATTGCAATCGGTTTCACCAACGCCAAATCCGACGAAATACTTTCTGCAACACCTGGATACTGTATTTTAACTGCAAGTTGTTTCCCGTTTGCAGTAGCCTTATGCACCTGACCGATGCTCGCCGCATTGATCGCATTGGCATCGAAAGTGTCGAACATCTCACTTGGAGATTTGCCAAAGTATTTCCTGAAAGTCTTGATAACCAAAGGAGCCGAAAGCGGTGGAACAGAAAACTGTGACAAAGAAAACTTCTCCACGTAAGCCTGCGGAAGGAAATTTTTCTCCATACTCAGCATCTGAGCAAATTTGAGTGCACTTCCTTTCAGATTTTTCAGGCCGTCATAGATGTCCTCGGCATTGTTGGAATTGAGATTGTCACGCGCCGTTTCCGGATTTGTGATTTTCTCTCCATAATATTTTAAATAATTCCCCCCAATCTTAACTCCCGTAGTAATCAGTTTACTGGCACGCTGAATTTTCGAAGTAGGTATTCTGTCGATCGTCTCCATCCTACTTCAATTTTTCTTTAATCAAAAATTTACCAAAATCGATCACACTTTCCAGAGGCGTAGTGTCGATAAGATCAAATGTGGCCCGAATCGATTTTTCTATAAACAAATCCGTTTTTTCAAAGCCAAGAGATTCATCATCCAGCCAAAATTTCAAGGTAACCAAAAACTGTATCCAGGCACCTTCTTCCAGGGCATCCTGCTGCACCTTTCTGATCCGTTCGCTTTTCACTTTAAGATATCCCTGGCTTTCTTCTGAGATATACTGTTTAAATTGCGTTCTGAATTCCTTCAATTTCAAAACCCCATTCAAACGGTTCTTATCGCTTTTCAAAGCAAAAACGACATAACTTCTGTTTGCGGTCAGTATCTCAAAGTAGGTGTAGTAATAGGTAAGCAAGTTCTCCTTGAAACCAGCAAGTGCCATCTCATCACTTTGAAGTATCAGCCTCGTTGTCAGTTTGTGAAAACTCACAAACACGCTTTTTTCAAGGGAATCCAGAGATGCAAAATGATTATAAAAATCCTTCTCAGAAATACCAATATGCTTCGAAAACAGATAAACCGATTCCGGTCTTTTGCTATTTTCCAGGCAATAGTGCATAAACATTTCCGTAATTTTGTCCGACGTCATTTCGGACGGGGCCACCTTAACCTCTTTTGTTCTTGTCGCCATCATTAATATGTGTTAGTACAATCCGATGATTTCTATTTAACTCAACGTAACGGCATCGTTATTCTTACGCTTTCAATGAGATAGGCTATCATAAAATCAAGCCAATCCGTTTTTTCTCTGTTTGAATAAGAAACGTTTCACCGCTTTAATGGCAACAATAAATATGAAAATAACTATCCATCTGACGTATTTATTTTAGTCAAAAATTTGTACCTGAATTCTGCCTGACAACGGGTAGAAACATTTTGATACGCAATACCGCCCAAATACTTATGCTTGAAATACGAAGAACAAACAGCGACAACCCGGATTTTCAAAAACTCACACAACTTTTAGATGTAGCGCTTTGCGAGATATATGGAACCAAGCAGGAAGATTATGCCGAATACAACAAAATTGTAAACCTCGATACCGTTGTGCTGGCCTACAAAGACGGAGCTGCGGTGGGATGTGGCTGTTTTAAATATTTCAATGAAGATACAATTGAAATAAAACGAATGTTTGTAAAACCCGAACATCGGGGCCAAGGAATTGCTTCGCGCATGTTATACGAACTGGAAACCTGGGCAATTGAGCTAAAAAACACCTATTCTGCGCTCGAAACCGGCAAAGGACAACCGGAAGCAATAGAAATGTACCTGAAATGCGGTTACACCATCACGCAGAATTACGGACAATACGCCAACGAGGAACGAAGTGTTTGTATGTTGAAAGCGCTTTGGACGGATTAGAAAAATGGAATTAAATCCTGACAGTGCCCTGGAATTTATGACTGCCAGGATTTAAATCATCTATCTACTTATTGACTGAATTACGCTTTACTAATTTATCCTTAAAATCTATCGGATTAAAATTTTCGACCCAACCACTTTCTTCACCTTTGATAAGTGCCTGCCGCAGTAATTTCAGGTTTACCTCTACTTCCAATAAGGACAGATCTGCATCACTGGTTGGAGCGTAATGACCGGGTTCTATCGGATTCTGAATAAATAGGGATTTATCTTTCGCCATTTAAAAACGTTTCATTTCTCTAAATCATAATCCATTTAAGCGCCAAATATATTTGTATTCAAAAACGAATTCCGAAACTTCCCCTTAGGGTCGTATTCTTTAGCAACCTCCCGGAAGTCTTCAAGTTTTGGAAACAACTTTTCCAGCTGAGACGGCGCTATGGTAAACAGTTTTCCCCAGTGCGGTTTGGCTTGAAATTGAGCCAGTTCTTTTTCAATTACGGGAAGCAATTTGCTTACAGCCGGCCAATCCTGTTTCCACGTAAAATGTATGGTGACAGAATCCTGCTTGTAACACGGGCTCATCCACAGGTCATCCGCAGCAATAGTTCTTACTTCGGAAGTGAATAAATGTGGCCCGATCTGGCTTCCCAATTTCGAAATAGCAAGGATGGCTTCAACGGCATGTTTCCTCGGAACATAATATTCTGATTGCAGCTCTACCCCGCTGCTTGGTGTAAAACCCATTTTAAAATGGGGCATGCGCTCATACCATGGACCTGCAACACCCATTTGTTCGGTACAATTCTCCGCAGAAAGTTCAGGAATAGGATGTAGATTTTTGGCTGCAAGTGTCGCACCAAACCATTCCTTCTCCGCTTTTCTTGTATCGTCTGCCCGCCTTTTTATCCAGACTTCCGTAATATTCTGACTTTGCCAATTCGTGAATAGACTCACACTGTATCCGCTGGCTTCAATCTCGTCAAAATGATCTTTCAGTTGAGACAACGGCAGATTCTCGTAAACATACTGTTTCATCAAAAATGTGGGCTGAATATCCAAAGTCATTTTGGTCACCACCCCCAAAGCACCCAGGTTTACAACCGCAGCTTTGAATTTCTCACCGTCTTTATTTCTTGAAAGTTTGACGATATCTCCTGCCGCAGTAACCATTTCAAAACCCGCAACAGCGGTGGAAAGATTACCACTTTTTTCCCCCGAACCATGTGTGGCAGTAGCGCAGGCACCAGCGATGGAAATATGAGGCAATGAGGCCAGATTATGCAAGGCAAATCCCTTTTCGTGTAGGTAAGGACTGATCTGGCCATACTTGATACCCGAATTGACCGTCACAGTTTTTGCTGCCGCATCAATAACGACATCCTCCTTCATGCCAACCAGTGTAACGAAATTATCCGGCGTATCTGCAATTGTATTGAAGCAATGCCGCGTACCGAGCACTTTCATCTTAGAATATTTTTTTACCAATTTCTGAACCTCAGATACAGATTTAGCCTCATCCAGTTTCTCGGAACTGTAAGTAAGGTTTCCAGCCCAGTTTTTAAGCTTGTCGCCGGTTGCCCAGCCTGCTAGTGGTGAAAATATGGGAGCAGCCATTAAAGCAGATGATAGTTTTAGAAAATGTCTTTTTTTCATTTGGCGGCAGAGCGGTTAATTTATCATTTTGTTTACAAATTACTTAAATTAAACAAGAGAGCAAGTTTTAACTTATAGCAATGTGTTCAATGAAAAATTCACTTCGCCGGTAACATAATGTATTAAGTCTGTATCAAGTTTTAGTGGAGCCAATCAACCGCACTGCCTCAACCAAAATCCCCATCGCTCTCTCAATTTCCTGTTCATTCAGATTCCCGAATCCCATCCGTACCGCACTTAATTTTCCAGTTTGAAAAAGCAATGTTTGGGGCAAATTAAGCTCCTTACGCAGGCATTCTTTGCTTACTCTCAGTAGGTTCACATCCTTTTGCCACTCGGTCCAAACGGCCAGTCCGCCCGGAGGAACTTCAAAATTCAGGTATTCATTCAATTCACTTTGCAACAATCCACAGAACTGATCGCGGCGCTGGTGATATACTTTTTGAGCTTTCTTTAAATGACGCTGAATTTCTCCTTCGTGCAGCAATTCACCCAATGCCTGCTCCATCATTAAATCGCCCTGCCGGTCAACGATTCGCCTCAGTTTGGCCAGTTCCGCAATAAAATTTTCAGGAGCAACGATGTAGCCCGACCTCAGACCTGGCGCCAAAGCTTTGCAAAATGACCCAATATACACCACCATTCCTGACGAATCCGCACTTGCAAGAGGCAAAAACGGACTGCTGTCGAAATGGAAATCATAGTCGTGATCATCCTCCAAAATCACAAAACCATACTGTACCGACAAATTAAGCAACGCTATTCTCCGTTCTGCGCTCAGCGTTACTGTGGTTGGATAATGGTGATGCGGCGTAAGGTACAACATCCGGATTTTTCGTGTTTCACAGAGCTTTTTAACCGCTTCCACAGAAATCCCCTCACTATCAACTGGAACCGAAAGAATGTTGGCCCCTGCTTGCTGAAAAATCATGTTGGCAACATAGTAACTCAAATTACCCACCACCACCTGGTCACCCGGCTCTATGAGTAGCATCGATGCGAGGTAAATACCCATTTGTATACCACGCGTTGTCATGATATTTTCCCTGCCCACATGCAGCCCACGGGTATTGTTGAGATAAGAAGTGAGCTGAATCCGGAAATATTCATTCCCTTCCACATGCGAGTACCCAAGATACCGGCTGTTGTTTTTTCTTTTTAAAACACTGGAATAAGCTTTTGAAAGTTTATCCAAAGGCGCCAATCTTACATCAGGAAGTCCATCCGTAAATTCAAGGTCTGTTTTGGAAACTGCCACCGGCCTATCCAGCAGCATACTTTTTTGAAATGAAAAACCCGTGGTTTTCGGATAGTGCCTGACAGGATCATACGCCAATTGCCCGGGAGGAACGATCAGCGATTTGGATGTTACGAAGGTCCCTTTATTGGGTAAAGTTTCAATCCAACCCTGCGCATCTATTTCACTATACGCAGCTACAATCGTTTTTCTGTGAACTTCCAGAAGCTGAGACAGCAGCCGGGAACCGGGCAATTTTACACCCGGGGCCAATGTGCCATGTTGTATCGCCCCAATCATCTTCCGGGCAATTTGCATGTAAACCGGTGTTTCCGAAAACCGGTCGATTGCAATCAAGTTCTTAAACGGGATTTCTACCGGACTACTCATTATATCAAAACCGGATTACTTAAACAGTCCGGCAAGATAGTAGTTTTGGAGGAAATAGCTGATGGCGGTTGGCGATTAGCTGCGAGCGGCTAGCTGTGAGCTATTAGCTTTCGGCAGTCTGTCAACCAACCAATTATACCATGTTAATAAATTTATAAACACAATTGAAGCAGTGAAAAACAATTTACTTAGGTCTACATTTTTACTTATACTTTTTACAAGCCATAACGCTATTGCGCAGGACATTTCTCTTGATCCTGTCACCATTACGTCTTCACTAATTGAAAAACGGGCTTCCGAAAGCGGGCGAAATATTGCCGTGATCAAAGGTGATTACTTTCAGAAACTTCCTGTAAACAGCATTGATGATCTTTTAAGATATGTTCCCGGTGTAGAAATTCAGGCACGCGGACCGATGGGTTCTCAAAGCGACATCGTACTCAGAGGCGGCACTTTTCAGCAGGTTTTAGTGGTAGTGGATGGTCTTCGACTGAACGATCCCAACACTGGTCATTTTAGTAGCTACATTCCCATTGCGCCATCTGAAATTGACCGAATAGAGGTTTTAAAAGGTGCCTCTTCCGCAATTTACGGCTCAGAAGCTGTGGGCGGAGTTATCCATGTGATATCTAAAACTTTTGCAGCAAAACTGGCATCAGGTTCAGATGATGAAACCCCTGTATCTAAAACTGCTTTTAATATCGGTCTTACCGGCGGACAGCATGGCCTTAGAAATGCCAATCTGGGTACTTTTATCCAGAGAAATAAACTAGCAGTATCGGCAGGTTTAATCTCGAACAATGCCGACGGCGTACAGCAGAGAGGCACACGTGGCTATTTTCACAACAATACGGCATCGGTATCTGCCAATTATGCTATTTCGGATGCATGGAATATAGCCGTTAGAAGTTCATTCGATCACAGGGATTTTGCCGCACAAAACTTTTATACGACTTCGGTTGCCGACACTGCCAATGAGCAGGTGAAAACTTCATGGAATCATCTTAAAATCGGATATAAAAAGGGAAAATCCGCCCTTTCGTTTGATGGTGGTTACAAACATGTGAAAGATCAATATTTGTTCAATTCGCGCTCCATACAGAACAATAGCGTGTCGGAACTTTGGCAGGGATTGTTTACCTGGCAACAGACTTTTTCCCAAAATACAAATCTGGTAACAGGCATTAATTACCAGAATAAAAACATTTCATCCAATGACCGTGGCGATCACGACATTCACCAGCTTGCTCCCTTCATTACCCTTTCACACCGCATTGGTGAATATTTTACGGTGAGTCCGGCCATACGTTTCGACTGGCGCCAACGCATCGGAACCGAAGTTGTGCCACAAGTCAACCTTTCATTTAAAAAGGATATTTTGCAACTGAGAGGAAGTGCCGGAAAAACCATTCGTGATGCAGATTTCACCGAGCGATACAACAATTACAACAAACCTATTGTAACGACGGGGAATAAAATCGGAAGTCCTGACCTGAAAGCAGAACGCTCATTCAGCTATGAAGCAGGTGCGGATTTGCTGCTCCCGGGATTAAAGCTGTCGGCCACTTTCTTCCAAAGATTACAGAAAGACCTGATCGACTACACCAACACACCCTATGCCGAAATGCCAAGGAAGGATAATCTTACAGCTTCCGGTACTTATGCATTGGCAAAAAACGTAGCAGAAGTAAACACAACCGGTTTCGAATTCGATATTCAGTATACCAAAACCATCACTGAAAAGCAGAAATTATGGCTTACAGCGGGACTTACCCGGTTGAACAGTGAAAGCAGCGACGTAACGCCCAGCTTTTATGTTTCCTCTCACGCCAAACTGCTCACCAACTTCTCGGTATTGTATCAGTACTCAGGGTTTAGTCTGAGCGTAAACGGACTTTATAAAACAAGAGCAAAACAGGAGGCAACCGCCTTACAGGCAACAATTTCCCGTGAATATTTTCTGCTGAATGCCAAAGCTGAATATGCTTTTTTACAAAAATCACTTGCCATTTTTGTTCAGGCAGATAATGCCTTTGATACAAAATACAGCGATTTACTGGGTGCCGTAATGCCAGGCAGGTGGCTGATGACCGGGGTACGTTATAACCTGGGCAGATAAACTGAATAGTTGGTTATTGGAAGTGAAAATAAAAATGATCCGGCCGGGAATATCCGCCGGATCATTTTCATTTTACAAGTACATTTCTACATCTAAATTGCGTATCTTCGAAAAGAATCTATTCAGCACTACAATATATTCTATACAAATCGTTATAGTTAAAAAAGTGTCTCTACATGTATTTCACAGCTAATTGCCAGTGTTAAGAATGCGTGTAGACCTGCTATCCTCTGCAACTACTCAACATTATTTGAAAATCTTCGAACATATCGACTTCTGCCATTTGGTTAGAGTATTTACATTGTTTAAAAGTTATCGAAGATGGAAATGGTACCTGTGTTCGGCTACGATCTGTTTCTCTCCATTATGGAGAACTTACCGTTAGCAGTTTTGCTTATTGATCAGGATTACGACTATATATATTGCAATACCCTTTTTCTGACCTTTTCAAAACTCAGCTACGCGCAACTGGAAGGGATGAGCTGGTCGCAGTTTTTGCCGCTACAACGTCAGACATTACTTTTTGCTGAGCTTTCAAGAATGAAGAATCATGGCTTAAAGTCACACGGTAAATGTGCTGATTTTGCTGGCAACAATGACTCTGATACCAGCTGGACGATAGCAAAAGGGTGCGACGAAAAGTTGGGAGAATTTTATGTGTTGACCTTCAAAGGGCAACCCCACGTTCCGGCACTGCCAATGTCCTCATCGCACGATATATCTACTTTACCAGTCTTTGGAGAGAAAAAAAAGATCAGTTCAACCAATAAGAACGTCGTTGGACGAATAGCTGATCTGGAAAAAATAAATGAAGAGCTGAAAGCATCCAACAAGTTAAAAGATAAGGTTTTGTCGGTGATCGCACATGACGTGCGGGGGCCAATAGCCTCTTTAAAAGGACTGACTTCAACGTTTCTGGATAATGATTTGAACAGTGAGGAGAGAGTACTGCTTCGGGAAGATTTGTTAAAGCAGCTTGGTGCGGTGTCAGATTTGACTGAAAACATATTGTTATGGGCTACAAATTCTTTTGTAAAACGAAACCCGAAACTAAGGAAGCCCTAAGTGTTCTGGATGTTGTACAGAATAACAGACCGGTTATTGATTATCTGGCATTTGCGAAAGATATCACCATTCAATACAAAATCCCTGCCGATTTAAAGATTTTTGTCAATAAGGATCAGTTTAGCATGGTGATCAGGAACCTTTCAACCAATGCCATCAAATACACTCCATTAAAAGGGCATATTATAATTGAGGCTGTTATGATAAATTCCTGTGTACGAATCCGGATTACTGACAACGGAATTGGAATTGATGAAGATCATCAGAAAGCATTGTTTACATTTTCTCAAAGCAATACTTATGGTACCAATGGCGAAAAAGGGATTGGGCTGGGGTTGTTGCTCTGCAAAGAATATGTGGAAGCGAACGGAGGTACAATTTCTGTTTTCAGTGAACTTAACGTTGGAACCACTGTTGTA
>Ga0247814_10001590_pt1 | contig 13166 bp, 13 predicted proteins | sample UWRJL179409R1_FD_179947 | JGI IMG/M metagenome (GOLD analysis project Ga0247814, IMG submission 179947) | Plant litter microbial communities from Arlington Agricultural Research Station in Wisconsin, United States - UWRJ-L179-409R-1 | ecosystem: Environmental > Terrestrial > Plant litter >...
TTGATCCATCCATCCTGAAGATCTTCTATCGGAATCCATAAATTCCTGTTGACGTAGCCGCTTTTGACTTCGTCCGAGAACAGATCATCAGGAAGCAGTGGCGGATAATAATAAGCAATACGGTTCAATGTAAACCGGATCAATTCTGACAATAATAATTTTACCGAAGGCAGTATTTCAATTCCTTCCGCGGCAACCAGGTAATGATAGCATGCCGCATAGACTTCCAATTCCTCGTATGCTGCGGTATATGGCGCATCATTAAGTGGATAAACGGCAAAGTAAGTGCTGTAATCTTTGGCATGGCCATATTGGCAATCCCAAAGGTGCACGTTTTTAAAAATTCCGGCGATGCATGCATAACTTAAATTGAGATATTGTTCCTCTTTGGTTTCTTTATAAAGTTGCAGCAGCGCACCAGCAGAAAAAGCGGTATTATTGGCCTGGTAAAAGATATCGAGTCCGAGGCCTAACAATTTTTTGGACGCTTTTTCTGCTTCATGGAAATATTTTTTATCACCGGTTAATTCCCAAACCAACAGCATGAGGTGCGAAAAAGACCCTGAAACATCGGTTTCGCCGCCATCTTTCGGTGCGGTTTCTTTTTTGATCACTTCAAGGGTGTCCATTTTATAAAATACCGGCCATTCATATTTAAACTTATGGGCCACTTTTATCGGATAATCAATAGATTCCAGCAGCAGTTTTTCGGCATCTTTGTCACCGCTTAAGGCAAGCTTCGCAAGGTTCATTAATGGATGGTGTAAGTACCAGGAATCCATGACCATGTCTTTTTTCTGTTCTTCAGACTGGTCCAGATTGTCTGCAAGAGAAGGCAGCCAGCGCACCATGGATTTGATGCTGCCATCATAAAAGTTTTCGAGGCCTGACCGTAAAAGTGCATGGATCTTATGTTTATTGCCACTCCATTTAAGGTATTCTGAAACCGGCAGCAAGACGGCAAGTTGAACCATGAGTTCTACCGGAGTCTTGTAATCGGCTACATAAGCATTCAGGTACGGAATTCCGTCTGATTCTGTCCAGCATCCTTTGCTGTCGTAAAGGTCGTTAAGTCCGCTTTGCGCGATATCCGGCCAGTCGTGGTATCTCGTTTCGGGCTTTGGAACCAATGGATAAATAACTGCAAGGTGGTTGAGGAAGTTTTGGGTAATCTCAAAATCGCTCTCCGGATTTTCTTCGCTCAAAAGTACATACGCATCAGCAATAATGTAATTTTTCTTTTCCGGTAATGGTTTGTCATTTGCGACAGGGAGCTGAAAGCCAATTTCAGGCCAGCTTCCGCCAACGGTTTCCGCCAAAGAAGTTTCGGTGGCATTACAATAATCGCGTATCGCGCTAAGGTTTTGAAAATAAAAAAAGGTGGCTGCTTTAGGCCGCTTGCTTGTCGCGTATAATAATCCGGTTCGGGCGCCAACCTGATGGGTATGTATGGTACCGGATGTGTTTTCTACATTTCCATTGGCAGGCAAAGCAACAATATCACGTGGCCAAAACGGAATTAAAAGTGGTAAGTCGGGATTGAATGTTGTTGTATAATGAAACAATGGCAAATGCGCATCAGGAAATTGTAATCGTACTTCATACTTTCCTATCCTTGTGCCGAGTTCTATTACAATCACATCTCCATCGTCAACAAGGTTATGAATTTCAAAATTGCTATTCATCCCAAAGGCAGTTCGAAATGCGACTTTTGCACCATTGGGCCATTTTGCTGTAAGCCAGACCGAATTACCGGCATTGCATATTTCAAAAGTATACCCCAGCATTGTCTTTTCCAAAAGGATTTCACCATCCTTTAAGTCGCTTTGTACAGTTGCAGTCCACGGAGTAATTGTATTCATGACGAATTTTTTAAGTTAGGGTTAATTTATTTTTAAAAAATTAATGCAATCAAAAAACGTTATTCCTATCAATAGAAGCCTGCCGCTATCCTTAGAAACACAATCTTATACAGAACATGCCAAATTACCCGTAAAAAACACGCTCACATATTTGGTAATTGGCGGTACAAATTTTAAAAGTTTAGAAAATTCCTTTCTTATAATATTCAGTTTAGTTTTTATAGAATTTAATCGAACAGTACAATCCATACTGTAGGTACTTTAAGTTTTATTAGGGAAATTTTATAAAAGCGTTTCCGGATTATATAAAGAATTTGTAATTTGTATGGACTTATTTTATGCGATTAAAACACCATATTTTAGAAGTGAACTTATAGCTACAAACCAAAAGAGATAATTATGAGCGACATTGCCCACCGTTTTCCGGAAAATCCACTGTTAATGCCACAAGACCTGAAAGCAAGCAGTCCCGAACTGCAAATCATCAGTCTGCTGAATCCCGGTGTCTTTACGTTCGGGCAAAAAACATGGCTTTTGGTCAGGGTTGCTGAATGTATTACCCAAAAGGAAGGCGTCATTTTCTTTCCGGTAGTTAACGCGGCAGGGAAAATCGAAATCATTGAGATTCCGCTCAATGATCCCGATTTGGTAGCCAATGATCCGCGCGTAATTAAATACAAAGGCCTTGATTACCTAACCACACTTTCGCATTTGCGTCTTTTATGCAGTGATGATGGTGTACATTTTTACGAACCAAACGATAAAGAGCATTTAATGGGTGTCGGAATTCTTGAGCAGTTCGGGATTGAAGATTGTCGCGTTAGTAAATTGGATGATACCTATTATTTAACTTATACCGCAGTTTCAGATAATGGTGTTGGCGTTGGGCTTCGCACTACAAAAGACTGGAAAAATTTTGAAAGTAAGGGAATGATTTTCGCACCTCATAATAAAGATTGTGCGATTTTTGAAGAGTTGATTGACGGTAAGTTCTATGCTTTGCACCGACCTACAAGTCCGCAGATTGGTGGAAATTTTATCTGGCTCGCCGAATCTCCCGACGGAATCCATTGGGGAAACCATCAATGCATTATGAAAACACGTCATGGCTTTTGGGACAGCGGCAGGGTTGGAGCAGGTGCGGCGCCAATTAGAACCGAGCAGGGATGGCTCGAAATTTATCATGGTGCCAATGCCGAACAACAATATTGCCTCGGTGCTTTTCTGATGGATCTCAAAAACCCGGCAAAAGTTTTGGCAAGAACGCTGGAGCCTATTATGGTGCCCAAAGAAAATTATGAGTTAAGCGGCTTTTTCGGCTATGTCGTTTTCACGAATGGGCATGTGGTAGATGGCGACAAGTTAACGATATATTATGGTGCTGCCGACGAATTTGTCTGTGGCGCTCATTTCTCCATCGCTGAGATTTTATCCGCTTTGAAATTCGGGTAAGGTATAAATGCAGATTTCAAAAAAACGCCATAATTCTGAAATACTTGTAGCGTATTCTATAACTTTTCCCGGCGTAACGTTTAGTAAATTGCGTAAAAATAAATCATTATGAATACAATTAAAAATCTTCTGGCAGGTTTAGGTGGCGCGGCGGCGCTTAATTTTTTACACGAATCGCTTAAACATTCAGGCAGCGACATGCCAAGAATTGATCTGTTGGGCGAGGAAGCCCTGCAAAAAGGACTGAATTACGCAGCAACTGAAATAGAAAGTAAGGACAATTTATATGCCGCGACCTTAGGTGCCGATGTCATGAGCAATGCGGTTTATTACAGCGCGATAGGCGTCGGAAGTCCAAAATATGTTTGGCACAGAGCAGTGGCATTAGGGCTTTCAGCTGGCTTAGGCGCGATAACACTTCCTGAGAAAATGGGACTCGACCCGGAACCCGTGACCAAAAGCCAAAAGACAAAAGCATTGACAATTGCCTATTATCTCGCAGGCGCACTCGTTACCGCCGGTATTATCAGTGCCCAAAACCGCGATGTTTAAAGCAACACTTATTTATTACTGAGAACAACAAGATTCATTGGCGGAATGCTGACTTCCTTCATGGCTTTCCTTGTGAAAACTTCTTTGTATTTGTTGCTTTTGAGTCGTTCGTTAGTAAAGCTTACGGGCTTGTCAGAACGGTTGATAAGTACAATGACTTCTTCATTTTTATATTTTCGGCTAAAAGCATACAACTTTTTCGCGTCATCCTTCGCAATAGTTGTATAATCGCCGAGTTGAATGGATGGGTACTTTTTACGCAGCATCATAAACTTCTGGTACCAGCCAAACAAATCCTGGTTGAATACGACAGCATCCGGATCATGTTTGCTTTGGTCCGGATTGAAAGTCTCGGCATCATACTTTTTATCATTCCATAACATTGGCTTGCGGCAGTCAGGATCATTGGCACCCCAAATTCCTGCTTCATCTCCGTAGAAAATCATTGGCGAACCCAAATATAACATCTGGAAAGCGGCAATAAGTTTTTGCTTCTGGATCTGGTCTGGAGTCGGTTTTCTCGCATTGTATGTTTTATTGTTGCTTTTCTGGCTCCAGTTAAAATAATCGCCCCAATCTCCGAATTTCTTTCCGTCAGGATTCGCAACAGCGCTTGCCAAACGGGTAGCATCGTGGCTGTTCATGAGGTTTTGCATGTTTAACGCCACGTCATTCCCAAAAGCTTCACGCAGTTCTTTCAGCTTAGCATCAAATTGTGTTACAGTTGAAGCCGTTGTTTCCTGAATGAAAAAATCATGCACGATAAATGCAAAATTATAATTCATCGTAGCATCAAATTCGTCACCTTCAAGATAGGATCTTGTTTTTTCAATCGGATATACTAATTCGGCAGTCATGTAAGCAGTCGGATTGATGCTGCGTACCCATTTTCGCCAGTCTTTCCAAAATGGATGGCCAACATCGTATGCAACATCAAGACGCCATCCGTCAATTCCGTTCTTTATGCCTTTATCCATCGGATTCATCCATCGTTTGGTGGCATTGAAGATATATTGTTTCGGTCCGGCAACAATTCCGCTATTGTCCTCTTTAAATTCGGGTAATGTTTTAACACCAAACCAACCCTTGTATTGAAAGGTCGTTCCTTTTGCTGCATCATTCCAGCTATCAACAGAAAACCAGTCGCTATATGGAGAAGCCTGTTGGTTTTTTTCGACATCCTGAAATGCAAAGCTCTTCATTCCCATATGGTTAAACACACCGTCAAAGATGATGCGCATTTTACGGGCATGTACTTCCTTAATCAACTTTAAAGCTAAAAGATCAGCTTTGGTCCACACCCAGGTTTTTGCATCAAGCGGATTTTCTTTCGCCATCATCGCAACATCGCCGTCAGGATCGGGACCGAAAGTTGGATCAACATGATGGTAGCAAAGTGCGTCATATTTGTGAGAAGATGGCGACCAGAAAATAGGTGTTAAATAAATGGCATTCACTCCGAGTGACTGAATGTAATCCAATTTATTGATAATTCCCTGCAGGTCACCGCCATAACGCCTGCGCTGCAGATTGTAATAAATGTCTTTTCCATTTTGCTGCTCGTAAGGCTGCAATTGATACCAATCGCTCGTCCATGGATGGATTTGAAATGCCGAAGTATCGTCAAAAGGATACGCCCCATTTTGGTCGGTAACCTTTGGGTCATTCGTTGCATCGCCATTGCTAAAACGTTCCGGAAAGATTTGGTACCAAACGATTCCTTTACTCCATTCGGGTGTAAATTTTTGTTGCGCTGTTGCGGAAATGGAAACTAACAGCACCATTTGAAAATAAAAAGATTTTAATATTGTAGGCATGGTTCTTTAGATGGATTGGTTTTTTTGATCCGAAATTTCGACAGCTAAAAAGAATTCGGATGAAGACAAGTAGCCCAATAAGACAGGATCGTTTCCAATAGTTTTTTGAGTTCATCAAATTGTTTAGGTTTTTCAACAAATCCCTGAACTGTCATATCATAAGCCTCGTCGATGATTTCCTGACTGACCGCCGCGGTAAGGAAAATAAACGGAATGGACTTCTTACGTAAATAGTAGTTTTCGTTAATAGCATCCCTAAATTCAAGTCCGTTCATTCCCTGCATTCTGATATCACAAAGGATCAGGAACGGCTGTCGCGTCGTCGTCAAAAGAAATTCTTTTGCTTTTGAAGCGCTGTCCAAACAGACGATGTCATTTTTTACCTTATTTTCAATCAGGGCAGCTTTGATTACATCCAGATCATCAGGATCGTCTTCAACCAAAAGTATAGGGCCGGTTTTTGACATAATTATTGAGGGATTATGATATGAAATGTAGAACCTTCGCCAGATTTTGATTCGGCAAATAAGACACCTTCATGGTTTGCCATGATGCTGCGGCAAAGCGGAAGACCAATACCCGAACCCGGATAAACATCTTTGGGATGCAGCCTGCCAAAAACCTTAAATATTTGTTCGGCGTATTTGACATTGAAACCAACTCCGTTATCACTTACTGTAATATCAAAATAAACTTTATCGCTTTTCGGATGTGCTATAAATGCCGCGACATCTGCTGTGTCAAGCTTTTTACAACCGATGTTAATTTGAGGTTTCCTAGTAGGATCGGCAAACTTGAGCGCATTATCAATGAGGTTATAAAAAAGTTGATTCATCTCAAGCGCCAGTGCATTCACGATAGGTAATGAAGTTGCGGTGATTGTTGCTTTGCGCTCTTCAACGGCCAATTCAAAATCACCAATGACTTTAGTCACTACATCATTAAGGTTTACGGGACGGGAAATTTTCCCAGACCGTACCACTTTTGAATGCTCAAGTATATCTGTTATTAAAACGCCCATTCTGCCAGAAGAAGAAATGATTTTTTCAACAATTTGATGGTCGCGATCAGACAATTCCGATTTATTGCGCAACATGCTGGAATAAACCTGTATTTTACGCAATGGCTCTTGCAGGTCGTGGCTTGCCGCATACGCATATTGCAACAGTTCATTATTTGAAAGAAGGAGTTGGTCTTTTAATTTTTTGATTTCTTCCTTCGCCGCTTCTAGTTCTTCATAAACACGTTCGGTAGTCCCATTTTCAGTTGTCGTCATTTGCGTTTTTTGATTACTGTCAAATTTATGGATTTTTATTGAGCGTACGACCATTTATTAATTGGTTATCAGTAATAAATTTTACTCTGATTTATTACACGGATTTTAATTTATTGAACATACAAAAGCAGCCGACGCGATTGCAAAATAAATCAATTAACTTTACAGCTTTTTAAAAGTGAAAACATGAAAATACTTACACTCACATTTTTATTGACAGCACTTTTTGGTTATTCCCAATCACACAGGCTTTACAACGGAACATTTGAAAATGGTATGGCGCAGTACCGCTTTTACTTTGATGCAGGTCATGATAAGGTGATCGATGGCGCATTTTCTTATGTTCAGAGTGACAGCATCAGTTTTATCAACGGAACTTTTAAAAACAACCAAAAGGATGGCGGGTGGACCTACATCAATGATTATGGAGGTATAGACCAGATGTATGTAAAAACTACTGGAAATTACAGAGCCGGTTTACGCGAAGGTATCTGGAAATACTCCCGCAAAAGTACTATCGGTAACAGGCAAAAGGAATATGCATCAGTGCTGAACTTTAAGAATGATTCCGTCGTCGGCAAAATTGATATTGACGGACTGACCGGTCAATTTGATGACAATCATAACTTTACTGGCAGTTGGCACTTTATCGGGATCAATGAGGAGTATTTCGCAGAATTCCGCGACAATATTCTTATAAAATTAACCAGCCGCGAAATTAAAGGCCATCGCAATACCGGGAACTTCGGAATCAATTATGATTCGATAACCCGATTGAAACCATCAAAAAATAAACTGACCAAAGCAAAGTATGCCCTTCGGTTTCCGGAGCGAAAACTCGACTATACTACTATTTTGAGTGTCAGGCCAGATGGGAACCAAACCAATAAAAGGCTTATAGACGTATTTTTAGATAATGTACAGGGCAGGTTTTACGGACTCCAGGAAGACGATAATTCGTTTATACTGCTTGAAAAAATAAATCTCAAAGATCCGGAGGTGTTGGTGATTCCTGCAATAGTAGTAAAGGAAACGAAAGGCAACGCAGCCGATGCCAATCCCATCTACGACTACAGTAAAGTTGAGGTACGCCCGGTTTTTCCCGGTGGTGACAAAAAGTTTTACCAATACCTGTCCGACAATTTCAGGAAAGATGCCGAAATGCGGTCAGGAAAATTATTTGTTTCATTCGTAGTGGAAAAAGATGGGAAAATGACAGATATCATCGTCTTGTCTGATCTTGGCGGTATTTCGAAATCTGAAGCAATCCGTGTACTAAAATCGATTCCTGTTAAATGGGCTCCGGGTGAAATGGCTGGAAAAAAAGTACGGGTAAAATATACGGTACCGATAGTAGTTAAGGATTAATGGGGCAATACATTCGGTTCTTTAAGGATATCTTTAATTATTCGAATGGCACTTGCGGCGTAAGGTACAGGAATAAACAGCTAACGGTAAAGATTCTTTTAAACCCCAACAATTTCACTACGCTGATGCCGGTATAAAATTCTGCGAAAAGTTGCAGTTTTCAATAGATCTACATCTCACACTACACAAACCCAGTTTATGCCTTCAATAGTATCAATGTCAGCAAAAAGTATTTCGTAGCAGCTGTACGCGTTTAACAAGCGTTGTGATAGGTAAATTGATAAGCATTCCGCGATGATTTATAAAGGGCTGTGTCCCCGCAACACCTGCTATAAATTGCGTTTTTTCAAACTTTTAATACACAGGTAAATAATTATAAGCAGTATCAATATATGGACCGCGATTTCGATTTGCGTAGGCTCCTCGGAAATTGCGAAATAAAACAGGCATCCCACTGCAAACATTGCTAAAACAACTCTTATATATTTCATTTAGTGGTGGTTTTATCTAAAAATGTTCCAAATGGCCGGGAAATTGAGCAGGTTTTTATACTTCGGAATTATGCGAAGCAAACAAATTTTCTGTGCGCCTCTTACCTTATCAAGTCGATTGGCGCCGCTATTGCTTCACCATCAGGATGCCGGCATTGGCAAATATCCCTGTACCGGTACCACTGGTCTGGTAAAAAGCACCTTTTGTGAGTCCGGCATTGCCTGCCGCCACATCACTGGCATAGGCAGGGATTCCTACTACCTGAATTTTAGAAGTAGGAGCGGAAGTACCAATCCCCACATTGGCACCGTTCCCTAATATTAGGGTATTGGCTTGAGAAGCCACCGCTCCATTTCCTATTGCTGTTGAATTTTGGGCTGTGGCCGAGGCCGCACTTCCAAACGCTGATGATTGATAACCTGTGGCAGTGGCACCAAGCCCTATCGCAAGTGCACTGCCGTTACTTCCTGTCGATGCATTAGCACCTATTGCCACACCCTGGTAAGAACCTGCATTCGTATTGTAGCCAATTGCCACAGACTCATTCCCAATTGCTTTTGCTGCCGATCCGATAGCAATTGTCCTGTATTGGCTGCCATTGGCATTAAGCCCGATAGCGAGCGCTTCATTTCCGCCGGTAGTGGCGCTATTTCCAATAGCGACCGCATCCTGTGTATTGGCCCGTGATTTATATCCAAGCGCAACAGCGGCGTTAGATCCGGATGCAATTGCGTTATAGCCAATAGCCGTTGAGCGGTAAGTCGCAGCCGAAGTCACGCCAAATGAAGTCGCTTCAGATGAGCCGGACTGTCCCAAATAACCTGCGGCGGTATTGCTGACTTTAAACTGAAGGTCATTATTGTCTGAAGTACCAATGTAATTCGTTCCTGGCGCTGTTGACGCATTTCCTGTGAGAGACCAGCCCGATCCTGATCCTGAAGTACCCGATATCCCGAAAACTGCCTGGGTCCATGCCATACCGTTCCAGGCATAAAAAGCACTCAGATCCGTACGGTACACGAGGAGTCCGGTTGCAGGCGCAACAGGGTAGGCCGTCAGCCGGGGAATCAATAAACCTTTATTGGTACTGCTCACATCAAGTACTGCTGAACTGTCAGGGTTATTTGTCCCAATTCCTACCTGTGCGGAAACTGGCACGCAGTAAAATAATATTATAGCGAAAACTAATTTTCTCATTTTAAATAGTTAAGATCGTATGTTGTTATACATGGCAAATATGCATACCTATATCCGAAATTTAAAGTGCCAAGTAACAGTCGGTCAGTTTGAGGTAATAAGTGGCACATTTTCACGCAAATACGGACATAAATGTTGTGAATAATTTCATTTCGTAACCTTACTAAAGATAAAATCAGTGTTTTTTCGCAAAAAGCGATTTATTGTTTTACCTTGGACTTGTAAAAAGCTTGTTGGTAAAACATACCTGTGCGTCAGGAAGTTTAGCAGAAAGTCATTTGTTCATTGACACGGGGCACAAATTGATAAGGGGTGATTATTTAAGCATCGTTTGTCATTTCCCTTATGTTCTTAATTCAATCCATTTATAACAAATAAATACCACCACCAATGAAAATCTTTAGAATTTCTATGGCGTTATTCCGTTATACCGAAATAGTAGCCAAGAATCAAATTGAATGTAGTTTCCGGACCACCTATTGCCATGCTGATTTAATTACAAATGGCCATGATCCGGTTCCTGGTTTGCGATACCACATCAGGTGCCTAAATGCCATCCTATGAAGCGCCTGATTTTTATTATCGAAGATGAATTGCTTATCGCTCACGACATCAGGCAAATACTGGAGCAGGAAGGGTATGAAGTGATGCTTAATATCATGACGGTTGAAAAAGCGGTATCGCTTATTGAGATACACAAACCCGATTTGGTACTTATCGACATCAACCTTAACCAACAGATGGACGGAATTAAGATAGGGCAGTACCTGAATAATGCGGATAACATTCCCTATGTTTATATCACCTCCTACACGGATAAACTGACCCTGGACGAGGTAAAAGATACCCGGCCGCATGGATTTATTGCCAAGCCGTTTAAGCCTGTTGATATCGTAACCACTGTTTCAATTGTGCTTAGCAATTATGCCCACCGTGCCGTCGAGCCTGTAAGGGACGATACCCCGGTAGTAAATGACGCCCCTTTCAGGATTAAAAACGCTATTAATTACATTAACGAAAATATAGGCAGCAGAATTGAAATCAGTGAAGTTGCCGCATGTACCAAATGGAAGACGGAACATTTTATAAGGATTTTTACAAAACATACCGGTATTACTCCTTATCAGTACATTTTGCGAAGAAAAATTGAAAAAGCGATGGCATACCTCGAAGAGACGACCCTATCTTCAGGAGACATTGCCTTTGAGCTTGGTTTTGAAAGCTATGGTAATTTTAATATTGCGTTTAAAAAAGCAACAGGTATGACTGCAGACGCCTATCGTAAAGTCAAAAAAACCGGAAGGTCTTAAATATTGCTGCGGATCAGCCATTATAATGCTTTTCTACAGCTGTTAAATTGCCGGGCATGCCCGAAAGAAATTAATGCAACCCTTGGGATCAGGCCTAATTTGTCATGCTGAAAAAGCAGACACCCAACGATCACAAATCAGGCTTCGTCGGGTTTAGAAAAGTAATAAGGTTCCTGCAGCGCGGTTTCAAAATGCTCCGGAAACTGCACTTTATCATGGATGACCATGAGATTCAGGTCCAGTGCAATCTTTAACTCCATATTCTCATTCTGGCGTGATGAAGTATTTGACATAACAAAAACAGCGTCAGCATGAATAAGATTACTGATATTGCGTTTAATTGCCTCTTCTTTTGAGATGCTGATATCATCAAGAGCTGTAATCGGATTGATGATACTCTTAAACCCGGCGTATTGCATTAATTTTTCGGCTTCTGCAAACTGAGACCTGCAAATCGGGCTCATCCTTTCACGTTGCTGCCCGATAATATACACACTGTAATTTTTAAATAAACTTTCCATAATTGATTCCATATTATAATACTGGATTTAATACCCTGAAATGGGCATATTGTACAATAAAAATCTTACAGGCTTTGACTTGTTTTTTGGGTATTCGTATCATCTTTTGCTCTGCCCTGCACATGACAATTTGAAAAGTATAAGTATTGCGTTTGGCAAGGGCAAAGGCAGCAACTATCATAGCGATAACCGTTAGGACAGGCAACAGTAATATGTGGTAGCGGCTAAAGCAAATCATCATTGTCAGGGCCAAAGTCAGCAGCATAACTGCCAGGTATCCGTTTTTTTCTTTCTTTATCAGCCGCATGTAGGCAACTTCCCTGATATCGATAGTAAAATCATTGTCATGAAGCAATATTTTACTGTCTTTTATGATTCCGAATTCATTCGCGAAATAAACGTTGCTCTCATGCAGCGTTCTGTATTCATCCAGGCCCAGCAGCCCGTCAGTATGTCTAATAGCTAAATCCATTTCTTTTGTCTTTTAGTATTAATCTAATATCTGGTACTATTGAATTGATTTTCTTCCATAAGATACGCCAGTACTTGCGGCTGCATGGTAATCCTGAAATAGGTTTTCAAATAGTCACACGCCCATTCCCTGGCCCGTTTATTCTTTGAAAACCGCTGCACGATATGGATAGCGGCCCGCTTACAGATTTTGGTTTTTTCATCATTGCTTTCAATTCCTTCGAGGCATTTGGCGAGGTAGGTTTGAATGTGATAGTCATAAAGTGGGCTGTTCAGCAATTTCAACTCGCTGGTGTTTATCTGGTCCCAGTAATGATTGCGTTCCTGGAGGCGCTGCAAGGCAGGCATCTGTCGGAGGTTTTTGAAGTCGTAAGCCCGATTCTTTACCATCGCCACCGTCCATTCATTTTTTTCGGCTGAGAGGAAAGTATCCCGCAGGATGTTCAATTCCTGTATCGCATTATTATCCAGCCGGATCAACTCTGTTGTTTTTACATCGTTCCAGTCGTCCGATTGCGTTATTGAATCCGTGAGTGTCCCAATGGTCTTTAACAGTTCGCCCTCTTTTTTCAGGAAGGCATACCAGCTGCTGTTGGCACCCGGTTTAAAAACAATGCCGGCTGCGTTGACATCAACTTCAACATCCTCATATTGCCACACAAAATCAAACGACGCTTCACCTGCATCATCTTTAAGCAGCAGCTTATAGATGCCCGCTTTCGTACCCGCAGGGAATGTCAGGCAAAAACTTCCGCTGTAGATGGGTACCGACATAATTAAAGGCTGTCCGGTTCCATACTGCAACAGGCTGGCTACCCTGAAAATCCGGGGACCGCTAATGATGCCGT
>Ga0247814_10001592_pt1 | contig 13164 bp, 12 predicted proteins | sample UWRJL179409R1_FD_179947 | JGI IMG/M metagenome (GOLD analysis project Ga0247814, IMG submission 179947) | Plant litter microbial communities from Arlington Agricultural Research Station in Wisconsin, United States - UWRJ-L179-409R-1 | ecosystem: Environmental > Terrestrial > Plant litter >...
CATCCGCAAGGAATACAATCAAATCGTTATAGATAAAAATATGCCCGACATCCGGGAAATATCCGAAGAACAAGAAATTGTAGTCAGTCCTCAATTTTGGCGTTTCTTTCCACTGTACCTATACGGCATACCCATCCAAGAAAATTTGAAAAGTTGTCCGGAAACCGCCCAACTTCTAAAAACAATCCCAGGAATGACAACCGCCTTTTTTTCCGTCATACGCCCAGGTACGTTTATACAACCACATAGGGGCGCTTTTCGGGGATATCTGCGGTACCATTTGGGGGTAGAAGTACCCGACCCGAATACGGCATGCGGTATCAAAATACTAAACGAAATATATTATTGGGAACAAGGAAAAAGCCTAGTATTTGACGATACATTTTTACATGAGGCATGGAATAACGCCCCAACAGAAAGGGTAGTACTATATGTCGATTTTATCCGGCCGATGCCCCGGCCTCTGGTGATCATATCGCAATGGCTTACACGGCTCATCGCCGGCTCGCCTTACATACAAAATGCTCTTGTTAAACTCGGGCATATCGATTCCCAAAAAGAAGTCGCCGAACTAATAGGATAAGCCTTGGAAAATAACCCTACCTTAATCAGTTTTGTTATTCCGGTATATAATAACGCGAATAGTCTGGAATTACTTCATTCCCGCTTGGAAGAAATACTTCGGAAATTTCCGGCATTAACCAGCGAATGGGTTTATGTAAACGACGGTTCGCAGGATAGTTCCGAAGATGTATTACTACACATGCGCCAAACCAACAAACAGGTAAAGTTACTTACCTTTACCCGTAATTTTGGGCAAGTAGCAGCCATACAGGCGGGTATAGAATATGCCAAAGGTGATGGCGTAGTGGTAATGTCGGCTGATATGCAGGAGCCTGCAGAGTTAGTGACGGCGATGCTGGAAAAATGGCAAGCTGGCGCACAACTCGTGTTGGCTTTCCGTGCGGGGCGCAACGACGGTTTTTTAAACCATGGCCTATCCCGTGTTTTTTATTCCTTAATCCGCTTCTCTAATCCCGAGATACCACCTGGAGGGTTTGATTATTGTTTGTTGGATAGAACGGTAGCCACTTTTTTAAGATCAGTGAAACACAAAAATCGTTTTTTACAAGGCGATTTGCTTTATCCTGGCTTTAAAACAGCTTTAATTCCTTATGAACGGACAAAAGGGGTGCCCCGCATCGGTAAAAGACGCCCTATCCGGAACTTGACGTTCAAGGTAAAGTATTTTATTGACGGTATCCTTAATACCACCACGTATCCTATTCGCCTCATATCATTGTTAGGTATTTTAACCATTTTTTTGGGCATTCTGTATTCAGGCGTCATCGTATTGGAATGGTTCCGGGGCGAAACTCCATTTCGGGGCTGGGCTCCCATCATGATTTCTATTTTACTCATTGGAGGGTTGATTTTGTTTACTTTGGGCATCCTTGGCGAGTATATCTGGCGCATTTATGATGAGTTGCGTGGATTTCCTCCCTATGTGATTAGGGAAAGGTATCTTGATGATGAGTAAATCTGGATAATATTCTTGATATTTTGTATAAAAATACATTATGACTCATTGATAGCAACTTGTTTTCTTGGTGTACCTTAAGTTTTTAGAGGTGTGAGCGCTGTTGGCTCGTAATTACTCAGCCTCATATTATATCTTGGAAATGCATTTTGATATATCAAATCCCGCATAGAATTTTTTGTTATCTTCGTTTGTATAAAGTTTTCCTCGATGACTTTCCCTGATTTACTTCAAATATTCTCTCCTAAAGAGCGGCTTTCCAAAAATCCACATTATGCCTTGCGGCACGATTCGTTCTTTTTGGATGCCGAAAACCATGCCCATTACCGTAAATATGGCTGGGTAAAAATCCGGCAGACGGTCCGTGATAATGAAATTGATTCGTTCATGGGGGCTTACTTGGAGATAAGTCGCTTAAAAGGGTTCGAATTGGGGCCGCAGTTTTTGAATACCGGTTGTTTGCATAATCCGGAAATTCGTACCAAGACCCAATGTGTTATCAGAGAAAACGTGGAGACCATCCTTCCCCGTATGTTTGATATGGATAAGGTGGAAATGCGTACGGGTGGATCTTTTGTTATTAAGCCCCCACATATAGAAAGTGCATTGGCTCCCCATCAGGATAGCAGCTTTATTGATGAAACAAAGGACTATAGTCTGTTTATGTGGGTTCCGTTTTGCGACGTGCACGAAGATAATGGCCCAATCTGGGTATTACCGGGAAGCCACCTTTGGGGTAATATCCAACGTGGTTTCGGAGTTCCATGGAATTTGGTAAAACATGTGTCGGTGATGCGCGAATACATGCATCCCGTTTACTTGGAAAAAGGTGATGTACTCATTTTTGATCCGGCATTAGTGCATGCATCGGGTGTAAACCGAAGCCAAGATGTGCGCCACGCCATTACAATCACGGTTGCCCGCAAAAATGCACAATTGATACATTACTATCAGGATGCCGATACCAAACCTGGAAGTATAGAGCGTTACTATGTGGACGAAACCTTCTTTAATGAATACGATTTTTCTTCCCGTCCCGACGATAGAAAATGGAAAAAAGACACGGTGGACCACCAAACATTTGAATTGACTGAAAAAGAGGTAATAAAACTGATAAAAGAGTTTTGCCGGAATAATATAAAAGTTGATTCCCTTACGGGGTATATTATGCCGTCAATGCCAAAAAATAAACTAGAACGTCCCAATGCGCGGATCTGGAAGAAAGCGGGATTATCTGTTTTTTCGATTTCCTTCATGTTGTTGCTTCTTGAAATTTTTCTGAGAGCTTTCGGTTTCAGTCCCTTAAATACTTCAATAACCCCACTCTCGTATAAAGCCAATCAAGGTCAAGCGTATGCGCCCGATTCCGTCTACATGATGAAACTCAATGAGGGCGATTACCAAATGACCATCAACGGAGCGTTACCTCATACGGTCACACACCGCAATGGAGAACGGTTCATTCCTTTCGAAGGCAACAGTACTGACCCAAAAGTTTTTTTTCTCGGTTGTTCCTTCACCTATGGTATGGGGGTTAATGACAACGAAACTTTTTCGGCCCTGTTTGCTCGAAAGCATCCAGAGCTTCAAGTACACAATTTGGGGCGCCCAGGTTTGGGTACGTTGCATTCACTTATGTTTTTGGAAGAACATATTCAAAAAGGCGATGTGCCGGATGTGGTATTCCTAAGTTTTTCTTCCATTCATTTTGAGCGAAATGTATTAACACAGCGCTACCGACGTATATTGTACGAAGGATATTTGTATTATAAGCATAAAGGCTATTGGGATACCCATACGCGAACTTGGGGATATGCTTATAGCGCCGACTCCGACTTATATGTAGATACCGTTATGGCGGAACAGATGTATCATTTGGTCCCTTTTTCATCTTATTCGGCCACGGCCAACATATTGAACAAGGTCAAAGATCGGGTATATGATTGGGGAACAGAAAAAGAGCAGGCAAGCGTAAATCGACTGATTTTACAAAAAACAATGGATGTGTGTGCCCGCAAAGGTATACGGCTCATCGTTTTTGATTTTTACGATACTCCCGATATGGATTTCTATGAGGAAATATGTACACGGAATAATATCTTGTTTTTACGGAAACCCATCAACTGGAATCGTGAAGGCATGTATAATTTACCGTTTGATGGCCATCCTAGCGCCATGGGACATCAGGCTATTTTTGAAATGCTGGAGCAGGGGTATACCCCAAAAAAATATGATTGAATGCGGATATGGACAGAATGAATACGCATAAATACGACATCCTTTTACGGAACGATGCACTATTGTCTTTTTTGATCACCTTTTTGTTGTTTAGCATCAGCTATATCACCGTAGGCTGGTGGACCGACGCCTACCAACACATGTACGATACGGGTATCAGTGGCGAGCTGACAGATTATTATTTACCGGCGGCACGCAACCCCTTCCCCGAATATATGCCGGGAGCGGCATATATACTCAATCGGTTAGGCGAATTATATCCTATACGGTGGGTGGCATTTTTTCTGAATGGGATACTGTTTATCTCTATTTGGATTCTTTTCCGGCAAATTTTAAGGTATAGCGACAAGTTTCCCCTTTTTTCAAAAGTTATCTTGCTGGCCTTTTTTTCGTTATTGTTTTTTGAGTCTATTGTACTGTATCATATGGTACGTATTACCATGTTTGCAGGCATTGCAGCCATGTCATTTCTCATTGTTACTAAAGAAGACAAAATTTTTTCCACGAAATCGCTTCCATATCTGCTGCTTTTTGTGGTGGCCCTGTGGATACGTTGCAACGTGCATCTATTTGTCCTTGTTTTCGTAACGGGGGTATTTATATTGCACAAACGTTCACTTAAGCCGCTCATTCCGTTTTGGGTAGCTTTTATTCTATTCTTTTTGTTTTATTGTAACATTGTTTTTTGGACCGACCACACGAATGATCTGAATTCCTATTTTTTATATAACACGGAGTTCAAACTGTATCATGTGGGAGCATACACGCCTAACCTGCAATTTACCGAACCGAACGACAGTATCAAATATGCAGCCATCAAGTACGACATCATGGCCGATGAACAAAACCTGAATATTGCGTTTTATGAACGGGTGAATATGTTTTCGGGATTAAATAAGATGGGAGTAAGCCAATTCAAGCATGCCTGTTTCAATTTCGTGAATGCCATCGGCGAAAATATCTATTTCATCCTTGCCGATTTTGTACTTATCGTGTTTTACATTTTTTTGGGTGGGGCTAAGCTAAACCACTACCGTATAAAAACCATACTCATATTCGTGTTCTTTTATCTCATTACTTTTTCCATCTGTTTTATAAAAATGGAAAATCGTTTTTTAGTACCTTTTCAGGTATTGTTTTTGTTTGTCATTATCGTATTGCACCAACCTAAAGTGTTTGTGGAAGGTAATCATAAGCTCCTGCTGATACTGTTTGTCGTGCTGGTTTTTCCATTGAGTAGTGTATATATTTATAAAAAGATTGATACAATAAAACAGCAGACCGCTAACTTTAAAAATTCATTTGAATGGTTGCGACAAAACCATGCCGACAAAACCTTGGTATACAACACAGGCTTTGTAACAAAAAACAGACCTTATGAAACGTTTTACCAAAAAAAATATTTTTCTAAATTCTATATATATAACTTTTTCTCTACACAGTTATCACCTGGTTATCGCCCGTACTTAGAAAAGGAATGCAGCTGTAATGTAGGGCATTTTTATCCCTTTTATGAATATCTAAGAGCATCAACCCCGAGGGCCATTATACTTGACGACCCAAAACGGATAGCGGTTTTGGAGCAATATTTAGATAAGGTAAACCGCCATCCACAACATTTTAAACAATTGGAATCACAAGTGGAATTGTTTACGTTGGTGGGGGGGCGGAAACTCCATCTTTTTGAGATAAGATAAAGCTCTTAGATGAAGAATTTATTATGTCGATATTATCAACATGATATTCAGGGGATTTCAACCTTTTTCAGATTGCATAAAAAGTCTTCGGCATAATTTCTTAAATTTATTGCCTTAGTCTGAATGATAATATGTTCCGAAGCCTTTTTTGAATTCATTTTTTTAATCAGATAAAAGACATTTTATCTTTTATGATTTTATCAACTTTGATCAGCATATGGATGGGAATGTTTAGTTTGTGCGCTCAGGCGAAATGCAATAAGGCCGTGATCTTACTTATGGGCGTAACGGTATTTATCTATGCATGTGGCGGCGTTTCTCCAACTACTTCTAAACCCGTTCATCCCAGCGTTACATACGGCGAACTCGCTGTTTTTTTATCCGATTCTATTCGTACGGAAAATTGGGATATGGGTAAGTTTTCGTGTCAGGAACCTAACGAAACAGTTTCCCGAAATTTGCCATATTCTTTTTCGGAAGCCTTGTTGGTCCTAGATACACAGTTTGTCTTTATCGATACCATGTCTATGGGTTTATCGGGGAAGCAGTATGCCAAAGCCTTGATAGTGGCCGATTTTGTATATGCGGCCTTTAGTTTTCAATTTTTGGGTCCTCAAATGGGCTTGGCAAACGATGCCTCATTCATTGATCATTGGGATGAATTGCCTTTGGAGATGTGTTATGAAATCGGAAATACAAATCATGCATCGGTATACTGCGAAGAAAGAACCTCTTTTTATCTACGGCTGGTTGATACCTTGTTGAATATTAAAGGGACATCTTTTTTCGTTGAGAATGTGCATACTTTTCCCGTCCTGTTCTTGGAAGCCGGTTATTTTATGGTTGATCCTTACGATCCATTTGTGGTGGTAGATGCTAGTAATCGGGTAGTGGATTACCCGAGATTATATACAGGTCAAAAGCGGGAGGAGTATAGACCCATCCGGACTAAACGCCTATTCGGTCACAGCAATGAACTAGTATCAAAATCCCTGTACTCGGCCATGCGGGGTGAAACCGATATGGACTCTTGTTTTTGTTGTGCCTTGAAAAATTACCTTAAACAATACCAAGATTCATTAACCGGCAACAGCGGCAATTATGATCCCAAGGCTCCTTATTTTGGAGATATAAAAAAGGTGTCCAAAGGATCAAATGCCTACTCTATGACTATGATAGGTCGTGTAGACGGCCACCTTCGCGATTATTCAGATGTTTTAAAATATTATGTGGCCACAAGCCATATTTCCAAGAAATAGTATATTAACTCAACATACTCATGAAAACGCTTTTTTATAATAATAGTGACTTACAAAAAAACTTGGACGAGAAGGGCTATGTAGTGTTTGATTTATTGGGTCATGACCAAGTGGATAGATTACAGCGTATTTATGAGGAACATTTTACAAGTGGGGTAAGCGGATTTACGTCAACCAATCTCACACACTCTAAGCCCTGGCGAAAAGCCTTGGCCCAACGTATTTTTGAAGTGATTGAAACCCCGTTGCGGGATAAAATGCAGCATGGTAAGTTTTGGTTACCCGCATTTTTGATCAAACCCCACGGTGTCGATACTGAATTCAAACCACATCAGGATTGGACCTTTGTGGACGAAACCCAATACGTATCCGGAAATGTGTGGATCCCTTTGTGTGATACCGATTCAGAAAATGGTACACTTTATTTTATAGAAAAATCACATCATCTTTTTATCCCTACGTTTCGAGTGCAGGCCATGCCCCTTTTTTTTGAGGGAAACGAAGCTTTTTTGAAAGCATATTGTACGCCGGTGCCCCTTAAAAAAGGCCAAGCTGTCTTTTTTTACCACAGTGTCATCCATTATTCCCCAGCGAATGTTTCTGATAAGGAAAGGGTGGCTGTGTCGGTTGGTGTAAACAGCGAAGATGCTGATTTAAAGTTTTACCACCGTGCACCCGATGGCCATATAGAAGAGTATTTGATGCCGGACAATTATGTGTTTGAATTTGAAGACATCGACAGTTTAAGTAGACGTCCGGAAATAGGCAAGCTGAACCGGGTACTGGAGTACACACAAAAAATATATTCCCAAGCGGAGTTGGAGCAACTATTTAGCGATCCTCCCGATGGCGGGCAATTGTCAAAATAATTCCTTCCATGGTAATAGTATCGTTAGGAGGCACGATGTATTGTGTATTCCCGCCACTTTTGACGTAATAAAGTCCATTGGACCCGTATGCGTTGTCGGGATTGATTTTTACCCGAACCGTATCGCCGGCACTATGCCCAATAAGTGCGGTATCAAATTTAGGAAGTACATCGTTTCTTCCCGACACAATGCGTAGCGGCAAATAGGTAGCAGGTTGGGCTGAACCATCAAACCGTATTTTTTTTGAGGTAACGCTCCTAAAAAAAAGAGTTACCGTATCCTGTTTCTGGATCCTTATTTTTACAGGCTCCGTTGGTACGGGGCAATTGAGTTGGATAAGCACGGAAATAGCCACAAAGACCCAAAAAGCGGTTTTACGTAAAAAGCGATTCCCGAATACAAAAAAAGGCACGACGACTTCGCCGGCGAACATAAAAATTTCAGCTAAATATTTTAGTGCAGGCGGCGATTGGTGAAAATACCATGCCATAGGCGTGGGCATGGGTTGGGCCTGAAAAAATGTATCGAAAAACGTAAATTCGCTCCATACGTCCAACGGCATATAAAACTTGTTGATGCCCATACAAAACCATAGCCTGAAATTAAGGAAACGGAAGGCAAAAGAAACCCATGGGGGGATGGAAAACCTATATTGTAAAAAACCAAGTTGAAAAAAGGCTTAGAAAACCTACTTCAGACAAAAAGAGGTCAATGATGATGACAAAAAATCACCGCCCAAAGTGCTAATGGAAAGAAAAGATATCCAACAGAGTAACGCGCCCACAAATACATGGCGTGTGGCCACCAACAGCAGGGCGCCCGTACTGCCTAGAATGACCAAGGTGTACAGGGGTTAAGTCCGAAGGAAAAAAATGAAAGAGTGAAGGGAATTGTAAAAACGATCGAAGGGGTCCTTGGTCTTGGTAAGATAGGGCCAACAATTCTTGGGCGGGCAGCAGTCCGTTTTTACCGATAAGGCCGTCTATTTGATACAATAAAGGTAACAGGGCCGAAAAATAAATCAGTCCCAAGCCTTTATGGAACCAGCGATATATCTCGGAGGGATTTTTTTCAGGCGGGTATGGAGCAAAAAATGCCGTTATGCGCCGCATACTTTTATAATTTCGGCGGCGGTATATGATTTAGGTAAATACGGCACTAAGTCTAACTCTTGGTATAAAGTAGGCGATTGGCCGGGAGTGTAGAATTGGTAAAAATCATCGTATACTCTATATATATGCGCTTTATCGCCTATCACTTTTGGAAAAATCAGGGGGGCTTCTCTCGGGACGGCAAGGGCATGGAATACAAAACGATCGGCATCGGACAAATTATCCGGAGAGCTATGAATGATGCTGTCGTCCATAATGAGTACTTCGCCGGCTTTGATATTTACAGGCTGCAGCATGGGCATGTCTGGCGTGTTTTCAAATGAATTCCAAAGCGGCCATTCTAATTCTGAACTTCTGAATTTCTCGAACTTGCCGTGGCTACGGGGCAGCAGGTGTAAAGTACCGTTGTGGGAAGTGGTATCCTGTAGCGGGCACCAAATAGAAACGGAGGTGTAGTGTTCTTCGTTTACGATTGTGAGGTTTTGGTGTGGACATACGTATCCCTTACCTGCCGGTTTATTGAAGACATTGGCCTGTACCATTTTATAATCGTTAAACACGGTATGCAGAAATGGAGCAAAAAACTTTTCCAATTCTTCAAAGATTAGGGCTTTGTGCTGTCTGTCCGAATCTAAAAAGGTGGAGTGGTATGATACCTGCACATTTTCGTTCTGGTGGCCTTGCCATTTATTTGCCGTACGTTTTTTGAGTTCCTGAAAAGCATTGTTTAACTCGGCTAAATCGAAAAACGGAACGACAATAAACCCTACATCTCGGAATGTTTCGTTCCATTCAGGTCGATTAAATATGGCGTGTTTCCGGTTCATATCAGGACCACATATAATACTTACCGGGTTCTACGGATTTGGCTACGAAACCGCCCAACGTGACCCGACTTTTAGATCCGGCTACTTTTTCTACACGGTGCCAAACATTTCCCCCCGCAAACAGCAGCAGATCTCCGGCTTCCGGTTTGATGTAGGTTCTGCGGATACTTTCATTTGTCAGATCTAGGGATTTGCCATCCAAATTTTGTAAAAGGGTGGGCTCTACACGTTTTTTCACGTCGTCCCAATGAATATCAAAACAACAGAGTTCCCCGCCGGCCTCGGCGGCCTGCAATGTGATGAAAAAGCTGAACTTATTTTCTTCTACCTGAAATCTACGGAGCCATTCAAAAAAATCAGGGAATTCGTCAAAAAATAAATTCTCGCAATGCGCAATCAATTCTCCGCTGCCGGGAAATAACTCGCGGAACGTGAAGGGAATCATATGTTTGTTGAAACGGTTATTATAGATAGATTCCACATGGGCACCCTTGAAGAAATCACTAAAAAAGTGAATGAGTTTATGCTCCACATCCATACCAAATTGCGAGGGGAACAGCTGGCGAAAATCCGAGGCCGTATTGACATAATCTTCCTCGGTCATAATGCCGCCGTTACGCATCTGCGTGTATTGGGCAAAACTCATGGGAAAGGATGCAAATCCCTCGTTGATGCGTACCTTCTTTTCCATCGGTAACCGAAGCAGGCCATCCAACATGGTTTTGGTTTCCTCCGGTGTCAAAAAATTTTTGATCAATACCCCGGCAATTTTTTCTTCCAACAAGGCCAAAGAAATATCTTCGTCAAAGCTGGAACCGCTCTCTTCAGTTATAAAAATGTAAGGATGGCGCATGTTCAAATTTATATACAAAACCTTAATAAAGCAATAAGTGGGGGCAAGTGAAAAAGAATCCGGTTACTTTTTTCCTGTGTAAATGGCAATAGGCAGCAATATAAGATTCCACTTCCATTAAAATCGATTTGTCCTTTGATGGAAAAATCGACTACGATAAGCAAAAAAATTATGATTTTGGCCGTATTTATACCAAATGTGTTTGGGATCGTGGCAATCCCATATTTCTTGTCAACACTTTTATCCCGGATATCCCAAAAAATTTCTCCAATTAGGATATATATGGCCAACGAAAAAATTGAATATAGCACATCGGTAGGAATTTTACTCGGATCTCCCGTAACCAAAACAGCCTGTATGTATAACGGTAATGTCCAAATAGGGCCGGCAGAATATACGTTTTTAACGATGAGTATATTTTTGATGCGCGTTTTTCCTATGATAGGTAATGTATACAAGAAGGTTATAGGCAATAAGATTATCCAATAAACGATTGGATGGCCGGTTTTTACGTATAGGAAAAAAGAGGAAATAACAAGGCCTGCAATAAAAATATAAAGGGCCTTACGTTGTTTTTTGGGAACATATTCGTTTGGTTGTGATTCTTTGTCAAGGTCTCCATCATACACACGGTCAAAAAGATACAATGCAAAATGCCAAAAGGCGAATGAAATGATCAGTGGATAATCGAGCGGGTTTGTTGTTAATCTTTTGTTGTTATAATATAACAGAAAAAAGAAGATAGCAGAAATGTGGATTCTGTATGCAAGGATATAAAAGAAACATCTTTTCAGGATACCATATGGAACGGCAAGGATACTATTCAGACTTTTCATACGCCATTTCCCAGTTGAGTTTACTACGAATCGGAAACCCGGGTGAGAGATTCCATTTTTTTTCTTTTTCCCATTCATCCGGAATTATATTGACTTCCAACTCATTCGTTAATTCGAGTACAATAGTTTCCACATCGCCAAATATAAACGTGAGGAAATATTGGCCGGTGTTTAGCAGAAACGCGGGAATGGTGAGCCGGAAACTGTATTCACCCCGGTCTTGTTTCGACCTTTTAAATTCGCTCCGATATATGGGGCAATCCGTTAATACCGGAAACGTATGGTGATTGAGGTATATGAGCGGGTCAATATATCCATCGTCCGAATGTTTGGTATATTTTATTGATATTTCGATTGGTTCTGAAATGTAAAAATTTGGTGTCGTTTTAATGAGCTTTATTTCGTGGATGGTTATCCTGTCGTTGCTTCTGATGCCAGATTTTTTCAGGTTGCTCCTATTATATATATCCAAGGCCTCATCCATCTCTCCCCAAAAAGTCATTTTTCCTTTGTCCAAAATCATGCATTTGTTGCAGAAGGAGGCAATTTCGTCTAATTGATGGCTTACGATAATGATGCCCGGGATCTCAGAAAAAAATGAGCGGATGGATTTCTCGGTTTTGGTTTTAAATATAATATCGCCGGCAGTCAGTGCTTCGTCTAACAAAAGTATTTCCGGGCGAAGTTCCATAAGTATTGAAAAGGATAGGCGAAGCCTCATTCCCGCAGAATAGTTTTTGAGCGGTTGGTAGATAAAATCGCCCAATTCGCTGTAGTCAATAATATTGGCTATTTTTTGATTTAAATCACCCGATTTAATGTCCAGCAGTTTGCCCTGGAGTTTTATATTATCGAGGCCGGTAAAATCATCGTGTGTAAGTGAGGTGGAATCGCCTACGGAAATCACCCGACCATTGATTTCTATCCGGCCTTTACTGGGTTTGATGATTCCGCTGATGATTTTTAGCAGCGTAGATTTACCGGCTCCGTTCAGTCCTATAATTCCTAGGCGGTCTCCCGGATATAAGCTAAAATTTATATTGTCTAATGCTTCAAAATGTGTGTTTTGGGTGTTTTTTTTCTTGTCAGGAATTTTATTTGTACCAAAATATTTACCTAAGCCAATGCAATCAATTAAGGCTTCCATGTAAGAGCGTTTTTGGAAGCAAAATCCCTAATTAGATTTGTTATTTCCATGTTTGTAAATCTGTAAAAAGTGTTCTCTTCTATCCCTAAATATTTTGCGTCTTTAGGAAAAGCATCCCTATGGTTGACATAGTTTGTATAGAAATCACAATCTACCTCAAATTTATCTGCGTGTGTTTCTCCAGGCTTTAAAAAGTGGTAATAAATAGGAACATTTTTTTGTATGATGGACGTTCCCAAGCATACGCGTGGTTCACTGTTATAATTGTATGTTGAGCAATGGATGATGCCATGATAAAAGAAGATGGCATCACCCGCCTTAATGGGTATATCTACAAGATTTGGCTGAATTACGTCATACAGGTGACTGTATAGCTCTGGTGTTCCCGCGCCCCTAACAGTTTTCATGAAAAGATGGCTCCCCGGCAGCATTTGGATGTTACCGTTTTGCCCGGTGGTATCTATCAACGGGCACCATGAGTTGAGCGACCAATGTTTTGTTTCGTCAACAAAACTCCAATCTTGGTGCGGGGGAATATGGCCCTTATCTCCGCTTGGTTTTACGACAAACATGGCTCCAAAAGCTTTATAGTCTATAAAATACTCCTCGAGTTTTGGAGCAAAATGTTCGGCTATGGAGTTTTCAACAATTTCTTTATAGGTTTTGTCTGCGCTAAAATATGATTTGTAGAAATTATCGGGGGCGGTTGGGTGCCACTTTTTATATAAATCATTAAAATATTTTACCTGTATATCGTCAAGCATGGGAAGTACAATATACCCGTTG
>Ga0247814_10001593_pt1 | contig 13164 bp, 9 predicted proteins | sample UWRJL179409R1_FD_179947 | JGI IMG/M metagenome (GOLD analysis project Ga0247814, IMG submission 179947) | Plant litter microbial communities from Arlington Agricultural Research Station in Wisconsin, United States - UWRJ-L179-409R-1 | ecosystem: Environmental > Terrestrial > Plant litter >...
GAAGCAAAAACTCCAGTTAACAACATACCTACCATACCACCAACACCGTGACAAGCAAATACATCTAAAGCATCATCAATTTTTCCTTTTGGAAATTTGCTAACTAAAAAGTTACTTATAATACTACTGAACAATCCAATGAACACAGCATGTGGTAAGCTTACAAAACCAGCAGCAGGAGTAATTGCTACTAAACCTACAACTGTACCAATACAAGCTCCCATTGCAGATAATTTATGACCTAAAATTTTATCCATAAATACCCAAGCCATACCAGCAGCAGCAGCAGCAACAGTAGTTGTTCCTAAAGCTTGAACAGCTAAAGCATTAGACCCTAAAGAAGATCCCGCGTTAAAACCAAACCATCCAAACCATAATAAAGCAGTACCTAATAATACATAAGTAATACGAGCCGGATTAACTTTTTGTACTTTTCTTTTTCCTAAGAAAATTGCTCCTGCAAGAGCTGCCCATCCTGCACTCATGTGTACTACTGTACCACCAGCAAAATCTAATACTCCCATTTTGAAGAAAAGCCCTTCAGAATGCCAAGTCATGTGACATAATGGAGTATAGATAAATAAAATGAATAAAACCATGAACAATAAGTAAGCCCAGAAACGAACTCTCTCAGCAAAAGCTCCTGTAATCAAAGCTGGTGTAATTACTGCAAATTTAGCTTGGAATAAAGCAAAAAGCATAAAAGGAATAGTTCCCCAAGCAGTTGTAACATTTACGTTTTGAAACATGAAGAATTCTGTTGGGTCTCCGATTATACCTCCAAAATCAGTTCCAAAAGATAAACTAAATCCAATAACTAACCATAAAATTGTTACAACAAGCATTGCCATAAAACTTTGTAGCATGGTACTAATTACGTTTTTCTTACCAACCATACCTCCGTAAAAGAATCCTAATCCAGGAGTCATGATTAGTACCAGTGCAGTGGCAACAATCATCCAAGCTGTATCACCTGTATCAAATTTAGCTGCTTCTGCAGGAACTGTAACTCCAGTTAAAATTGAACTTGAAAATAGTGTAACGACTAATAGCGCAATCATTATCACACTTAAACTAATTTTTCTCATATTGTTTTGGTTTAAAAATTTTCTCAAAAATATAAAATCAATAACATACCCCCTAAAAAACAATAGCAAATGTTTTAACTTTTATTATTAAACCATTTTACACCCTATTATTTTACGGGTATACCTCTCAAAATATATAAAAAATATCAAATTGTTAAATTCAACAAGAGCCAAAAGCGCTAATTTTGTCACAATATGTTAATTTTGATTATTTTTTTTAAAGAAATTACCTACTCTATTTATAATTATGCAACGAAAAACAGTTTTACCCAATTTTTTTTTCGATATAATCTGAATTTAATAAATAAAGTGCACCCATATATTTCAAATTGAATGAGATTAAATCACCTACTTTATACTCTTTTTTAGAATCAGTAATATCTACAACTAGCATATCCGAACTTGCATCTATAATACTAATATCATCATCTTCTGGACTAATATACTGAGGTTGCATGTCTAACAAACCTACATCCAGAATAGCTCGTAGTGAAGTACTACTAAAATCTTCCACCTGACCCATCGAAAAAATATTACCTGCTACATTCTCTCCTAACTCGCCGGTTGGTGTATTCGGCTTTTCAGTAATTTCAATAATTTCGGTAAACAATTTAAAAACGTCATTATGCATTCCGTCCATCGTTTCACCAGTAAATAAGTCTTTACCAAAGAATAAAGCTTCACCAATTCTAAAATGATTCACCGCCATGGGACGTGCATTTTTTAAAATCAATGGAACAGCCACCGAAGTTCCTCCAGAAACCCAAGGTATCTGAATATTGAACTTGGCTTCAATTAATTGTTTGTACAAACTCAACTGAATCAGTTTATCCTGTGTAGGCATAACACCACTTAAACAATTCAGATTTGTACCAATTCCCCTAATTTCGATATTAGGCAAACTTAGAACTGAACCATAAAACTCAACCAATTCTTCTCCCATAACACCTTCGCGGAGATCACCCATTTCAATCATGATAATAATCTTATGGATTTTGTTTTGTTTTTGAGCTTCATCTGAAAGTAACTGAATGGTATACATTTCGGTATTAAAACTAACATCGGCATACTTAACAATTCTTTCAATACTTCTTTGAGCAGGTGGTTTTATGTATACGGTTTGAATTTCAGGATTCAAATCCTTTATTTTTTTTAGATTGCTTATTCTGGAATCATGAATTTCTTTTACTCCTAATGCAATTATTTCCTTCAGATAAATGATGTTACCACATAACATTTTAGAAACCACTCCCCAGTGAATATCTCTGGATCCAAAAATGGAATCTAAAAACTGATGATTTTCTTCTAATTTTTCTCTGTATAATTTTACGAATGCCATTATTTTATGATTTTATTGGAATTAACTTTTTAGAAATTTGACCTATATATTAAAGTAGCTACTAATGCTATTTTATAAGTCTCATTTCTAAATACTTATTTGTAAAACCTAATTTCTCATACAATTTCCTGGCGGGGTTATTAGGTTCAACATGTAAAGCAATATCACCATTGGCAATCGAAATGGCTTTTTGCATTAAACTCTTCCCATAGCCTTTTCCTCGCCGACTATTATCAACAGCTATATAAACCAATATGTTTTCAGGTATAAATCCTCCCATACCTGTATTATTCAAAATCACAGCTCCTACAATCGCATCGTTATCAATTGCCAGAATAATATTTCCTCCTTTTTCAGGATGCATCACATAAGCCATACATTTTAAAATATCTTCAATATTATCGCCGTATTCTTCTAAATGAATGCACAAAAATTCAGCTATAAGTTGGTTAGAATATTTTTTATCTTCTCCTGTAGTACCATTAATTTGTTTAAAGTCCATTTTTTTATTTGTTTATTAAAATGATAAATTAATATGTGAGCTAAATACTTTTCAGTACTAGCTAGCATACAAAAATGACATAATGAATTATGTACATTTTTTAAATTTTCAAGATTATTTAATAGCCTGTATATGGAATTTTTCCAAAGGCAAAGATGTAGCATGCTACAAAAGGTGATCTTTAAAATTATTTCAAGAATATGAAATAGCAGAAAGGTTAAAAACTGAAGATAAATCAATTTTAACCACTTAAAAATCAAATAACTTTTGCAAATATACGAAAATCATCCCAAAATTTAGCATTTAATCAGTTTTACAACTATATCAAGAAGCTAACTTTCTTATTTTTAGTGAATAGTTAGTATTAACAATTGAAAGAAATTATGTATTAGAAATAGTTTTTGTATAAAAAAATTAATTATTTTTAAAAATTAGACTACAAAAAAGATTGGCCGCCAGAATAACAATTAATTCTGAACCATAAAAAATACATTCTAATTTTTATAAACAAATGAAAGATAGAAATACCATTAACTGGGGAATTATAGGACTTGGAAATATTGCACATCAGTTTGCAAAAGAATTACAAATGGTTGAAGATGCTAACCTAGTAGCTGTGGCATCTAGAAACAAGGATAATGCAATTGCATTTGCTGATACTTATCAATGCCCAAAAGCTTATGATAATTATGATGAAATTATGAATGACGATACAATTGATATTCTCTACATTGCTACTCCACATCATTCTCATGCCGAATTATCCTTAAAAGCATTAGCAAAGAACAAACATGTTTTATGTGAAAAACCAATTGCTTTAAGCTATCAAGATGCTGAAAAAATGATTGCTGCTTCAAAAAAGCATAATAAATTTTTCATGGAAGCTTTCTGGACAAGATTCAATCCTTCTTTTTTAGAAGCTTATAATAGAATTAAACAAGGAGAAATTGGAAAAATACGTTATATCAATGCTGATTTTGCCTTTCCTGCACAAGAAAAAAAAGGAAACCGAATGTTTGATTTAAAACAAGGAGGTGGCTCTTTAATGGATATAGGTGTCTATCCTTTATTTTTATCGTATGTAATTTTAGGAATTCCTGAAAGTATCTATGCAAAATCAAATTTTCATTCCTCTGGAGTTGATATGCAAACCTCTATAATTTTACATTACAAGGAAGCTCAAGCTGTTCTATATTCTGGTATTTCCCACACATCTAATATTGAAGCTACTATAAGCGGAACTGAAGGCAGAATAAATTTGAATTCTAACTGGTACATGACCCAATCGTATACTTTGATCAAAGATAATAATGAAACTAATTATGCTTTACCAACAAAAGGAATGGGGTATACTTATGAAATTGAAGAATGTCATCAATGTATTCGAAATAATGCTATAGAAAGTAAATTGTGGTCTCATCAAAATAGCTTAGAGCTAATTAAGATAATTGATGAAGTTAAAAACCAAGTAGGATTAGATTTTTCTCTTTAAAAACCGAATTGACTAAATAGGTTTATTATTATTTTATAATACAATTTTTATGCTAGTAAAAGTATTTGGAAGTGCCGTTTTTGGTGTAGAAGCTACAACAATTACTGTTGAAGTAAATATTGATAAAGGTGTAGGTTATCATTTGGTTGGTTTACCGGATAATGCGATAAAAGAAAGCAGTTATCGAATTGCCGCTGCCTTAAAAAACAATGGCTATATGTTACCGGGTAAAAAAATAACCATCAATATGGCTCCTGCCGATTTACGGAAAGAAGGTTCTGCTTATGATTTAACACTTGCCTTGGGCATTCTTGTGGCTTCAGGTCAAATACAAGGAGATGAAATTGACCAATACATTATCATGGGCGAATTATCGCTTGATGGTAGTTTACAGCCTATTCGGGGCGCTTTACCCATTGCCATAAAAGCAAAAGAAGAAGGTTTTAAAGGTTTTTTTCTTCCAAAACACAATGTAAAAGAAGCCGCTATTGTAAAAGGACTCGACGTTTACGGAATTGAAAACGTACAGGAAGTAATAGATTTTTTCGAAGGAAAAGGCGATTTACAACCTACAAGAATCGATACTCGTGCCGAATTTTATAGAGATTTAGATTTTCCAGAATTTGATTTTTCAGATGTTAAAGGACAAGAAAGCATTAAAAGATGTATGGAAATTGCTGCAGCTGGCGGACATAATATCATTTTAATTGGACCTCCAGGTGCAGGAAAAACCATGCTCGCCAAACGTTTACCAAGTATTCTTCCTCCAATGACCTTGCACGAAGCCTTAGAAACAACTAAAATTCATAGCGTTGCCGGGAAATTAAAAGAAGTTGGCTTAATGAATCAACGGCCTTTTCGATCTCCCCATCATACCATTTCAAATGTTGCGTTAGTTGGCGGAGGTAGCTATCCGCAGCCTGGCGAAATTTCGATGGCTCACAATGGTGTTTTATTTTTAGACGAATTACCCGAATTCAAACGCGATGTACTCGAAGTGATGCGTCAACCGCTAGAAGACCGTGAAGTAACTATTTCCAGAGCTAAATTTACAGTAACGTATCCTTCCTCTTTTATGTTGGTTGCCAGCATGAACCCAAGTCCTAGCGGATTTTTTAATGATCCAAATGCTGCACCAACTACTTCTCCTTATGAAATGCAACGGTATTTGAGTAAAATTTCAGGTCCTCTATTAGATCGAATTGACATTCATATTGAAGTAACTCCAGTTCCTTTCGAAAAATTATCGGATAATCAAAAGGCCGAAAATAGTATGACCATTCGAAAAAGAGTAACTGCTGCCCGAGAAATTCAATCGGTACGATTCGAAAAAATGGAAAATATTCATTACAATGCACAAATGAATACCAAACACATTCGGGAATATTGCGTCTTAAACGAAGAATCTAAAACCTTATTGAAGAATGCTATGGAACGATTGAATCTTTCCGCCCGAGCCTACGACAGGATTTTGAAAGTAGCACGCACGATCGCTGATTTAGAAGCTTCCGAAGAAGTCAATGCAAATCACATTGCCGAAGCCATTCAATACAGAAGTTTGGATCGAGATGGATGGCTGGGATAATCTTGAGATTTTTGAATGTAGATTAACGATTCTTGATTTCAGATTGTATGCTAAAAAATCAAGAATCATTAATCAAAATCTGCTCTTATTTTGTATGATTACTTAAATTGAGCTATTCCAGCATTCAACCAATTGTAATATTCTTCGACACCAACATAACTAATCGTTGGTTTTGCAGCGTTTAAATTATTACCCTCTAAATCAGTCAAAACATACAAAGGTTGGGTATTGGTTTTGTATTTAGAAATCATAAAATCAGTCCACTTATCCCCTATGGTTTCAATTTCAGCACCAGTTGTTGGAGAAATAAATTGCTGTTCTTCCGGTAACTCTCTTTTATCGTCCACATAAAGTGAAATCAAGACAACTTGATCATTCAAAATAGGTAACACCTTTTTATCTGACCAAACATTGTTTTCCATCTTTCTACAATTCACACAAGCAAAACCTGTAAAATCAAGCATTATAGGTTTATTCACTTTTCTGGCGTAAGCCAAACCCGATTGATAATCATCAAAAACGACTAATCCATGCGGACCTAATTTTGCACCTTCAGGCAAATCAGTTTTAGCATCACTTCTACCAGAACCACCTAATCCCATTGGACTTTCGCTATATTGCATTGGCGGCGGAAAAGCACTAATCATCTTTAAAGGTGCTCCCCAAAGTCCAGGAATTAAATAAACAGTAAAAGTCAGTACTAAAAGTCCCATCATTAATCTTCCTACTGAAATATGCCCCGACGGACTATCGTGTGGCAAGGTGATTTTTCCAAACAAATACAAGGCTAAAGTTCCAAAAATAGCAATCCAAATGGCTAAGAATACTTCTCTTTCTAATAAATGCAATTGTAAAACCAAATCGGCATTCGATAAAAATTTAAAAGCCAAAGCCAATTCTAAGAATCCTAAAAACACTTTTACGGTATTCAACCAGCCGCCTGATTTTGGTAACGAATTCAACCAACCCGGAAATAAAGCAAATAACATAAATGGTAAGGCTAACGCCAATGAAAAACCAAACATACCAACAATTGGAGCAATTCCGCCATTAGACGCTGCTTCTACTAGCAAAGTTCCCACAATAGGTCCAGTACAAGAAAACGAAACAATTGCTAAGGCTAAAGCCATAAATAAAATCCCAACTATTCCGCCTTTATCAGCCTGATTGTCTACTTTATTTGCCCAGGAATTAGGCAACATAATTTCGAAAGCTCCCAAAAAAGAAGCTGCAAAAACAATTAATAAAACAAAAAACAGCAGGTTAAACCAAACATTAGTGGATAAAGCATTCAATGCATCGGCTCCAAATATCCCGGTAACCAGAATCCCTAACAAAACATAAATTACAATAATTGAAACACCGTAAATAATTGCATTTCTAATTCCTTTAGCACGGGTTTTACTTTGTTTGGTAAAAAAACTAACCGTCATAGGAATCATAGGAAAAACACAAGGTGTCAGTAAGGCTGCAAATCCAGATAAAAATGCAATAAAGAAAATCGACCAAACGCTTCTTGGTGCCGTTTCGGCAGTTTCAGGTAAAGCGGTTTTTTCGACAGCTTCCACAACATTACTCGCACCCAGACTTGGTGTTGGAATCGAATCTATCTTTGTACCATCGGCTACTTTTATACTTTCAACAGCTTCTTTCTCATCTGCTGTTTTTGTGTTCGAACTAACAGCAGCAACGGCAGTAGTAGGAATTTGGAAAGTAAATTTCTTAGATTGATTAATACACACTTCTTTACAAACCTGATAATTAAGTTCGGCTTCAATCTTAGCTAATTTTGGATTCGTTAGCTTAATTTCTTGTTGAATTTGAGCTTTTCCTTCAAAAAAAGTTTCGTTTACCTCAAAAACATCATTATAAGCTGTTCTGGTTTTACTTTCTTTGGCTTTGCCATTTAAACTAAAATTTCCCGCCTGATTTTTAAAAATAACTTCCATGGCTAGCGGTCCTCCATCGGGAGTAAATTGCGAATACATGTGCCAGTCTTTTTCAATCACCGCATTAAAAGTCAACACAAAAACACCTTCTGATTTTTGTTCGATTTTAGTAGTCCATTTTACTGGATCCAGAATTTGAGAATTTACATTGGTGAAAACCAAAAAAGCGGTCAGTAGAAAGAATAGTTTTTTCATTATTGCAATGCTATTTTTAATATATTTTTTGTCCAACTGTCGATTCTAAAGCGTTCATCTTGTCGAATACCAATTACCCAGACAATTTGATTTTCAGACCATAAAAGCCAACAATTTTCTTTTTCTAATAAAGATAATTTTTCGTCTTTAAAAAGTTTACTTAACTTTTTAGATTTTCCATTCATTCCAAAAGGCTGAAAAGAATCGCCTTCATTCCATTTTTTTAAAACCAACGGAAAGACTAATTTATCTTGGTCAACAAATATAATTGAATTTGAAGCTCCTGAGAGGTCATCTGCTGCAGAAAAAGTAAGATTTAAGGGAATATTAACTTCTCTAACATCTTTTTCAATAAAATAGAGCTCGTTATCTTCCTGATGCAACATCGGACTTAAAATTAACTGCTCTCTGTCTTTTAGCAAACGATAATTAGGAGCAAAAACCTGTTTTCCTGATTGGCTTTCTACCAAAGCATAAACATCTTCCCAGGCAGTAAAACCAAATTCATGTAACCATTGGTACAAATACGAAGTATAATTAGGCAATCGCAGCAGTTGATTCAAATCAAAAACAATGGTTTCGCCTGCTTCTTTGGCTACTTGCTGATACACCATAATAGCAGCATCTTCAACTAATTCCTGAGATTCATTCAGGTAGGATTGTGTTTTTTGAAAAGATTCCATAAACTGCGGATTCAATTCTTTCAACAACGGAACCAAATGATGCCTGATCTTATTTCGCAAATATTTATCGGAAGCATTGCTGCTATCTTCCCGCCATTGAATGCTATTTTTAGTAGCATATTCCAAGATTTCATCTCTTGTAAAAGGCAAAAGCGGACGTACAATTTTATCATTTTGAGCTGGAATTCCAACCAAACCTTCTAATCCAGTTCCACGACTCAGGTTAATCAAAAAAGTTTCAATATTATCATCGGCATGATGCGCCGTTAAAATATAATCGTAATTTTCAGTTTCTAACAATTCGTAAAACCAATTGTAACGCAATTCCCTGGCTGCTATTTGCGTCGAAAGTTTATAATCATTAGCAAAAGATTCGGTATCAAACTGAGTAAAAAAAAGCGGAATTTCATTTGCATTAGCATATTCCTGAACAAAATTTTGGTCACCAAAACTTTCTACTCCTCGCAATTGAAAATTACAGTGAGACAATGCAATGGAATAGTTTAATTCATGTAATAAATGAACCATAACCATACTATCAATTCCGCCGCTTGTAGCCAACAGCAATTTGCTCTTCTCTAAAAAAGGAAAATTTTGATCGATATGTTTTTTGAACTTGTTGAGCATGACTAAAATTTAGAAATTATTTTAAAACTTCAAACATCGCTTTGGCTTTCAGTAAACATTCCTGATACTCATTTTCAGGAATTGAAAGCGAAGTAATGGCACTTCCTACCGAAAAAGACAAATACTGATTTTGCTGATTGTACAATATACTTCGAATAACCACATTAAAATCAAAATCGCCTTCGGGAGTGAAATAACCCACGGCACCGCTGTACAAACCTCTTTTAGTTTCTTCCAGTTCTTCGATAATTTTCATTGTCGAAATCTTTGGCGCTCCGGTCATACTCCCCATAGGAAAAGTATATCTTAAAGCATCAACAGCAGTATATTGCGAATCTAAATTTGAAGTAATAGTTGAAATCATTTGGTGCACTTGCAAGAAAGAATAAATGCCACACAATTCAGTTACCTGCACTGAACCTTTTTGTGCTGTATGCGATAAATCATTGCGAACCAAATCGGTTATCATAATGTTTTCGGCACGTTCCTTAGCATCGGCAGCTAATTTATTTTTCGAATTTTCATCATCAATTGGATCTGAAAATCGTTTGGCTGTTCCTTTTATGGGTTGAGAAATTAACAAATTGCCTTCTTTTTTCAAATAGCGTTCTGGCGAAGCAGACAATAAAAATTGTTTGTGATTTTTAAAAAATACAGCAAAGGGTGGTTTCGAAATTTCATTCAGCTTTAAGAAAGTTTCTACGGGTTCAATTTGTGCATTTTCAGCATAGAATTCCATGCAAAAATTAGCTTCATACAAATCGCCATGATGAATGTGTTCTAGCATTTTAGACACTTTTTCCTGATACTGTTCAGCTGAAATTCGTTGTTGAATAGTAACATTGATATCCAAAGTTTCAAAATCAGTTGTAATGGATTTGATTTCTTCCCAATCGGTTTCAAATTCATCATCGCAACAATACAAATACCTAATTTCGAGTTGATTCCCTTTGGCTAAAAAAAGTTTTTTAGGTTGGAAGAAAAACAAATCCGGAAATTCTAAACCATCATAATTTTTCGATGTCAAATTTTCGGTATCATTTTTCAAATCATAAGACAAATAACCAAAAATCCAGTCTCTGGTAGTTTGCTGATACTGTTTCAAATCTTCAAAAGCATTAAAATAATCTGTTTTTATAGAAGTAAAAGCATCAACAGCCAGAATCCAATCGTAACTAGAATAATCCTGCTGGTAATTGTTACTGTTCATAAAAGTCACTTCTCTAAATTGTTGTGACCACAATAAAAGCTGTTTTTTGAAATCGACGAGAGGCGTTATGTCTTGTAAAAAGGATGTTCTCAAAGTAAAATTTTAAAAAGTAAAATTACAATAAAAATAAGAGCTTCTCTAGAAGAAATTTCACAAAACTATCCTATAGTTAAATAAATATTAAAAAAGATTTTTCTTACCTAAACATCCTATATTTGATATGAATTTCAGGCCTGAAATTTCAAGAAAAACCAATCAAAAAAACATCACTTTAAAAGAAAAAAATCTATGAACCGAATTGTAAAAAGTAGCTTATTGCTACTTAGTTTTACTACACTTTTAATCAGCTGCAAAAAAAGCGAAGCTTTATCAGAAGAAGTAATGAATGATGTTATTACAGAAGCACCAATTTCTTCCTCTGCCGCAGTTGAGAAAAAGGACAGTACCCGAAAATTTGTGCGTACTGCCGATTTAAAATTCAAAGTAAAAAGTGTTCCTCAAACCACTTATGCTATTGAAAATATTACCAATAAATTTGATGGATTTGTTACTTATACTAATTTACAAAGCAATATAATTGATCAATATGAGACTAAAATAAGCCAGGATAGTACGCTGGAATCCATTCGATACAATGTAGAAAACAACATCACTATCCGGGTTCCTAACAAACGTTTGGATACGGTTATAAAATGTATTGCTAAACAAATTGATTTTCTGGATTATCGCATCATAAAAGCAGACGATGTTTCGCTAAAAATGCTTTCGAACCAACTTTCGCAACAAAGAAGTGCTAATAAAGAAAAAAGAGTAGAAAAAGCGATTGATACCAAAGGCAAAAAAATCAATGATGTGATGGAAGCCGAAAATAATTTGGCCAATCAAAAAGAACAAAAAGATGCTGCTAAACTTGAAAATCTATCCATTCAGGACCAAATCAATTTTAGTACACTGACCATTCAAATTTACCAACGTGAATCAATCAAACAGGAAATAATTGCCAATACTAAAGATTACAATCATTACAAACCTAACATTGGAATACGCCTACTCGATTCAGTAAAAACAGGTTGGAATGTTTTGCTTGATATTATTGTATTTGTATTTCAAATTTGGTGGTTGTTATTAATTGGATTTGGAGGATTCTTTCTTTATAAAAAATATTATAAGTCAAACGAGTAAAAATGTTTAGACAAAAGCTATAAACATATAAATTTCTCACCATTTGAGAAGACAGACAATTAATTGATTATCAAATTAACAATTTTGTAAATAATAATTCTCTTATATAAGAAAAATCAGTTCGTTTTTTTGTAAATTTACTATACGTTAGAAAAAAACGAACTGGTTTTTAAATCTCTACTATTTAAAATGCTATTTTTTTCTAATTGAAACGGTTATCTGGGGAGAGTTTTTACTAATAATGAAAGTGGGACCGCAACATATTTTTTTGATTTGTTAACCAATAAAACCAATATATCATGAAAATTGCAACCCTTATTGTTCGTTCTTTACTAGGGATATTATTTCTCTTTACTTCGGTTAGTTATTTTTTGCACTTGAATCCTGAGCCAGCTTCTACAGGAGATTTTAAAGCATTTCAGGTTGGTCTGGTTGCTTCCACTTATTTGATACCTTTAGCTAAAAGCATAGAATTACTTTGTGGCTTATCCTTTGTAACAGGAAAATTTACAACCTTAGCCAATATTATCATCTTTCCAGTAATCATCAATATTCTATTAATTAATTACTTTTTAACGCCAGAAAATTTACCTATTGCCATTGGTATTTTTCTAGCCAATGTTTTCCTGATTTATAGCCATTGGGAAAACTACAGAGGATTATTTAAAATGAATGGTTAAAAGAATAAAAAACAAGAAACCCGTCTCATTCACTAGAACGAGACGGGTTTCTGCTTTTATAAAAGCTAGTTACCTAAACGTGTAACGCTCTATTATCTGTTGCTGCTAATGCTGCTTCTTTTACTGCTTCCGCAAATGTAGGATGCGCATGAGACATTCTTGAAATATCTTCAGCAGAAGCTTTGTATTCCATTGCTACTACTGCTTCAGCAATTAAGTCAGCTGTTCTTGCACCAATCATGTGGACACCTAAAACTTCATCTGTTGTAGCATCAGCTAAGATTTTTACAAATCCATCTAAGTCAGCACTTGCTCTTGCACGTCCTAAAGCCTTAAATGGGAAACTTCCTGATTTGTAAGCTACTCCAGCCGCTTTCAATTGCTCTTCTGTTTGTCCAACAGCTGCAACTTCTGGCCAAGTGTAAACTACTCCAGGAATTAAGTTATAGTCAATATGTGGTTTTTGACCTGCTAATATTTCAGCAACCATTGTTCCTTCTTCTTCTGCTTTATGAGCTAACATTGCACCACGTACAACATCACCAATAGCATAAATATTAGAAGCCGAAGTTTGTAAATGATCGTTTACTTCAATTTGACCTCTTTCAGAGATTTTAACTCCAGCAGCTTCA
>Ga0247814_10001596_pt1 | contig 13152 bp, 18 predicted proteins | sample UWRJL179409R1_FD_179947 | JGI IMG/M metagenome (GOLD analysis project Ga0247814, IMG submission 179947) | Plant litter microbial communities from Arlington Agricultural Research Station in Wisconsin, United States - UWRJ-L179-409R-1 | ecosystem: Environmental > Terrestrial > Plant litter >...
CTTTACCATCCTTGTACATTGGAGTAGCTAAAACAGTCGCAACCTGTGCCGCCCCTATTGCCGCCGCTATGGCCGAAAATGGCAAACCACCCGTTAATGGAGACAATGTCACAGCTTCAGAAATAGCCTTAGCGGTACTGAATACAATAGAGGCAATAGTTCCTGTACGTTCTAGTATCTGCTGCTTCCTGCGTTGCTGTTCAAGTTCTTCGCGAATCTTTTTGTCACTTTCTGCCTTTTCATCTGCTAAAACTTTTAATTGCGCACTCCTTTCGTCCTCGTCCTTTACATTATCCTCTATTGCTTTCTTTTCTTTTTCATATTCTTCATCCTGTAATTCCCCTTTTTCTTCTATTTCTTTGGTTTGACGTTGGAATGATGCCGAAATTACTGTAGTAACAAAGTTTGCCGTTTCTTGCGCCAGCTTCTCTAGTTCACGGTTTACTTTCTTTTGTTTAGCTAACTTCTCTTTATCTGATTTGTCTTGAGCTTTATCTACTGCGTCTATTTGTTTTAAACGAAGGTCTTTTATAGCCTCCTCTATTTTCTCAATTTCATCTTTTTGTAATCCTAACGATTTTAATGTTTGGCTTAAATAAGACATTTGGTTTTGCAAAATTTCTGGATCATTTAATCCTGACTCTTTACCTTCCAAAGCTATTTCTTTAAGCCTTTTGGTTATAATATCGTATTCTTCTTTAGATAGGCGCTCTAATCTTTTCAGTTCATTTTCCCTGTCTTTAGCTTTATCATCCTCAATGCCTTTTAGCAAAGCATCTGTTTCGGTTGCATATTTTATAGTATTGTCTATACTGTTTTGCCCTTGTTTGATCAAAAGTTTCTCACTAAGAATAGCAAACTGTTCCGCAGCTTCATACCTTTGCTCATATGTCATTTTCTCGTTTTCTGCAATTAGTTTTTGAGCTTCTATAGCTTGCTTTTCATCTAGAAATTGATCTTCCTTTTCAGCGCGAGGCTTTTTGTCTCTTTCTTTTCTCTGTTCTTCTGTAAGCAATGCATTGGCCTTAGCCTTAGCTTCGTTCAAATCGTGCTGTTTTTTCAATTTGGCATCCATCCAATAAGCATCATTAGCATTAACATCGTTTTGTGCGCCCAAAGTTTTCTCTATTTCTTTTACTTTCTGTCGTTGCAGGGCAATCTCTACAGTTAATGCCCCTTTTCTGTCTGCCGAATTATAATTGAATGTTCCTTTTGCTGGGTTGTTTATATCGTTCAGCTCATTCTCCATTCTTGCAAGGTCTGATATTGCTTTCGTATACTTCTCAACCCTTTGCGTTTCTCTAGCCTTTTTTATTATTGCCTCGGTTGCTAAATCAACGGATGCGGCAACATCCCCATTAAGGATGCTTTCCCTGCTCAATGCAGCGAAATATTCAGGGAATCTTTTTTGCAATTCATCAACAGCATCTCCGCGCTCTTTATAAGATAACCTTGCATCTTTAGATTTTAATATTAGCAAGTTAAGTTCTGATACTTCTTTGCCAATGCTTTCTGCCATTTGCTTTTGAGATGCGGCGTTTTCCTTAGCCGCTTCGCTCATTGCCTTTTCTTCTTTGGTAGCAGACGTAAGCCACGTAATTAAAACGCCACCAACAGCCACCAAAGCAAGCAGTCCCGTTTGCCAATTAAATATTCCTGATACAATTTGCCTTGTAACAGATGTTGTTGCCTTGCCTTCTTCCCTTAGTAATTTATTTGCCGCAGTAGCTTGTTTGATAGCATCAAATAAGCCCTGAAACTGATTGGATAAAGAAGATGCGAAAGTCCTTAATCCATACTGAATATTTGGAAGCTCTCCTGCGAACATCGCAATTTGCCTTTGTATGTTGGACGTTGCGCTTGCATAGTTGCCTACATTCCTATTAAATATCCCTACCGAGGCATCTATGCCTTTGACGCGTGCAGATAAATCTAAAGCATCCTTATTTGCCTGAACGGTTAATGGATGCGTTGCGCCAAGCATTGAATTATATTCTCTTGCTTTATTCGCAGCCTCTTTGTATGCAAGGCTTAATTGCTTATAGGATAAGGAAATGCTTTTATTTCCAATAGCTTCCTCTCTAATGTTTTTTAATACCTTTTCTTGCTCTGCGTCCCTTTGTGCCAGCAATGTTTTTAACGTAGCGACATATTCCTGATCGCTCCGTTTCTTTTCTGCATTTGCCGCTTTGGTAGCTTCTTTTAGAGAATTAACCGCCGCTTCCTGATCTTTTAATAGCTTCGTAACGCCACCACTTGCAGAACCGCCAATTTTAACCTCCAAAGAATTAACCTCTTTGAATTTACTTTCTATTTTATCTAGAATAGCAATGAATTGTTCCCCCTGCTTTTCTAGTGCAGGGATCTTGGCAAAACTATCTATTTCATCAATGTTTGGCATTTTCTATTATGTTTTTTTCGTGCAAAGCAATCAAATCATTGTAAAGGCAAATAAAGCTTTGTGTATCAATTTCCATTGTAATAAATCCAACATTTGGCATCTTTCTGATACTGTTTAAAATATCTGCGTAGCGTTCGTATTCCGTAGCCTCTGACACTTCTTCTTCGTCACCCTCAACATAGCCCGTTAGCTTCTTAAAGTCGGTCAAATGGCGTTCATATTCCAATAGGGCAACCTGACATTCAGCAACAATATTATTGATGTCTGAAATGTAACTTTCTTCGCTTAATTGAAATGGATACCATTCTCTAAGCATCGCACATATCCGCTCGTTAAAACCGTATTTTAAAAGGTTCAAAAGTTCTTCGGTAACGGTAATTCTTGTTTTATAAAATACCAATTCCTTTCTTGCTTCGTCTGCGTGACCGCTGCGCATTGATTTTATACGGCTATTGTAATTTTCTAACAGCCTATCAATATTTTCAGCACCCACAAAGGATGTTTCACGCCTCACTAAAACGTGTATAAATTCTTTGAAAGGAATATCTATCAACTCAAGCATTAAGACCAATTATAAGCATTAAAACAATAATTATTAACAGCAAAGCATATAGGCTATTCATAAGATCAATTCATTTATTTCGTGGAATATAGTCTGTAACCTTACGTCACCCTTTAAGCAATAAGTATAATCCCCTGCAAGGAAATTAAATTCCTTCGCATCTCTCAAAACCTCTACCACTAAAACGGATTCAAATTTATTGTCCTGTTGATACTTTTTTGCAGCATTGTAAGCCGCTTGCACCCGTTCATTCTTTGCCGCTGCTATTTCACATGGAATACATCCACTCATAATTGTAGTTTTGCTCTAATGTTATTGATAATTTGTTCCTGCAGAAAAGGTTTAAACACTAGCTTAGATTCATTATTCAGCTTGTAAGGTGCTAAAAAGAACCCTGCATCATAAGACCCTTGCTCTACTTTGTCGGCATTCTTACCCTTTGAATAAGATTCCACCATTCCTTTACTTGCTATGAAATAAATCTTTTTTGAAGTATCGCCTGTATCGTACCATTTTATCGGGCCAGACGGTTTATTATATTTCTCTACGCTGTTTTTAGAGTAATTCCTGAATTGTCCCAGGCCCCCTTGTCCTAATGCCCATTGTTGCTGTAATGTTTCTTTTGCATCGTTCTTAACCTGATTGAAAGATGTTTCTACAATCTTTGCGTAATTCAAAGACTGCAGACGCTTTCTCATTTGGCTAATCGTACACATTATTCAGCTTTTTTAAACTTTGGATCATTCACAAGTAAATCAACAATAGTTTTTTCGTAAGCTAATTTCTTAGAGTGCATTTCGGCTGTTTTTAAGTTCCATCTATCCAATGCCTTTAACGCTTTCATATTGCGCCAAAATGCGTACCTGTATTGCGCACAAATAATGTCGTACCACAGTTGATATAGTCTTGATTTCATAATGCTAAGGTAAATAAAAAAAGGATACATCTTACGACATATCCAATTCCCATCTTTCATCTAAAACTAATTTTGCTTAGCTTTCTTTTCGTCTGATTTTGGAGCTTCCGCTTTTGGCTCTTCCATTACCCACGCATAACCAGCCTCAATTCTTTTTAGTTGTGCGGCTTCGTTTACACCATCTGCGGCAGTCCAATATTTCTTTTTGGCTACCTCGATGAACTTTTCTTTGCCGCCTAAAGTTTCAATGGCTGCCTTTACGTTCGCTTTATTAAAGCTGATTCCTTCAAATTGTTTTTCCATAAGATTGATTTTATGCTGAAACAGCGGTTAAACGATAAACACCATCACCATTTGCACCTGCGCCCGTAGAACCATCGAAGTAAGAAGCTGGAGTTTCATATTTAGCCGTGCCGCCCGTAGGTAGCGTAACCAAACCATTAAACCCAATTATTACAACTGTACTCGTAGCTGGGTCAACCAAAGTATCCAATGTTACAACACCATTTGCATCTACCGAAATAGTATCTACTGCTAATGCAGCACCTGCGGCAGTCATTATGGTGTAATTGCTTGTCAATTGTGCGCCTGTGGTACGATACAATTTTGAAATGTTTACATTGCTGCAACCGCCTTCAATGATGAACTTATACTGACCGGCAACTGTTGGTGTAGCTGTAAGATTAAACTTAGCATTTTGAACACCTTGTTTGCTCAACAAATCCCACCGGATGTTAGTAGTATCAGCAAAAATGGTGTGCTGCTGATCGTCTTTTGGGTCAAGATAATTGAAGTCGATTTGCGTCAATGCAGGTGTTGTGTAGTCCGCTTCGGTAGCTGCACGAACATAAATGTTTTGGGCAATATACCCGCCCATCTGCAATGCATAAGGAGAAGTTGCAGCGTGACCGCTTAAGCCTCTCATATACCCGTTTGTTTGGATAATGTACCACGCATACTTAGTTTCAGAGCCATCAAACGCTAAATAGTTCTTCTGCAAACACAGGTTTGAATTAGATACCATATAGGTCATCATTCTGATTTCATCGCGAGTGGTGGTAATTGCACCATCTGGAGCGGTGTATCTTGCAACTTCCTGATCTGCTGCAGTAGCACCGTTAAATTTACCGAGTAAAAAACCTCTCTGGTTTATGTCGGTATTGTACAGTAGTGCTGTCAATGTTGCATTGAAGTCCACGAAAGAAGCCGCATTAAATACGGAATTAATCGGAACAGCTAGCAGGTATGCGGCAGGCGCGTAAGCAGGTTGGCAATCGCCAATTCCTGTATTAGCACTACTGAAAGGGCATAAAATGTTATTAAAAGCCATTATAGTAATTTTTTAATTGTTTGGAGAAATTGGGTTCTCGCAAAATGCGGGAACCTGTTTTAAGTTTCTTATGTTTATTTCTACTGCATCGATAGCGTCACCTGTTTTATTTGCCGTATTCCCTGCTAATGCCTCACGCCCCCAATATAATCTGTTTGTTTTTGTATGGTCTATTTGTGACACATCATTAACCAACAAATATTTATTGTAGAACAAAGCATTCATTAGGTTTTCGTACATAGGTAACAAGATCGGGTTAAAGGTTTTTTCGTACCGTTCCTGACTTTTATAGTCCTTTTTAGTATGGAATACCAAAATTATATTCAAGTCCAATTCGGTAAAATATTGCCCGTGCCGTTCTTTTATGTCTTCGATCAGTATAACTAAAGGATACTTTTTGTAACGCTTTGATTCAGTCTTATCATATTGTATCAGGGTTTCAATAATCTCTTGTAAATGCCCGTGCTGATAACTTATCTGTTGAATTTTAGGGTCGTATGCTTGAAAGCCAGCCAATAGGTCGGTATTCATATCTACAACTATTTCAGCAAAGATATCAGTTATATTTTTTTCTAGCTGGTACATCTAAAAGTAATGGTTTAATTCGTCTATGTACTTTGTTTGACATTGTACATATTCGGGATAAACAGTAGCATTTGCCTTTAAAAACAAGTGCATATTTCTTATCATTTCAACCATTTCATTGTACACCCTAATAAGCGTGTATTCAGGGATTACAACCGTTGCGTTCTCTGCTTTGGGTTGGACTGTACCTAAGCCGACTTGCTGCTCTATTTGCTGTTTAACGTACTGATAAAATACATAATTAGCAATAGGGCTTTGGAGCGTTGTTTCGTTTGCAAGTCCATCAAAATAACGTTCAACATCGTTGTAGGTATATTCTGATCCTTCCAATAAATCTATAAAACGCTGTTCGGTTGGGTTATCCAACATCAATTTAGAAAACGCATAGCCCAACGATTCACGTAGAAACAAAGGTTCGTACTTATCAATGTACCATTGTACATCTAAAGAAACCGCTTCCTGCGATAGTTGAGCTATGGTTAAACCACCAACAAAATATGATTCGTTGATTAAAGACATTAGTTCTTTATGAAGTACGCTTTAAATTGTGTTGTTTGTGTTCCTGTGGTAACTACCTGAACCCTCATTGACTTCATTTTATTGCCTTTAAGATACCAGTTTTTAACCTGTGCCCCTGCAATGTTTGTCATAATGAAAGAGTCTGCATAATTACCGTAAGGTGATGCAATGTTCACAAAGTTTGTACCATCTACTGAACCTTGTAGATAAGCTATTGCAGCGGTTGTGCCAGTAATCTTCGTGCCGACAATAGAAGCTGTGTAAATGCCATCTCCACCATTAAGGTAGTTGGTTGGCGTTGCATAGTTATTTGTTTCTGCATTTGTCGCTGTATCCGTTGCGATTGCTGTCTGTGCGGAGGCATTCATCCCGAATGCAAGTGCCGCTAAAAGAAATAGTTTTTTCATTACTTGTCTGCTTTCTTTTTGGCTTCGCTTGGCTTTTCAGTAGTGAACCCTTGTGATTTAAATACGTCTACCAATGTAGAGCCTACCTGCACTTCCTCGAAAGGTTTGTGATGTACGGGCGTTGCTGGAGCATACATTGTTACTCGCTTTGTTAAGTCTACAAGCACCGCATCTGCTGGCAAATTCGGGTTGCTTTCTTTAGCTGATTTTATTTCGTCTGACATTATTTTAGATTTTTAATGATTAAACAATTGGTGCCGTGATTGCCAATTTGATGTTAGCAAACGTGTCGTAAACCCAAGCTCCAACATGGTTACTTGAATACCATTGGTGGAAACGCATTTCACCGATAACAGTAACAAGGTTTCTGCTAAAGTCGTCATTTTCCCAACCCCATTTGATGTGAAATGGTTGGTGCATTGCGATACGATACAAATCCATATCCCCAATCAACAAATAACCTACTGCGATATTGTTATCTTCAATGATACGAACACCTTTTACAACTGTGTTGTCAGATGATGTAAATGGTGGCAACATATAAACACCGCTATCGCTTGCTTTTTCCATATCCATATTTGCAATATCAATCGGATTCATATACGCTGTAAGCGTGCCGTTGAAATTCAATGAACGGATTTGAGCAATTGCAGCACGAATAGCATCTACGTTTGTAGGGTTAAGCGTTGATACACTTGTAAGACTGAATGGAGAAGCGATGGTAGTTATACCTGCTGGGTTTGTGCTTGATGCTACACCTGTCAATACAGCCGTATTAGCAGCGGTTTCAACTTCAAAACGGATTTCTTTTTCCATTTCTGTAGCGATGTAATCCAAATCATACAAAAGTTCTGTTGATACTTTCATACGTTCAGCTACTTTCTTCGGAGTTGAAGTTTGAGTGTTAAGGTCAAACGATGCCAAAGGTTTCAAAACACCTTCACCAATAAATGCTGCTGCACCTTCTTTGTTGGTTTTGTTTACCCAAACAAGCGGATTGGCATTAATTGTTGATTTGTAAAGTCTATCCCAAAAGGTAGGCTGTTTACGCACCAAATCAACAATTCCTGGCATTACTACTGGACGTGGCAAATAAGCCGAACCGTTCAGGCTGTTTGCAATGCTCATTGTTTCAGGGTCGCGAAGTTCAAGCGGAGTAAGCTGTGGTGCTGTACCTAATTGACGTGTGCGCAATCCTTCAATGGCTTCTTTGTTTGCTTCCTGCCAAGCCTTAACCTGCGCACGAATGCTCAAATCTTCGGGTTTAGAATCACGTTGTTTTTTCAACTCTGTAATTTCAATACCCATGGTGCGGATAGACTCAACTAGGCCGTCATTGGTTTTGCCGATTGCACGAAGTCCTTCAAGGTCTAAGCCTTCGATGGTTTTCATACTATCTTTGATTGCTGATTCCATTGCCTCTTTTGTGGCAAAAGAACGCTTTGAGAATTCGCCTTCTACTTGGGACTTAATGCTGTCCAGCAGGGCTTGTTTTTGTTCTTCTTGTGTCATTTTTCGAAGATGTTTAAGTTGTTAGTTAAGAAATTGTAATCGATTTCTGCTATCGGCTCGTTTCTTCGAAGTGTATCAAGATGATGCGGCTTCGCCTGTGCAAGTGATGTTGTGCGGGTAAAAAGTTGTCTTGCTTCCAGTTGTTTATTTGGGGCAAGTGACTTAATAAATTGTTCTGTTTCGCTGCGAAGATAATCATTTTGTAATTCAAAATCTTCTAATGTGCGAATTGCATACGTTTCGTGGTTACTGCCTATTGTTACCGCGCTACCTTCCATCAAAACTACTTCTTTTAGCAATAAGCTGTCTGTTTTTTCTTCGTAATCTACTTTATCCCAAATGTAATTAAATCCAGCAGAGAATTGGTTTATCGTTCCGCTGCGCACTTGAATAACGGCTCTTTCTGCTGACGGTACGCCTGCATCTGTCAATAGTTCAAAGTATAACCCGTAATCATCTTCTTTCAATACAGTGAATTGACCTATCGGGTCTTTCTGATCGTGCTGCCAAAGTCCTGTAATTTTATATTTGGATTGGGATTGTGGCCCACGCTCCTGTATAGATTTGGAGCAACAGCCTTTTAAAAATACAGTTCCGTATGTGTCACGAACACCCCAAACAATAAGATAGCCCTTTATGGTTCTGTCTTCTTCTGATACAGCCAATTTCCCGTCCGCATCAACTTCCATTCCTGTGTAGTTAATGGCCGTGGCTCTTTGTTTGAGTTCTTTAATTTTCTGTGTTTGCAGGTTCATTTTGTATTGTTTTTAATTGTTCTGCGTCTATTTCAAATTTATATTTATCAAATTCAGGATCGGGTATTGTATCCAACTCTAACGCTTCTCTCATCCCGTTTCTCGTAACTATTCCCAAATCCCATAATACCTGTAGCCCTTCCGCTTTTGTTTTCTGCGCTTCTGATGCTTCTTTTTTAGTAGCTTGAAGTGCTGGCAGATAAGTAAAGTTCATTACTATTTCAACATTCTGTTCGTAGGTTCTAAGCTGCTCATTTAGCTGCTCGTCTATCAGGTCTTCGCTTGCAGGGATAATAGTGTTTTGAAATAGCTGTGTTCCAGCAGTAGTTATATTGTTATAGCTGGATTGATCCGAATGTGTTGATATCGGGAATGGATAACCGTATGCTTCGTAAATATCTTTCAGGCAGGATTGCATCCCTTCGTGCAACATAAGGTCTTTTACATTCATTGCCATTTGCTGCCATTGTAAAGCCGCAGTAGTGATTATTACCTGTGATTGACCCCTTGTTAAGCCGTAATTAGAATAAAATTGCCTTTCTACCCTTTCTCTTTCATCGGATTGAATAGGGATATGCCCTACCGAATCTTTCCCGTGATTGCTTAATATCCCAATAGCTCCGTGCTTTTGTACCAATGTTGCCTGTGCTTCATAAATAGCAATAGCATTACTAATTGGGTAACGTAAAGGTATCATTCGGGATTGTGGCATCATTGTATATGGATTGATCATTGTACTATCAGTAAAGTACATTAAATCGTCCCAATCTAATAACGTCCTTTCCCCGTTTGCTGTAAAGTATATATTGTATATTTCTCCTAAGTTTTTATACTCGCTGGGTAATCCTCTCCAATTCTTTTTTTCAAACACTAAACATTCAGAGGGCAGTATCCACATTTCATAGGGGACTGACTTGTCTCCAGCAGGATAATATTTTAATCCAAAACACCACCCATAAGCCAAGACATTAAAGTAAAGTTGCTTAAAGAAATGTTTTCGGGATTGCATCGGGTTTGGACGTTGTAATAAGCGTTCCCAAATCTTATACTGACCTCTTACATAGTTTCGTGTTGTTCTGTTTAAGACTTCAAATCGACCTGAAACAAATGAATCTGCCAAGTTATTAATAACGGCAGCCAATGGAGCGCACTTGTTTAATGCTTCGGTAAGTCTTTTGGTGTTGGTTAAATCTACATAGGTCACTTCTCCGTCACCATTCCACGGGATAAAACCCATTCCTGACTGTAAATTAATGCGGTCGCCTAAGCCTCCCGCCGCATATCCTGTATTGGTAGGCAGAACTGATAAAGAGTTCCAATTCGGTAAACCTTTATTTAATTCGATGTTCGATTGCATCCCAATATCTCTTTGTTATAAGTATTTCATTAACGTATGATTGATCTTCCCTTAAAATGTACAGCGTGTAGTAGAATGTAAGCCATACTAAATAAAACCTGTTTTCGCCTTGAATGAATAGTTTTTTAGGCATCCACGCAAAACGCTTTTCCTTTGGCTTATCTTTTAGTTTTATCACCATTTCAAAAACAAATGTAGGGTATTTTATTTTTATTGTTATTTTTTATTGAAAGAAATGCGTATAAATTGCATAACGTGATGAATCCATCAAATGGTCATAGCCTTCCGCAGGCTCGTTTGTTATTACTTCCCCGTATGTTACATACTGGTATTTGCTTCTTTCTGTCCTTATGTTGTGACTATTTTTTGTAAAATAGACTTTAAATGTATTTACCTTAGCTATTCCTGCAGCAATAGACTTGCTTGCTTTAAATGCAGATACACCTATTCTACGCATTGCGCCTATCAACTCAACATCGTGGTCGCAATATACAGGCTGCCCATCGTGGTATCCATTAGCCAACAATATTGATTTTATACCGTTCTCATCTCCGCAAGGTTGGTAAGAGCACTCCTTTATGTAAATAGAATCGCCCTTTCTTACGCATTTTGTTATTGCAGTAGGGTCGTTAGTATACCCGAAGTCACAGCCCCAAAAAACCTTTTCATCTTGTGGCAAATCTTCGCATTCCTGCCATGTACCAAATATCAAAACATCTGTATTTGGTTTTGGGTCTTGCTGGTAAAGGGCGTTAAATGTTACCTGTGATGTCCTTTTTACTTCCAATATCTTTTCTTTACTATGCATTTCAGGCCACAAAGCCTCGCCAATATCCCTCGGATCATAACTGCATTCATTTTCTTCTCTTATCGCAGGGAACTTAACAACTACCCAGTCACTTTCTTTTCGCAATAACCATTGGCACAAGTCATCTTCATCCCAAGATGTCATAATTATTAATTGTTGGGAATCGTTGTGTAGTCGGGTTCTAAATACATCATTGAACCATTCACGAATATTCCTTTTATAAGCTTCTGACCGTGCTTGCTCCCTGTCTTTGTATGGGTCATCTATAATTCCTATATCTACTGGATTACCCGTAAGAGAACCGCCTACGCCAATAGTCATAATAGAACCTTTTGCTCCCAAAATGTCTATTCTATCTGTATTCCTTACCTTGTCTTTTTCGCTAAAGTTGTGAAATTCTGACCCGTTTATTAATGTTTTAGGGAATACCTGCATATAATTAGGGTTGTCAATAGCCCTTTGTATAGAACGATTAAAGCCGTTACTCATTCCATCATTATAAGAAACAACTACCGATCTTCTATTTGGGTTCTTCCCTGCTAAATATGCTGGAAAATTCCTTGTAGTAAGTTCGGATTTCCCGTGCTGTGGTGGCATAAGAACCATTAACTTTTTAATCTTACCTTGTTCGAAAAGGGTTAGCTGATCAGCTAAGTATTTATGAAACCACTTTACTTTGTAATCAGGCTTTAGGTATAAAACAAAGTCAAGGTAATTACGCCTCGCCAGTTCCGCCTTTACGTTGGAGTTCAGCAATTGTGCGTAATTCATCTTCTGTATAGTTTGATAGGTCAATGTGCATAGATTCTCCTTTTGTTGTGTGATCTAGCTCTTTTTTGTCGGATAACCCTAAATCCCTTGCAATAATGTTAGGGTTTAGGAAGCCTGCTGCAGCTCCTGTAAACTTCTGATTGTAGATAATTTCCTCTATACGTGTAATGACTAAACTAAAGTCGTCTTTATCTTTCCTCTCTTGTGTCTTAAAATTCTTGAAATATTGTGTGTTGCAATCAAGGTATAAGCATAGCCCTTGTATTGTAAAGGCTCTCATTTTGGGTATTTCTACTCTGTCTGCGTCTTTTCCTTTGAAATCTATTTCTATTAGAGGGTTAGCATCGCACCATTCAAAATATTCTTTGGCTGCTTCCCACATAATTTCAGGGGAAGCGAATATCTTATCTCTACCGTGCTTGCTTCTTTGCTCCCAAAATCTATTTCCTTTCTCGAATGCCATAATCTAAGGTTGTTCTACTGTTGGGGGAATATTTGCCGGTGTGTAAGTTTGTGGAGGTGTTACCTGAAGAACGGATGTTCTGCCGAATCCCCCGCAGTTTGGGCATTGTATTTTTTTTGTTGGATCTTTTGGATCTACTATTAAACCTTCTCCATAAGGAGCTGTTGGGTATGGCGCTACTCTTGCCAAGTCTTCGGGTTGGTAGCATAGCTTGCAGATGTAAGGCAGGTTTGCATCAACGTCAGCAACTATTCCCGATAGCAAGACCGAAATTGTTGTTTGAGAACCTTTTTTTGTGTAAGCCTGTCTTGCTTCGTATGGTTTTATCCATAGGTCTACTGATGCCATTTACTTTAATGTTTTTTCAAAGGTAATGAAATATTTTATTAAGTATTGCTGCTACAGAAATAACAATGCTTAATAATGATATTACTATTGATGCATTCATTACCTTATTCATTTTTTCAAAATCATCTAGTTTTGTTTTTTCTTTGGTCAGTAATAAGTTGTCTCTATCTTCCCTCTTTCTTACATCTCTGAATTTTCTTTGAGGCTTTGGTTTTTTCATTTTGATTAGGGGTTTAGGATGGTAATAATTCAGGTATTACATACACTGCATAACGGGATAAATATCTTTTAAAGTTTTCGTTATCAAACACAAACTGAATATCAGTTGTTACGTTAAGGATAACACCTTTATGGCTTTTGTGAAATTCGTCTATCAGATCCCTTATTTTATCTTGCAATAATAAACTATCTTTTTCTG
>Ga0247814_10001597_pt1 | contig 13150 bp, 14 predicted proteins | sample UWRJL179409R1_FD_179947 | JGI IMG/M metagenome (GOLD analysis project Ga0247814, IMG submission 179947) | Plant litter microbial communities from Arlington Agricultural Research Station in Wisconsin, United States - UWRJ-L179-409R-1 | ecosystem: Environmental > Terrestrial > Plant litter >...
AGTTTCAAAACAGCCTCCGGTATCAATACTGACATCCACAATCACGGCACCTTTTTTCATATGTTCTACCATTGTTTCGGTAACCACAACCGGACAACGTTCTTTGCCGCGCATCGCACCAATAGCCACATCACAGCGGCGCAATGCCTTCAGTAAAGATTTGGGTTGTATGGTAGAAGTAAAGATGCGCTGGTTCAGATTATTCTGCAAACGGCGCAATTTCGTAATGGAATTATCAAAAACTTTGACATGTGCACCCAGACCTAAAGCAGTTTTTGCAGCAAATTCACCAACTGTTCCTGCGCCAATGATAACAACATCAGTAGGAGCCACGCCTGTAATATTGCCAAACAGTAAGCCTTTGCCGAATTGGTTGTTAATCATCAATTCTGCAGCGATAAGTACAGAAGCGGTGCCAGCAATTTCACTGAGTGATTTCACAGCCGGATATGAGCCATCTTCATCCTTAATATATTCGAAAGCCAAAGCCGTAACTTTCTTCTTGGCCAATAGTTCGAAATATTCTTTTTTCCGTGTTTTTAATTGTATGGCAGAGATGACGATGGTTTGCTGGTTGACCATTTTAATCTCGTCCAGTGTCAAAGGTTCTACCTTTAAGAGCATCGGGCAGCTAAATACTTTTGCGGTATCCTGGGTAATTTCCGCGCCGGCATCACTGTATTCCTTATCTGTATAGCTGGCACTCATTCCGGCGCCGGATTCCATCATGACACGGTGCCCGTGGGAGGTGAGCGAGTTTACGGCATCGGGTGTAAGGCAGATGCGTCTTTCCTGATAGCTGGTCTCTTTTGGTATTCCGATAAAAAGTTCGCTTTTGTGCCGTGCAATTTCCAGTTTTTCTTCTTGTGGAAGCAGTTGCTGCTTGGTAAATGGAGTTAAGGCCATAGTGATGCTATTGTCTGTTTTTCCGGTCTAAGTTATGAAAAAAGGTCAATGCAGGCAACTTTTTTACAGGTCTCGCAAATTGGAAATCCTAAGTGGCTAACTGAGTACTAATTCCCTTTTGCCTCCTGAAAGGACTTTTATGCGCACAGTGCTGTGTTCATGGGGGATAAGTGTAGGAATTTTTTCCGCCCATTCAATAAAACACCAGTTTCCTGAGTACAAATATTCATCCATGCCCATATCGTAGGCTTCCGATTCGTTTTTCAGGCGGTACATATCAAAGTGGTAAACAAGTTGGTTGTCGGCTTGGTATTCGTTGACTAAAGAAAATGTCGGGCTACTCGTGGCACCATTTACACCAAGCGTTTTTGCTAAAGCCTTGATTAGCGTTGTTTTACCGGCACCCATTTCACCATAAAAAAGAATCACTTTTTTGGGGTTGGCATGAAGTATTTTGCGTGCAACTGTATGGATTTCATCTAATGAAAAGCTAACTTCCATCTTGGTTCTATAGTTTTTTTGGGTTTAGTTAATGCTTATTTCGGATTAAATACCATGAATGGCACTATCATTTCTTCGAGCGAAATCCCGCCATGTTGGTACGTATTTCTGTAATAACTCACATAATGGTTGTAGTTATTTACATAGGCCAGAAAATAATCATTCTTCGCAAAGATATAGGAACTGCTCATATTTATAGAAGGAAGTCCAATTTTTTTAGGGTCTTTCACTGCATAGACATCTCGATCTTCATAGGTAAGGCTTCTTCCTGTTTTGTAGCGCAGGTTCAAACTCGTGTTCTTATCACCAATCACTTTCGACGGGTTTTTTACATTAATTGTTCCGTGGTCAGTGGTGATAACCAACCGAAATCCCATTTTTTGTGCTTGCTGAATAATATCAAGCAACGGTGAATTCCTAAACCAGCTTAATGTAAGCGATCGGTAGGCCTTATCATCAGAAGCCAGTTCTTTCACAACATCCATTTCAGTTTTGGCGTGCGAAAGCATATCGACAAAATTATACACTACCGTTACAAGATCATTGTCTTTTAATGCTTTGAAATTTTCCGCAAGTTTCTTACCATTGGTTAGATTGGTAATTTTAAAATATTCCTGTTTAATGTTCAATCCCAGGCGTTTAAGATGCGCTGTCAGAAACTCTGCTTCATATAAATTTTTCCCACCATCTTCCACATCATTTTTCCAGTACTGCGGGAATTGCTTTTCCATTTCCAAAGGCGTGAGTCCGCTAAAAATGGCATTTCTCGCATATTGTGTCGCCGTTGGTAAAATGGCGTAGTAAGGTACTTCTTTTTCAAGTTTGTAATGATTGGCCACTACGCTTTCCATGACTTTCCATTGGTCATAACGCAGGTTGTCGATGACAACGAAAAGTACGGGACGGTCTTTTTTAGTCAGTTCTGGAACGACCAATTCACGAAATAAAGTATGCGATTGTATAGGCTTATCCGCTTTAGGCTGAAACCAATCTTCATAATTGCGCTCGATAAATTTTCCAAATTGCGCATTGGCTTCTACTTTTTGGGACTCAAGGATTTCCACCATACTCTGGTCTTCGATGTTTTCAAGTTCCAATTCCCAAAAAAGGAGTTTTTTATAGCATTCTATCCATTCTTCGTAAGAATTGACCATCGACATTTCCATTGCGATTTTTCGAAATTCTTTCTGATAATCCAATGTAGTCTTTTCAGATACGAGTCGGGAATGGTCCAGATTTTTCTTAATACTTAACAGAATTTGGTTCGGATTGACAGGCTTGATAAGATAATCAGCGATTTTCGAACCAATGGCCTCTTCCATAATATACTCTTCCTCACTTTTAGTAATCATGATCACCGGAGTGGCTGATTTCTTTTCCTTTATTTCAGAAAGTGTCTCTAAACCGCTCATTCCGGGCATATTTTCATCCAAAAACACAATATCAAAGTTGCCCTCTTCAAATATATCAATGGCATCACGACCATTATTGCAGGTTGTTACATGGTAATTTTTCTTTTCCAGGAATAAAATATGGGGTTTGAGTAAATCGATTTCATCATCGACCCATAATATTTTGATTTGGTCCATTTGGTACTTTCTTTTAGCAGTGTTCAGTGAGGCAATTTAACATTATTTGAACGGCTTGTTCTTAAAATTATTGTAAAGTTGGAAATACAATCTCCGGCTAAGATAATTTCAATATATTTGAAAAAAACAAATTTATGAAATTGGCAGTAACAAGAAAAATATTGATTTTACTGATGATTGGAACTTTTAGCATTGTGCAGTCACAGCAAAAAAGCAATTCAATTATTGGGAAATGGAAAGGAACTGATGAACGCACAGAGAAAGGCGGCATTGAATTTTTAAAAGACGGCACAGCCAAAATTGTAATGATGGGTCAGCCGTTTCCGGTCAATGAATATAAAGTAGACAGTTCGAAAAATCCAATCTGGATTACTTTGATTGTCAAGAGAAATGGACAAACGATGACACTATACGGACTCATAAAATTCATCGACTCCGATACCATCAAGTGGGAAGTCTTTCCGATGGCACAAAAACAGCCAATTGCTTTTTCTGAAAATGCTACAGATACATCAGTTATCTTAAAGAGACAGAAATAACGCTAATTGTATTTATTCCTGTAATCTGTCGGCGACATTCCGGTAACTTTTTTGAATACTTCACGGAAGGCTTTGGTATCGGTGTAGCCGACTTCAAACATGACTTCACTGATTGTTTTCCTGCCAGATTCAAGACTCTTCTTGGCGAATTCAATTTTGACCCTTTGTATGTATTCGATTACGGTATTGGCTGTAGCCTTTTTAAACCGGCGCTCAAAAGTTCTACGTGCGATTCCTGCCTTTTCAGCCACATTCTCAACGGTTAATCTGAGCGCATAATTGTCTTCAATAAATTCCTGTGCTTTGATAATGGGAATATCTTCATGGTTTTTCTGCCCTTTAAACAGCATAAATTGTGATTGGTTGTCACGTCCCATTTCCAGCAGAAAAAATTTAGAAGCCATAATCGCCATTTCCCGGCTGGTGTATTTTTCGACGAGGTACAGCAACAAATTCCAATACGATGTCGCGCCACCACTGGTGTAAAGTCCGTTTTGTTCCGTAATAATACGGTCGTGTTCCAAATGCACATCGGGAAACTGGTTCTTGAAATCGTTAATAAAAAGCCAGTGCGTAGAGCATGACTTTCCGTTGAGTAATCCGGTCGAAGCCAATAAAAACGCGCCTACACACAAGCTCGCGACCTCAGCGCCATTCTTGTATTGGTTGATTATCCACGGAATAAAAGCTTTGTTTTTTTCTATAGCCAGTTCCATATTACCGCTTAACGCAGGGATAATGATAAGATCTGTTTTCGTTATTTCTTCCAGAATACGATCCGGATGAATGGTAACCAAACCATCATTAAGCGATACTTCCCTTGAAATGCCTACAAGCTGTATTTTAAAAAAAGGTTCGTGTCCGGCACTTTTGAAAAACTCATTTACCGCGGTGAACATATACCTCGGATCGGCAATGGCAGCGGTAATTGCTGTTTCGGGAACTAGTATGGAAATGTGTTTCATGTATCAAAGATAATAAAGGAATTTGTCGCAAACAACCTGTTACTTTGTCGTTTATACACATAATTAGGAACAAATAATGACAATATCTTTACAAAAGCAAATGAAACTGCATTCAACCGTAAATGTATTTTGCAATTTGGCTTTGTTTTTTTAGCTTTGATAAAAGATATCGCTAGTAAGCAGTTAATATGCAAACGATTAAAATAAAATCATGACAAAAGAAATCTGGCTTAATCTTCCCGTAAAAAATGTACAGCGATCAGTAATTTTTTTTAAAGCACTGGGCTTTTCCTTTAATGCTGACCCTGAAGAAGCAGCAATTTGCGCCTGCCTGCTGATGGGTGAAAAAAACACTGCCATAATGCTTTTCGAAGAAAATGTATTCAACAACTTTACGCAGCATCCACTGACCGATACCACAAAATCTTCAGAAATATTGATTTCTTTCGATGCCCAAAGCGAGAAAGAAGTTGATGAAATGGCAGCCAAAGCAGAAAAAGCGGGTGCCAACGTTTTTGGTAAACCTACAGCCATTCAGGGTTGGATGTATGGCTTCGCATTCGCCGATCCCGACGGACACAGGTGGAATATGGTCTACATGGATAAGAGTAAGATGCCGCAGGATTGTAAAGTATAGCTATGGAAGAAAAAGGAAACCCGGTAGACCGATACATCGCATCCATGCCGGAAAAAACAAGACCCGCACTCGAAAAAATGCGTAAAATTATAAGAGCAGCCGTACCAAATGCGGAAGAAGTGATCAGCTACCAAATGCCGGCTTATAAACACCACGGCTTTCTTGTAGGTTTCGCAGGCTATAAAAACCATTGCGGATTTTATCCATGGAATGGGCACACGGTCGCTGAATTTGCAAATGAGCTCAAAGGATACAAAACTTCAAAAGCGGCAATACAATTTCCGATCGATCAGCCGCTTCCGGAAGCACTGATAAAAAAGATAATCCTCAAAAGGATAGAAGAGAATACGTCAAAAGAAAATAACAATAGATAAATTACAATTATGGCATCAAAAATCACTGTGGAAGCGACCGTTGCAGCACCAATTGATAAAGTTTGGGAATCATGGACAGCACCACAACACATTCAGAAATGGAACAACGCTTCTGAAGACTGGCATACGCCAAAAGCGACCAATGATTTGCGTACCGGAGGAAATTTTCTCACCCGTATGGAAGCGAAAGACGGCAGTTTCGGATTTGATTTTGAAGGGACTTACACTGAAGTTATCAAACACGAATTTATCGCTTATGAATTGGGCGATGGCAGGAAAGTAAGTATTACATTTGAAAATTACGGCGCTTCTACTAAGGTGGTTGAAACCTTTGATCCCGAAAACGAAAATCCAATCGATATGCAAAAAGACGGTTGGCAGGCAATCCTCAATAATTTTAAGACTTATACTGAAAATAACCTTTAAAACCAAAACCATGAGAAAAAACAAAATTATTTTTTGGATTACAACGACTTTAATTTTCCTTTTTGAAGGCGTGATGCCTGCGTTGACGGGAACAAGCGAAATGGCAAAAGAAGGCTTGCGTCATTTGGGTTATCCGGAATATTTCGGAATCATGCTGATCTTTTTTAAAGTTCCCGGCGCATTGGCGCTCATAATTCCTCAGGTTCCGCACCGCATAAAAGAATGGGCATATGCCGGTTTTGCGTTTGATTTTATCGCGGCATTTGTGAGCCATTGGGTAGTGGATGGTTTGAATGCCATGACCTTTTTTCCTTTGGTGGTTCTCGGTGTACTCATATTGTCATACGTCAGCTATCACAAGATCCATCATTTTACTGAATCCTGAAAATAAGGTTTTTTGAATAGATAAGAATCCCTTTCAATAAGGGATTTTTTTATGGCTAAAAGTGATTTGCCCACAAACTCTGAAACAATTCTGTAAAATATAATAAATATTGCAGTCTATTATTGCCTAAATTTGAGTGCTTAAATTTTTGTAAACATGGACATCACGATGCAAATCATCTGGCTTTTTTTATTGGCGATGCCCATCGCATGTGTGGCATGGACGGTAACTCACGAGGAAATATTTCGGGAACCCAGAGAATATTGCGTTAAATGCAGTACAGAAGGAAAAACCATCTTTAGAAGGAAATTCTTCTATCTCTTCACGTGTGAATACTGTTTTAGTCATTACATTACTATTGTATTCCTTTTTCTAACCGATTTTCATTTGCTGATAAATGACTGGAGAGGTTATATTATCGCAGGATTTGCGCTGGTGTGGGTGGCAAATGTTTATATGAACCTTTACGGCCTGATCCGGCAGGATATTAAAAAAGAGAAAACCGAAATCAAATTACTCGAGAAAAAAACACAGCAGAAATAGTACACAAATCAAAAATGTATCTTGAAAAGGAAATTTATAATTGATTTATTTTGCTTAATTTTCGATGTCAAATTTTAAAGTTGAATCCATGAATACCACTATCGCTGTCAATAATAAGTTCCCGGTTTTTAACTTCCGTCACTAATGAAAGAAATACCTTTAACAGCATTACAGTTTCTTTCCGGCGGTGGTGAAATGGGCGAATTGATCCGTAAAAAAGACTGGAGCAATACACCTGTCGGAAATCCCGAAACATGGACACAGAGTCTGCGAACCACACTAAGCATAATTTTACATTCCAAATTCCCGATGTTTATTTGGTGGGGAAAGGAATTATTGTGTTTTTATAATGATGCTTACAGATCAATCTTAGGCACTAACGGAAAGCATCCGTCCATATTGGGAATGCACGGACACGAAGCATGGCCGGAAATCTGGGAAATCATCAAGCCATTAATTGATCAGGTATTGGCTACAGGTGAAGGTGTCTGGAGAGAAGACCAACTCATCCCGATCTACAGAAACGGAAAATTGGAAGACGTATATTGGACATTCAGTTACAGCCCTGTAAATGATGAATCAGGAAAAGCCGCCGGAGTATTGGTCACTTGCACTGAAACTACAGAAAAGGTAAACAACTTAAAGAATATTGTCGAAAGCGAAGAACGGTTTCGGACTATGGCAGAATCTTCAGACATCATGATTGCAATTGCCGATCAAACAAGTAATGCCATTTATTTCAATAAATCCTATGAAGATTTTACAGGAAGAAAAATAGAGACGTTGCTTCAATTTGGATGGACTGATTTAATTCATGCCGATGACAAAGAAAATTTTGTCAGCAGCTATTTGTCAGCATTTGAAAAGAGGGCGCATTTTTCAGGCGAATTCAGGGCAATGGACAAAAACGGACAGTACCGTTTCTTATCAGTAAAAGCAGTTCCGCGTTTCGAAAAAAGTGGTGTTTTTATAGGCTATGTCAGTTCTTGCAAAGACATTACCGAAAGCAAACAGGTAGAAGTGGCACTCAGGGAAAGTGAAGAACGCTTTAGGAATGTAGCCAATAATACGCCTGTCCTGATGTGGATGTCAGATACATGCAAAAGCCGCTACTTCTTCAATTCGGAGTGGCTCGATTTCACAGGAAGAAAACCGGAAGAGGAATCCGGTAATGGCTGGGCAGAAGGTGTACATCCCGAAGATTTCGACCGTTGTATGAATACCTACACATCAGCTTTTGACAAAAGGGAAACATTCTACATGGAATACCGCCTGAAAAGGCATGACAATGAATACCGGTGGATTTCAGACAAAGGTGCGCCACGGTTTGCTGTAGACGGAACTTTTGACGGTTACATAGGCGCATGTATGGACATCCACGGCAGTATAACAGCACAAAAGAAAATTGCCGAAAATGAAGAAAGACTCAATATTGTCATTGATGCCAGTGAATTAGGTACATGGGAATTCAACCTCAAAACGCGTGATATTCAGTATTCCGATCGTTACCTGCAGCATTTTGGATATGAAAAAGGAACGGTCCTTAAGCATGAGCAATTCTTAAAGCATCTCCATCCTGACGATTTTTACATACGCGAGAAAGCCTTTAAAGAAGCTTATAAATCCGGGATGTTGCACTATGAATCCCGGTTTATATGGAACGATGGTGCTGTCCATTGGATGGAAATTCGCGGAAAACTATTCTATGATAGTGAAAACATTGCAGAAAGACTTATTGGAACAACACGCGATATTACCATTGAGAAACTGCATGAAAAAGAATTGACCGAAAGCGAACAAAAGTTTCGTTTGCTTGCCGATTCAATGCCGCAGCATATATGGACCGCTGACACAAACGGGCAGCTCAATTATTTCAACCGGTCGGTTTACAATTATTCCGGACTCTCACCAGAGGAAATAGCGCAGCTCGGTTGGCTTCACATTGTCCATCCGGAAGATAAGGCCGAAAATATCCGGAAATGGACGGAAGCCGTTAATACTGGTGCCGATTTCCTTATTGAACATCGGTTTCTTCGGCATGACGGACAATACCGCTGGCAGTTAAGCCGTGCGATTCCGCAAAGGGATAGTATGGGTGCGATTCAGATGTGGGTAGGGACAAGCACTGATATTCAGGACCAAAAAATGTTCGCTAACGAATTGGAAGATAAGATCCAGCAGCGCACAAAAGAGCTTAAAGAACTCAATGAGTCGCTTACTAAAAGCGAAGAACGCTACCATTTGATGGTTGAAGAGGTTCAGGATTATGCCATTTTATACCTCAACAAAGAAGGAAAAGTTGAAAACTGGAATAAAGGTGCCGAAAAAATAAAAGGATATCCGGCAAGCGAAATCATAGGCCAGAGTTTTTCTGTTTTTTATACCGATCATGACCGCAGGAACCGATTGCCACAGCAATTATTAGAACAGGCTTCTGTCATGGGCAGGGCAGTTCAGGAAGGTTGGCGCGTTCGGAAAGACGGTGTCAATTTCTGGGCAAGTGTTGTAATTACCGCTGTGCATAACGAAGCCAATGAGGTGATCGGATTTTCAAAAGTAACGCATGACCTGACTGAAAAAAAACAGGCTGCCGATGCTTTGAAGAACAACGCAGAACAACTCAGGCAAAAAAATACCGAACTCGAAAAAATGAACAAGGAGCTTGAATCCTTTGCCTACATTTCCAGCCATGATTTGCAGGAACCTTTGCGAAAAATACAAACTTTTGCTTCAAGGATTGTAGAGAAGGAATATGACAGTCTCTCTGATTCTGCCAAAGACAATTTTCAACGCATGCAAGGCGCGGCCAAAAGAATGCAGACGCTAATCGAGGATTTGCTGGCGTATTCAAGAACGGGTAATTCAGAAAAGAAGTATGTCAATTCCAACCTGAATGAAATCGTAAATGAAGTAAAGGAAGACCTGGAGGAAGAACTCCAACAAAAAAATGCAACGGTTGAAATACTGGATATGTGCCATTGTCCGGTGATTCCATTTCAATTCAGGCAATTGATGCAGAATTTACTAAGCAATTCGCTCAAATTTTCAAAAAATGATACGGCACCGCATATTGTTATAAAAAGCGAAACTAAAAAAGGAAAAGAGCTGAACAATAGTAAATTGGTCGATACTATCGATTATTGCCATGTAAGTGTTTCCGATAATGGAATCGGTTTTGAACCGCAGTACAGCGAAAAAATATTTGAAGTTTTCCAAAGACTGCACGGAAAGATAGAATACATCGGTACCGGCATCGGCCTTGCCATAGTGAAAAAAATAGTGGATAACCATAACGGATTCATAACAGCAAGCGGCCAGGTGAATGAAGGTGCTACGTTTGATGTTTATTTCCCGGCCCAACAAAATGTAAAAAAATAATGAAGAAATTTTTATTGCTCTTTGTAGTATTAAGTCAGCCTTTAATGGCACAAACGATTACATTCCTTGAAAAGAATGATACGCTTCAAAAACCGAAATACCAGGAATTTCTTTTTCTTAATGAGAACACAACCCTTTCATTTTCCAAGAAAGTGGCGACAGTACAGTCTTCCGGCAGTTTGAAAAGTGTTGCCGCGCTTTACGAAAAAATAAAGAGCGAATCTCAGAAATTAGGCGCCAATTCTTTCCGGTTCCTGAGTTTCAAAAAGGTGTCGGCTGATATAGGAGCACTTATCCTGACAGTATATTTTACGCCCGAAAACATATTAGGGATGAATTTTGAAAACAACCCAAAAAATAAAGTATTCATCTTTGGAAATGAAAATCTCGCCGATCCCAAAACACAAAGCTTTAAGGCAGATGGCAAAAAATTTGAAATCGCTTCCGGACAATTCCGGACTTTCATACCCCGGATTGGCGAAGAACTCAAAATATCCAAAGGCGGATTCACGGGCATGACTTTGTGGATAAAAGGGCAGGAGGACAAACAGGCCACTTTCTTAAATTTTTCGGGAATCGGACTTGCGGGTGCGCAATACAATCCGATGCCGCAGAGCGTAGGCGTCAATATCAATACCGGAAAAATTCACAGGATGGAGCCCAATCTGGCACTATTGCTGTTGAATATTTACACCGAACAGCAATAACCCTGATTTAAACTGTCGAAATAAAAGGAGTGGTCAACTGGTATTTATAAGAAAATAATACCAAACCTACTTTTGATTTAATACCAAATCTTTCAAATATTGCAGTACGGTAAGATTCTATGGTTTTCACTGATAATCCTAAAATTTCGGCCATCTGTTCATAAGTAAGCTCCCTTTCATCACAAACCAATTCCAGAAAAGCCAATTCTTTTTGTGACAGTACAACGGCACGCGGCGACAGGAAACCGGCATCATAATTTTTAATCCGCTTTAAAATTTCAGCAATATTATTGTAGCCAATCTTGATGATCGTGTCTACAGCAAATTTAAGGTCATGGGCCGTGCAGTTTTTATTTAAGAAACCACGTGCGCCATGGTGATAGGCAGCATCAATAATATTCTCATCAAAATGTTGCGTCAGCAGCAATACTTTGTATTCCTCTTTTTTCTGTTCCAATGCCTGCAATACTTCTATTCCATTCATGCCCGGCATCGAATAATCCAGTATAAAAAGTTCCGGCATCGGATCAATTGGCAATGCCGCCAGAAAATCTTCACCATTTTCAAACTCATGGGTGACAACAAAATTGCCTTCGCTTATTTTGCCCAGTAATTCTTTCAATCCCTGGCGTACGATCTTATGGTCATCGATGATTCCAATTGTAATTTTTTCCATCAGTTTATATTATGGTTTTCAAAAAGGGTTATGGTTGTTCCTTCATCGGGAATAGAATGGATATCAACACTGTAATTAATAATAGAGGCGCGGTGATTGATCGAAGACAAGCCCAATGAAGTCGTTTTGTCTTTAATTTTAGCATAATCAAAACCTTTCCCGTTATCGCTTATGGTCATGGAGAAATGCGGATTGGTTGCAATGCTGATAGCAATAGTTTTGGCTTTAGAATGTTTGAGAGTATTGTTGACAAGCTCCTGAAAGATACGGTAAATCACGATCTTCTCATTCGTCGTAAAAACTTTCTTCGCCTTTTCAGCAATAGCAATTGTAATAGCTATACGGCTGTTTTTTTGCAGCCTTTCCACTTCTGCAGAAATGGCCTTGAGCAAATCCTGCCGCGTAAGCAGCTGGTTGTTTAACGAATGGCTGATACTGCGAATGGATTGCGACAAACCTGACACGGAATTTGAAATGGGTTCCAGCGCCGGTTGAAGTTCAGGCATGTCAAGTTTAAGGTTTTCAAGCTGGAAATTAATAGCGGTAAGCTGCTGTCCCGCGTCATCATGCAAGTCCTGTGAAATATTATTGAGCACCTGTTCCTGTGTTTCAATGATAGTTGTATTTAACGCCTTCTGAAAGTCAAGGTCTTTCTGATAAATAACCTTAGTGTAATTTTTAATTTTATGGATGTGGAGTTTAGCCAATAATACACAAAACAGCACAATAAGGCTGATAAAAATCAGCCCGATGATAATCCCAAAAGCAACATTGTTAAGCATGCTTCAATTTTTTTTCCCGATAAATATAAATATTTATCAATGAATAATAAATGATATTGACAAAGTAAATGATGAGCTCATAAAGTGTAATTTCTCCAAAGACTTTTGTTGTAGCTAATGCGGCACTCTTAAATCCAAAAACAAAACTGAGCCCAAATAGAAAAAGGACCGGAGAAAATAATAACAGGTAATAATTAGTATTAAAAAAGTCAAAATTCTCTTGTCGCAACTCATAGAAACTTTGGTAAATAAATAAAATCAAATACAAAAATGAACCAATTATAAATGTTGAAAAATTAAAATCCTCTAATCCTTCTATAAAGAAAAGGTTGACCGCTGCAAATGTCGCATAAGCAAAGTATAGTATTTTAAAGGCCTGACGGTGCCGCGTCGACTTATAAAGTAAAAGCAACCACAGACTATGATGAAAGAAAAGCATTATAGAATAAAGTAGGCCTATGCGATGATGCAAAAACTGGAGTACAAGCGATAATAGTTCATTTAATGAACATATCAACAGAATAACCAGCAATATTTTAAAAGTCTTTGACTTTGGTTTATAAAAAACAACAGCGGCAAAAAAAGTTAGAAAAACATATAATTGTATAGGTTTAATCTCTAAAAGTATTGCTTTCAACATTATATAATGAACTATTTATTTAGTTTGGCCATCATCTTAAAGAGGAAAAGAGCTGGCATCATAATTATAACTCGTTCCCTTAACAGCAAAAACAATCGTTTC
>Ga0247814_10001598_pt1 | contig 13145 bp, 16 predicted proteins | sample UWRJL179409R1_FD_179947 | JGI IMG/M metagenome (GOLD analysis project Ga0247814, IMG submission 179947) | Plant litter microbial communities from Arlington Agricultural Research Station in Wisconsin, United States - UWRJ-L179-409R-1 | ecosystem: Environmental > Terrestrial > Plant litter >...
GTTCTTAACCGTTTTATTAAGCTTCGCAATGTTTATGTCGCCATAATTACATTTAATGGTCAACGAATTATCAACAGATCCCACACTTATATCAGAATAGTCGCCTGTACCGTTAATTTTATCGGCAGCTTTTACAGAGAGGTCGCCATACTGAAATTTATAAACCAGGTCGCCCACATTAGTTATGCTAAAATCACCATATTGGCTGCTTAAATTGAGGTTGTTAGATTTGCTGATAACCAAATCAGAATACTGAATGTTTACAGTTCCATTTTTAATATACGTAATCCTGCCATTATCGCAATACTGCAGTTTAAGGGTGTTGTTGTCATTATTAAGTTCGTCTATTGCTACAGATCCGTACTGGCAGCTTAGGTTTACAGCACCGTTAATTTTGCCCAGTTTAATAGCGCCATACTGGTTATTAACCCCCAGGGTACCGTTTTTAGGTATTTTAATGGTGTAATTAATTTCTAAACTGGTACGTTTACCATTAAAGTTGCCTATCGTGGTTTTTGCTACTACCAGCGCCTGTGCCGCTTCAAAATCAACATCAATGCCGCTCAGCCTTTTTACAACATCGTCTTCGCGGTCGCCGCTTACGGTTATAAGTACTTCAATTTCGGTCCTGTTCTCATCCCAGGTTGTAATAAATATACTGCCGTATTTATTAGCAACGGTAAGGCCGGCATTAGCATTAACATTAAAGCTTTTGCTAATTTTTTTTTCTCTTGTATACTTGCCTTTAGCGGGGCCTGCTAAAGTTACAGCCGGTATAAGCAGCAGTATAACAAGTATTTTATATAGTATTTTTTTCATGGTGGTTTTCTTTTATTTTTTTAATATTTTCTATTTGTACCAGTACCTTTTCCAAAAACGTAATACGCACCTGGAGGTTGGTTATCATGGCATGCAAAATTTGTTTGTTCTCGCCTTTTTCCTGCAATTCGGTCGTTAAAGCATCATAATCGCTATCCAACTGCTGCATGTGCATTAGGGCATCGCGCACTATGCGCTGGGTTTCGGGGCTGTTCTCTTTTTCTACTTTAGCAAGTTCTTTAGCTATAATAGATGAAAAGTACAGCTGGGTTTCTTTAGCCTGTGGCGACATTTTGTTAAGCGCCATATTCTTATCCTGCATTGGGTTAAAAATTATAAACAGGCCCAACAGTATTGCAACAGCCGCCGCTACGGGCACTGCAATTTTAAAATTAAAGCGCTGTTTCTTTTTGCCCTCAAGCCTGTTTAAAAAACGTTCCTGGTGGCCCAGGTCAGGATACTCCGTATCCCACTGGTTATCCGGGCCGTTAAATAATTGTCCTAATTTGTCATTTTCATCGTTCATCGTTCATTCAGTTTTTTAAGCAGGCTTTCACGTGCCCGGCTTATCGTTGTGCGGCAGTTACCTGCGGTAATGCCCATAATATCGCTAATCTCCTCGTGGTCGTACCCTTCTATATAGAGCAGGGTAAGTGCAATACGGTAACTTTCTTTAAGTTCCTGCAGGGCCGCCATCACCTGCGCAACTTTCATATTGGTAAAATCCAGTTTTGCATCTTCCTTATAACCATCATCTTCCACTTTATACAAAATATCGTCCAGGCTGTCCATGGCATTCCTGTTAATCTTTTTGTAATTGTCTATGCTGTGGTTAACCACTATTTTTTTTAACCATGCCCCAAAAGTAACCTCCCCCTTAAACGACTCTAATTTTGTAAACGCCTTTAAAAACGCTTCCTGCATAATATCCTCTGCCCAGTGGCTGTCTTTAACAATGCGCAGCGCCGTGTTGTACATGGTTTTATAATAGCGGTTATAAACCTCAAACTGCGCGCTGCGGTTGCCCTCTTTGCATAGGGTTACTAAAGTATCGATATCCGGGTTTGTGTTGCTCAACTCTGGTTGCCTGGTTTTATACTAATGACGGTGCTAATTTTAATATGTTACACTTTCATTAAAAAAAGTTTATTTTTTGACGACGTTTTTTTGGTTATCTGTTGATTTGGTAATTCGGATGAAGCGAACAAATAGACAAATTAACAAATCGCCAAATTAACTTTACCATGATAGAATTTTCGCTAAATTGCAGCTAAAAATCCGGATATGCAAAAGAGTATTGTGTGGGAAGGCCTGCTTTATGATACCGAAGAGCATTGCAGCATTAACTATTTAGATACTGCCATAATAATACGTAGCGAAATAGAGGGCTGGGCCGGCCAGAAAGCAGTATATGCAGAGTATGTACTTACTTTAAATACCGACTGGACAGCGCGCGAAATAGAAATTGATTTTACAACAGGTGCAGAGCAGCACAGCTATTGCTTTACACGACATGCATCGGGCCAATGGACCGACAGGGAAGGAACGCTGTACCGTAAGTTTAACGAATGCAGCTTTGTAGATATTTCACTTACACCGTTTACCAATACACTGCCTGTAAAGGGAATTGCTTTTACTCCCGGAGAAACGGAACAGATAGAAGTCCTGTATTTTGATATTTTAAATAACGAAGTGCGCAGCGATGTGCAGCGTTATACCAAAATAGATGCTGCTAATTACCATTTTGAGAATGATGGCGGCAATTTTTCGGCCGAAATAGAAGTAGATGCCGATGGCTTTGTTACCCGTTACCCCAACCTTTTTGATATGCTAAAACCCTTATAACTTTTATGGATACTTTATCTTTAATACAATCTCTTGAAGACCGCTTTATTGAGGCTATGAAAACCAGCAATGTGGCCGAACTTGATGCCCTGCTTGCCGACAGCCTTATTTTTACCAACCAGAACGGCCACCTTGTAAGCAAGGAAGACGACCTTAATGCGCACCGTTCCGGCGAGCTCGAAATTTATAGTTTAGATACCAGCGCCCAACTTATAGAGGTACTTAATGAAACCACCGCAATAGTATCGGTAATTAAAGATATGAGCCTTGCCTATGCCGGGCATACTTCTATTGGTATGTTTCGCTTTACAAGGATATGGCATAATAACGGCAATGCGTGGCAAATTGTGACAGTACACTCCAGCCAAGTGCTTTAATAATTTTACTTAAATAAGTGTTGTCGTTTTGAGATTGCTTTGTGCCTCGCAATGACGTCGCGTGAAGAAAGGAGAGATTTAGAAGCTCATTTTTTACTACGTTGTTTTCTTCATGTGCCGTCATTGCGAGCGAAATGCAATGGAGCGCGGCAATCTGTTATTCGTGGCTAAACAACCCGCTCCGCGAAGTCTCTGACTTCGAGGATGTGTTTGTCGGTTTTAACCGACTTAAAAAGAATAGAGCTAATTTGTGAAAATTAGTGAAATTGCTTCGCCAGTTCGCTTACGCTCGCGTCTTGGCTAAACATTTTCCACAACCCTTCCATTCTCCAATACCAACCGTTTGGTTACACAATCAGGTATATCCTCTGCATAATGGCTCACGTAAATAAGAGTAACGTTGCTGCTTTCGCAAATGCTGTTCGTTAAACACTTAAAATTTTCCCGTTGCCGGGCATCCATTCCTTGTGTAGGCTCATCAAAAATCAACAGCGGCGGATTTTTAATTAGCGCCCTTGCCAGCAGGCATAACCGTTGAACGCTATCCGACACATTACGGAACAAAGTTTTACCATGCGCGGCAATACTTAAAAGTACCATCCAATTAGCGATTAATTCCCGGTTTGCAGGCAGTGGCTTACGGAACAATCCCATAGTATCATACAATCCCGATTCTATAACATCGCTGCACGAACTATCGGCGGGGAAGTACTGGAATAATTCGGGCGATACAAAACCAATTTTTTTCTTGATCTCCCAAATAGATTCGCCGCTGCCGCGCTGCCTGTCAAACAACACAATATCATTGGCATACGCCTGCGGGTTATCGCCGTTAACCAAACTGAGCAGCGTAGATTTCCCTGCGCCGTTGTGCCCCGACAGTGCCCAGCGTTCGCCCTGCTTTACCGTCCAGTTTATATGATCTAAAATGGTTTTATCGCCATAGTGTATCAACACATTTTTCATACTGATGATGTTCTCAAATTCAGCAACAGGCTTTTGCGAAAGCAATTTTTGCAATAACGCTTTGTCAATGCTTCTTCCACTATCGCTTACCTTTGGGTTGTTTTCAAATTCAGCTAATGTATGTTGAGAAGCGATCCTGCAATCTTCCAGCGTTGCGACATGCGTTATGCCATCGGGCAATTCTTCAGCATTGGCGGTAATAACCACATGAATGCCGCTTGCAATAATTTCTTTCAGCAACCCGTTAAAATCGGCACGGCTGTGTACATCAAGCCCCACAAGCGGACTGTCCAGTAACAAAAGCGACGGATTTTTAAGCAGCGCTTCGGCAAAGAGCAGGCGGCGGGTTTCGCCGTTAGAAAGCTTGATAACTTCCTTGTTTATTAAATGGTTCAGTTTAAGGCGGCTTACAACGTTATCCAGTGACCAAAAAGCATTCTCACCAGTGGCATGTGCCAAAGCTAAATAGTTCCTTACCGTTTGCGCGTCTTCCGAATCTATCGAGTTAAACCGCTGTTGGTAATAAAAGTCGGAAGTGTTAGAAAGGTTCTTAAACTTGGGTTTGGGCGTAACTAAAACTATATTCTCAGGCCGGGTTACTTCGCCGCCGGTTATCATTCGCTTACCGGCAATGGCCTCCAATAACAATGTTTTCCCCGAACCACTTTTCCCCACCAGCGCCCATTGCTCGCCTTGGTTAATGCTAAAGCTGAGGTTTGTAAATATGGTGGTGCCGTTGTTTTTTATAGTGGTATTGTGGAGGTGAAGGAGGGGCATTTAAATTTTTTTTTCCATAAATACTGATTGATAAGGTTTGTTTTCTAAAAAGTGTGGCAGCTCTTTAATTACTTTATACCCAAATTTAGAGTAATAATCAACCAATTTATCTTTTGCGACTAATCTAATAGTTGATATTGAATGTCTCTTAGCAACAACCTCAACTTCTTCGATTAACTTTTGAGCAATACCATTTCTACGAAAAGGCTTTTCTACAGCAAGAAAAATTATATATAGAGAGTTGCCGTTAATGTTGAAATGCATTGGGAAATTTGAAATTTCTTTAAAAGTATCAAATTTTTTTTCGTTCCAGATTACGCATTCAATATATCCAAAAATTTTACCTTTTTTATGCTTTGCTACCATAAATCCTTCATTAAACATTTTTATTCTATTTAATAATGTTTCTTCTGATGCCGCATTGCTATGTTCAATCTGAAGTTCAATATCATAAATTTTTGAGATTTCTGAATCTGAAGCCTGGGTAATGGTGAATTGATTTTTGTTACCATTAAGAAAAAATTCATGCTCTTTATTTCTTTTATAATTAACGTGAAAATTTTTATTTAAAAGGCCTTCATAGTAAAATACCCCGCCATCGTTATTATTTATATTGTCGTATTTTAAAGTATAAGTGCAAGTGCTGTCGGTCTCAATCTTTGCTGTCGGCATCAATTCTTCCACAACTCGTTTTTTATTAATGACGTAAATTTTAGGGCGTTTTAGTTCAAAGGGAAAATTTAACAAAATTTCTATATTCCTTATATTTGAGAACGACCAATGATCGGTATCTCCATACTTTAGATTCATCGTATTATACCAACAAAAGTACCATTTGGTTTCCAAAGATTCTTTAGGCTTAATGGGGCTATTTAAAAAGATTTTAAATGTTTTTTTGTTATTAAAGTCATTTATTATATCAAAGTCTAATTTATTATTTTGGGAATCATATGATATAAAGTCCATTTCTTCAGCACTATGAATTCCATCCCCTGTAGTAGTGAAAAAAACATGATCAATATTTTTTTCAGTTTGATTGATGGCCTTTTTTACATATTTAGCAAAGTAATTGCCTTTCTTGTCAATTCTAGCTGAAAATTGAATACTGTTTACCTCCAGTATTTCCTTTGTGAAATTTATATTGTCATAAATCCTGTCGATAATTGTGTGTTTTAGAATTTCTTTGTTATAGTCAAATTTTGAAAGCTCAGATGTTAAGTAGTTAATCCAATTTATTTCCATATTTAATGGTAAAAAATAATCACTGTGAGATTTATAACTTTGATCATTTGTTATGTATATCTTTTTATCTGCAGGAATGTCACGGAAACCGATTTTTCCAGCTTTACCACAATCTTTATCGATTAGTAATCTTGTATATTTTAAAAACCATTCTAATTCGCCGTGGTCGTTTTTTAAGTTTCTAAATTGTTTATTGGCAATTAATGATCTAAAATCTGTTTTTGAATTTAATATAGACCCGCAAAAAATTATTTTATCAAATCTAATTACGTCATATTTTTTCATAGCTTGGTAAACTATATAAGTACCAAAACTATGTGCTACTATGCAAGGCGGATTATTAACCGGGTCATTAACTATATTATCATAAAAGTTACAAAATTTCAAAATTATTTTTTCTCTTTCTTTTTTAGATAAAAATTGCTTAAGACTGAAAAAACCATAATCAAAATATTGAATATCGATATTATAGTCAATCACACCCTTCATATTAGGTAGATTTTCATACCATCTATTCCCTCGTCTTATGCCGTGAACTGTAATTATTTGCATATTTTATATAGCTCTATTTAACTAATTAATCATTGGTTGTGAAATGCATATTGTAAGTAAATTTAACAAAAAATTGATGGTATTTATAAAATATATTTATTTCTTTTATTTACACAATATCCCCTAAAACCAATAACTTAGTACTCCTTAAAATTTTACGATGGATTTAAAAGTTATAGCCTTTGATGCCGATGATACGCTGTTTATAAACGAGCCTTATTTTGAAGAAACGCAGGAGGCTTTTTGTGTACTTATGGAAGATTACCTAAGCCACCGCGGACTGGAGCAGGCACTCTACACTAACCAAATTACCAACCTTCCGCTGTACGGTTATGGAATTAAAGCTTACATTTTGAGCATGATAGAAACATCTGTAAAAGTCAGCAACGGTACGGTTAGCATAAAGCACATAGAAAAAATACTACAGCTGGGTAAAGAACTGCTGCAAAAACCCATAGAACTTATAGAGGGCGTAGAGGAAACCCTTGCCGCCCTGCACGGGCGTTACAAACTGGTGGTGGCTACAAAAGGCGACCTTAAAGACCAGCAGCGCAAGCTGCATGACAGCGGCCTGGGGCATTACTTTCACCATATAGAGGTAATGGCCGATAAAGAAGCACTTAATTATCAAAAACTACTGCAACGCCTTGATATAAAGGCTTCGGAATTTATGATGATAGGCAACTCCCTAAAAAGCGATGTGCTCCCGGTGCTTGAAGTAGGCGGGTATGCCTGCCATGTACCATTCCACACCACATGGGAACATGAGCGCATAGACCACGAAGTAACCCACGAGAATTTTAAGGCATTAACCGACATACGACAGGTGCTTGATTTGTTTCAGGTTTAGGCCTCACCCCCAACCCTCCGAAGGAGAGGGGGCAGCAGTACTCGTTCATTAAAATCGAATTTTCAAACAGCTTTGCCTTTCCAGGCTCCCCTTCCCTTCGGAGAAGGGTTGGGGGTGAGGCCAGCTAAGCAATATGAAACCAACCTTCTTCCCAACAGAAAACGACTTTCGCCAATGGCTCGAAAAAAACTACGACACAGAGCCGGAGCTGCTTGTGGGTTTCTATAAAACCACAAGCGGAAAGGAGAGCATGACGTGGCCGCAATCGGTAGATCAGGCGCTGTGTTACGGCTGGATAGACGGCGTGCGTAAATCGTTAAATGAGGAGGCGTATACCATTCGTTTTACACCGCGCAGGGCCACAAGCATTTGGAGTACCATAAACATTAAAAAGATGGAAGACCTGCAACAACATGGCCTCATGCAGCCCGCCGGGCTTGCCGCCTTTGCCAAACGCCGGGAATCACACTCAGAGGTCTATTCGCATGAGCAAAAGGTGCCTGCCGAACTTTCGCCCGAACTGGAAGCCGAATTTAAGGCGAATACCACTGCCTGGGAATACTTTATAAATCAGGCACCGTCGTATAGAAAAGTAATAATACACCTTATCATGACCGCCAAACAGGAAAAGACCAAACGTTCCCGCTTTAATAAAGTGGTTGCAGCCAGCGAGAAAGGCGAACGCATTAGCAACTGGGGCTAACAGTATCCCTTATTTTGATTATATTTGGAAGTAACTAATCAACCTTATAAATAATGGCCACACCCCAAAGTTATAAAAACCACATACGCTGGTACCCGCCGCACCATTTTATATTCTATCCGGTTATGCTGGTGCTTATGGCGCTGTGTGGCATGCATGCCTGGTATGAACAGGGCTCTAACCGATATTTATGGATAGCCGTTGGCATTGGCTTTGCCTGCCTTACATGGGTAGCATACATGCTGCGCCAGCATTATGCGCTTACCGTTCAGGACCGCGTTGTACTGCTGGAACTGCGGTACCGTTATTTTGCCACCACAGGCAAACGTTTTGAACCGATAGAAGAACAGCTTACCCAAAGCCAGCTTTTTGCCCTGCGCTTTGCCCCCGACGATGAGTTACAAGCCCTTGCTGACCGCGCTTTAGCCGAGCGATTATCGGGCAATGATATTAAAAAATCCATCATAAATTGGAAACCGGATCATAGAAGGGTATAAATTTTTAAATTTCGGTGAATAGAAATTTAATCTAATTCGTTGAAATTTAAGGGAAACACACCCCTAACCCCTCTCAAGAGGGGAGTAGCTTCACTCATGCCCAACATCCGTGTGAGTAAGCAGGTTTGAGTGTTCCCCTCTTGAGAGGGGTTAGGGGTGTGTTATAGTGTAATTTAGAAAGTGATTCCATTTCGACGAAGGAGAAATCTCATCCATAAGTTAGACGTAGCAATGCTACGTTTCTACGGGAGATCCGCACAAATCAGTTAAATCAGCGTCATCCGCGTTCCATTACGCGCAAAAAATAAAAGTGGGATAACAAACATTGTTGCTATCCCACTCATTGCGAATTAGGTTCGGAATTTAAAAAAATTCGTACGTCTAACTCTATTCTTCTTCAGGTTCTTCCCATCTAAAACGGCTGTTGCCACGGTTGTAATCGGTATGGTCGCTGTCTATATAATCGTCTTTAGCCATCATATCGTAAGGATCATCATAGTCCGGTCCCGATGCTCGCTGTACCTGGTCGTTAGCGTCCCAGTCGTTATCCTCGGTGCCACGGTTAGATGATGTAGTGCCTAATCCCTGTTTATCTTCCCAGTCGTCTTCATCCTGGTTATTGGTTTTAGATTCTGCATCCCAACTATTTTCCACCTTTTTGTTATTGCCTACATCATTAACCTTCTTCTCGTGGTCATTATCCTGCTTTTGGCTGGTAGTATCGCGTTCGTTAATAGTAGTCGATGTGTTTTTTGTGTCGTGGCTGTTATCATTTTGATTATCTCCGGCTTCAGAGCCAAAGGTATCAGTGTTTATACCTGGTTGCATAATGTTGTAATTTAGTATATTAATGATCGCTTTTCTTTTCAGAGGTATCACCATCCTGAATTTTTTGCGGTGTTTTTGTTGCTGTTACTTTTGCCGCCCCGCCTTTCTCTGCATTTGCAACAGATTTTTCAAGCTCGGGAGTGTCCTGCTTGTGTAAAGGTGTAGCGCTGTTTGTCTTTGGTGCAGGTGTTTGTTTTCCGGTTGCCATGGCTTTTTTGTTTAGGGTACATTACAAAGTTCGGCAAGGTTAGGTGTTGGCAATAATTAATTAACAATGCTTTATAAATCATTATCTTATAAAATTATATGAAATAACCTGAAACATCTGTAAACACTGGGCCTGCTGTTTTTAAATGAGATGCTGTGTGTAAAAGTTTAACAAATAATTCACGCTCATAATTAAGGTAGAAAGTTGCTAACAGCTTAATTTAGTAGGTGCTTAACAGGGCTTTACTTATAAATTTTTTTTTAAATAGTCGCGGCCTTAATTTACAGCACATAATTAAAACAAAAACACCTACAGTCATGGCAACACGCAATTGGGTTATAGACCCCGCACATTCTAATATTAATTTTAGCATAAGGCATCTGGTAATATCTACAGTAACAGGAACGTTTAATGTATTTTCGGGAACACTGCTTACACCGCAGCACGATAATTTCGACAGCGCATTTGTAACCCTTATTATAGATGTTTACAGTGTAGATACCAACAATCGCGATAGAGACGAACACCTTAAATCGCCCGATTTCTTTAATGCCGACGAATTCCCGCAGATAGAATTTCGCTCCACATCGTTTACGCACTTAGGCGGGGATGATTATAAGCTAAGCGGGCCTCTTACTATTAAAGGCATCACGAACGAGGTAACGCTCGATGTACTATTTGGGGGCGAAGCTAAAGACGGCTTTGGGATTATGAGGGCAGGCTTTGAAATTACAGGGACCATAAACCGTAATGATTTTGACATTCATGCTAATGACGTTACCGAAGCGGGAGGCCTTGTACTGGGCGAGAATATAAAACTTCATGCTAACGTGCAGTTTACTAATGAAGTAGATTAGCCACTATGCAATTATAAAATTAAACCCGCAAAGTTATTATAGCTTTGCGGGTTTAATTTCAAATATAAAATGGGTCTAATCGCCTAAGTGGGTATTGCCACGATTTACCTTGTTATCGGGGTTGGCATTGTTATAACGGCCTTTTTCGGTGTCGCTGTTAAAGTCGCGGTTTTCTTTGGTTTCAATATCTTCTTTTTCACCGGTTGTGCCGCGGCTTTTACTAACTATGTCTCCATCGCTGTTAGTGGTATCGCTTTGGTCACTATCAACAGGCGGTGCTTTCTTCTCATCTACATCACGCGCTCTTTGCTGGGTTTCTGTGCTGCCGTCCTGTTTTTGTTCCAGCTCTGTTTTAAGTTTATCTTTAGACGGGTCGTAGTTTTTAGGCAGTTTCTCTCCGCTAAAGCCTTCGTTCTTATCGCTTTCTTTTTCCTGGTTGCCAATTTTTTTAGATCCAAGATCTTTAGGGTCGTCCGTTCCTTGTGCCATAACTTTTGTTTTAGGTATTAACGATGATTTATTATAAAATTGTAATGCGATTGTACCATTTCGTTAACGGTTTTGTTTAACGATGTATCCAGTGCCGTATAACCTTCCTTAAGTGTACCGTCTGGGGTAAAATAGTCGGCAAGTCCTGATTTTACAGCTACATCGCTGTCGGTATATATCTGTGTAACAGTAAAGGCCAGGGTATAACTGTTCTCTTTAAAAATAAGCTTTATACTGTAGTCTATACGATGCTCAAAGGTTTCGCCCAGATTACGGTAAAAAAAGGCGTTCCTTCTGTAGCCGCTTACGGTAATGCTATTATCTGTCACTTCTGTAATGTCCGATCTTTTCCCGCGGTCAGGATCGCGGCGTTCGCGCTCCAGCGCCCACGATTTTGTGAGTTCTATAAGCTTATCATTGCCGGTAGCAGGTATGCTTACCTCTACGGGTTCATAACCGCCCTGGCTTAATTTCATAACAGGTGGCTGGGCATAGCTTATACTAAAGGCTAAAAAGCATAGCAGGCTGTACAGTTTTGCCATGGCTACACTTTTGTAAGGGCTTTTTCAAACTCTTCTTTTATTTTTCCGTGCGATACCAGGAAAGGTTTTTTATCTATGGTAACAGTAATGCTGTCACCCTCTATGGTATAAGAACCTTCAAAGCTGCCTATAGGGGTGCTGCCTTCAAAGCTGCCCAATTGCTCGTTGCCGTTAAACTTGCCTTTACTGCCTATAGTGCTTTGTATCTTGCTAATTAAACTGGCTTTATCGCCGGGGTACGATATGGTAAACTGGTTGCTCATGATTATTTGTTTTAGAGTGTATTGTAAATATAATCATTGTAAAACCTATAAGTGTTTAGCTTTTGTTAAACCTTAACGGCATAGATTTATGCTTTGCACTTATAATGTTTTATGAAAAAGGAATGCAAATGACACGGATGTTTTTCAACGTGGATTTTCACGGATTAGCTTCAGTGTTCTTATTATCAAATCTGCGAAGATCCGCGTTCAATTATAAACATCCCCTTCACCGAATAGTAAAGCTGCGTTTGATTTCATCAAAAATAATATTGGTGTCATCAAACATCGTGTCAAAAACCTTATTTTGTATAAGTTGTTGCGGAGTATCCTGTAACACAGTATCCTTTGTGATCACTATAAGTTCGTCACTTAATTGTAACGCCAGGTCAAGGTCGTGTGTAGAGTAGAGGATGCATTTACCGGCTTCGGCAGCCAGTTTTTTTAGCAGGCGCAGTAATCCCGCCTTATGCTGAAAATCAAGGTGTGTTGTGGGTTCATCGAGTACTATAAGCGGAGTATCCTGTGCCAAAGCACGTGCTATTAGTACTTTTTGCAATTGGCCATCGCTTATTTCGAAGTGCTTTTTATCCCGTAAGTGTTCGGTTTGAGTAAGCTGTAACGCTTCGTTTATTTTAGCATGGTCTTCATCCGAAAGGTTTCCCACCCAGTTGGTATAGGGCTGGCGGCCCAGGGCAACAAGCTCATAAACGGTTAGGTTGCTGGCAGGAAGCCCTTCGGTTAATACAATGCTAAGGTGGTGCGCAAGATCGGGCGGAGTGTAAGCAACTAAGTTCTTCCCGTTTAGAGTCACACTGCCTTCTAAAGGTTTTTGTATACCGGTAAGCGTTCTTAGCAGTGTGCTTTTGCCAATGCCGTTAGCACCAATAAGCGCGGTAAGGCTCCCTGTTTTTAATTGCAGGTTAATGTTATGCGCAATGGTAGTAACCTGTTTTTTTGCAGTATAGCCAATGGAGAGGTTTGCTGCTTCTAATAGTACTGTGCCTTTTTTCATAGCTGCTTAATTAAAAATTCCTTTACGTTTACTAAGCAGTAACCCAATAACAACCGGCGCACCAATTATAGAGGTTATGGCATTTATGGGCAGCACAAATGAGCTTCCCGGCAGTTGGGTAAAGATGTCGCAAAACAAAACCAACACCCCGCCGGTAAGCAAAGTAGCGTAAAACAAAATTTTGTGGCTGCTGGTTTTAAACAGCAGTTTTGCAATGTGCGGTACAACCAGTCCCACAAAGGCTATGGGGCCTGCAAACGCGGTAATGCAACCCGTAAGAAGGCTGGTGGCAATTATAATTATAAAGCGGGTACGCTT
>Ga0247814_10001599_pt1 | contig 13130 bp, 11 predicted proteins | sample UWRJL179409R1_FD_179947 | JGI IMG/M metagenome (GOLD analysis project Ga0247814, IMG submission 179947) | Plant litter microbial communities from Arlington Agricultural Research Station in Wisconsin, United States - UWRJ-L179-409R-1 | ecosystem: Environmental > Terrestrial > Plant litter >...
ATTCATTCTTGTTGGTGCTTTTTTATATTGCTGTAAAGATTTTTTACCAGTTATTTGATTTTTAAATTTTGGATTATTATCCATTAATTTATTAAAACCAGTAAAAAAATTTTTAATTGCTGATAAATGCATCGTAATTTTTGGAGCTAATTCTTCTTTTGGAAATTTGAATTTAGGATATGCTCCTTCTATCATATTATTAAAATTTGTAAGATCATTCAATGAATAGCCATTTAATTTTATATTCATTGCAAGCGCAAAATCCATGTATCCAGAAACAAGAAGATGAATATTTTTCAAAGCCTCTTGGGTATTTCCGCTCCATACGCCATTTACAGCGGAAGATCCTCCTTTTAAACCAGGGGCTCCTATATTTTTAATAGCGTTTGTTATGCTTTTAATGTTCATAGGGGTATCTGAATTTGATTTTGGAGATACGAAATTATCAACCATAAAATCTTCAAATGAAGTGTCAGCCCCTTCAATTAAATTCGTTTTAGTAGCGACGGATGCAACGTCTAATATTGCTTGTTGCATTTCTTTAATAGAAGAATGTGGCGCTATATTACTAGTATTTTTAGTATTAGTATGTTTTTTATCAGTATTAGTATGCGTAGTTTTAGCGGGCTGAGTTGTTTTTTCGCGCGGACCACCTTTTAACTGAGGCATCGCTACTTCATCATCATCAGCCTTTTTCTTAATTTGATTAACTATTGATTTATAATTCATTTTTTAATCCAAAAGTTTTTCTGAAAGTTTCAAAATCATTAGGAGCTTTCCAAGTTATAGCTCGTAAAGAATTTAAATATCCTTTTGATAGTTCTTTTTTTTCAGCAGGATCGGTTATTAATTTAAATCTATCTTTAAGTTTTGTTATTTTATTTTGTTTAGCCGTAATCCAATCAATTCCTGCTTTGGATTCTGATTCTTCAAAATCGGAAGATTTTTCTAAATATGATTTCCATTTTGCAAGGCGTTTTTCTGCCAACTCTGTTTCATTATTAAACAACGTTGCATTCTCATCAGTTGGATCGTTTTTAGAAACAGCCATTTGATTTATTAAAGGATCTTTTCCCGCTAAATCTTTCCACATTTCTACCTGAAATTTATTTTCAAGTGGAAATAGTCTTGGAAAAAATACATTATTAGTTTGATCTACGGAAAGAGAAGGTGACCAAAATTTATATTCCAATCTTTTTCTGATAGCATCATATCTTGGTTTAGTTTTATTGTAATTTGTAGATGGATCTTTTAACATTTCAAGTAAAGCCGCACAGCCTTGCAAAACTTCATTTGTAGCATCTACTCCTAAATTACTTGTTCCAAGTTTTGCGCAGTAGATAAATAAATCTATAATTTCTTTATAAATACTTCTTAAAGAATCTGTCAAAGGTTTATTCCAAACTGCAACTTGTTCATCAGCAGTTGGTGCTGCTAATGCAATTTTAATGGCTTTCAAAATATCTTTTGATGAAGCTAATTTTCTCGGCTTTACATCTTCTAAAGACACTTGAAGCATTTTTAAATGAGTTTCTAAAATATCTTCAACATAAGCTTCTTCATGAATTGTAGAAACTCGTGTTCCACCATTTGGATGAGCATCCTGAATTACTTCAGGATCAACATCTTTTGGTGCAGAAGATTTAGCCATTTTATAAAGAAGAAAATTCTTTTCCAAATCAGAAGCTTGAGAAATCATTCCCTTTTCTCTTAAACCATCACAAAGTTTAACAATATTTTCGTCTAAAAAATCACCTGCAGCATAGCTTTTTTTAACATATGATGCTTTTTTTTGAATAGGCTCTTCTTTAATAAGACCTTTTTCATATGCAATTTTTTCTAATGATTTATATAGCGCTGAATTGCGACCATCGTCATGTTTAAAGCTCATTAATTTCCCTTAACAAATCGTTAATAACTATTATTATGCTTGATTATAGCTAATTTAAAATAGCATTGCTTGCAAATATTGCATATCTAAACTAGGAGGCGCTGTGACCATTGCAATCGATGGATGAAATTCACTTGGTTTTCTAGACGTTAGCATTCCATATTCAGAAACATATAATGGGGCATTAATTGGATATGATTGACTTGTCTCAAACATATTGGTTTCAAATATCATTTTTCCATACCAAATGGTAACACGACCAGATCCGGCAACGCTATCATCACCAGGAACATTAGGAACAAAATAAGAATAATTTACAATTGTTTTAATGGCATTTGGAATACCAAGACCAATAGCGTCGAAATTTAATTCGGTACCAGCTTCAAAAGTTATAACACCATTCCTATCTTTAAGAATAACACTGACTGTGGATTGAAAACTTCCAGGTATAATATTTGAATTATCCAATTCGTATTTTATATCAGACGTTAAAACATATTTACCGGCTTCATTTAATACACCCTGAGCTGGAACAATAACAATTTCATTTATCGATACGTTTGAAAACGCTTTTGTTCTAATGTCATCTATTATGCCAATTGGAGCTCGACCATTACTAACGCCTATACAAATTTGATTTTGATCTACGCAAAGCTGACCAAATTGACCTGGCTCAAATGTTGCGGATGGATGGCATGGAAAACTCATTGGCTGTCCATTATTTTCATGTACTATTTTAAACATTATTTAACCTCTATTATATATCAAAATAAAAACAAAAAAGAGCCAATAAAGGCTCTTAATTATAAATATTATTTATATTTTACTCATCTTCAAAATCCATATCGATATTGCTATCGTAATTTCTCTTTTCACCTTCTATGTCTGCGGCAAGTAATTCATCTATGCCACCATCATCATATAAGCTATCAAATTCATTTAAAACAAAATCTAAATCTGATTTATCTTTTTTAGCTAATTTTAATAAAATTGGGTTTAAATTTTCTTTTGCTTTTTTTATTCCGCATAATTCGAAAATTTCGATAGCTTCTTTTATATATGAATGCGCTTTTAAAAGATCTTCTTTTTTAGAATTTTTTAAATTTTGAGCCATTAAGTTTTCTAAACTTATTTTCTTCATTTTCCACTTATCGTTTCTGTTGCACTAGTTCCATCTAATAAAGCTTTTAAACTTTGCAGTGGAGCTTTGTGTGTATTTTTATCATACCAAGAAAAAGCTGCTTCTGTTGAAGGTCCCCATTTTTGATCGGGAATAAGTTTTTCGGGTTTTGATCCTTGGAAATCATTGATAACCTTATTAAGAGCTAATTGAGTCCTTTCAACATCCGATGGCGAAAGACCAAATCTATTTCTACTAACAGAATTATTTATTTGCATGTTATCGGGAAGATATACTTGCATTAAATTTCCATTTATAATATATTTTTTGCCATTATTATCTACTTTAACTTCGTGATTTCTCCAAGTTTCTCGAACATCAGAAACATTAGTTTTTGGTATAGTAGTATATTCGGGCATAATTGCTTGCGCAACAACATTTATAAATTCTATAATTTGATCTGCTTCTTTAGTCATATTTGAATTTTCAAATATTTCAGCAGCAGAATTTAAACAATCAATTGCTTTCGCCAATTTATTTAGACCATATTTATTTTCTAAATCATTGGATTTCATGGATTTCTCCATGGAGCTATAAATTTCATCGGCGGAGCAATTGACTTTAAACATATTATTTGAACTTAACTTTTCCAGATTTTTCTGCTTTATCTTTTTTTTCTTTTTCTTTGGCAGCTTCAGCTTTTGCTTTATCTTTACCTTTTTGAATTTTTTCTTTTTCCTTACGTTCCATTTCCTTGGCTCGTTTGGTTTCTTTATCTTTTTCTTCTTTTAGGCGGGTCTTGTCAAGCTCTTTGTCTTGTTTAGACATTTCTTTTTTTACTTTTTCTTTAGCTGATTTTTTTGCCTCAACAACGAGTGAGGCGAGTTTTAGAGATAGTTTTGATCCATTATCCATACCAACTTCATCAAGCGCAGCAGATGCAGTTAGAAGGCTATCTGTGGCGACATCAAAAGCGGTAGCAGCTGATAGTCCATATAGTGAAGATGGATCTTTGTGATCAGCAGCCTTATCATCGTCTTTTTCCTCATCTTCGCCTTTCATTTCTTTAACAAGGCTTTTGAGTGATTTTTCGAAATCTTTCATGCTATCTTCTTTGACTTTTACTTTTTTAGTTTTCATTTTTCCGTTTTCATCTTTCCATGCGACGTCAAATTCAGCCTCAAAGCATTCATCATCAGATTTATCTTTTGCCATCCCCTCATCATCACAATCGCACTCATCAGAATGATCATGTGATGCTAATTTAAATAGCGATTTATATTGTGGGCTCTTAAGAGCATTATCCATTGTTTTTGCTACAAAATCTGCAATATCATTTTTCATTAGAACATTCCTTTGCTTTTTCCAAGAGCGTTTGTTAGTTGATCAAGCATTGATGGTTCTGATTTTTCAGAAAGGCTATCATGGCTTAAGTATCCTACTTGTGGCATTTTACCAGAGGCGGTTTTTTGCATTGAAGGGCTATATTTTGCGACCACTTTTTTGAGTGATTCAAAGCCTTCGTCATTAAACTGCATTACTTCATTTACTTGTGAAGCGATTGCTTCGCGATTGCCTGAACAAAGACCACGATCTACCATCTCATAAGTTAATTCATATGCGCGAGCAATTTTAACTTTGTAAGCGTTGAGATCATTTTCCATCTCTGCTTTGGTGTGCTCTTTTAGAAGTTCGTCAGCAAATTCTTTTCCGCCGTCAAACATTGAGTAGTATTTTTTCCAGTAATCTACAACTGCTTTATCTAGTCCGCCTTGGCTTACTAACTCACCAAGATCAGAGACTGGAATTGATCCGTTTGAAATTAGTTCATTAAGTGTTTCGGCTTCTTTACGAACTCGCACTGGGGATAGAGCAACATCGACCATTACTTCGTGAGTTTCGACTAAGTCTTCAACTCGTGATAGATTGGTTTTATCACCAACTTCAGTGTCAGTTCCACCATTTGGATGAGCCTCGTAAAGAACCTCATCAATATCAAGCGCTTCTTTTGCGAGTTTGGTGCGCCATGCTTGACGTGATGCTTTGCTTTCAAGACCAGCAGTTACTTGAACGGTGCTTCCAGCAGGAAGAGTTCCTAGATCTTTTAATTCATCTTTTTTAATTTTTACATCAGCGAGATGAAGGTCAGTCTGATCTTCTAGAAGTGAGCGAGCAAATTCATCATCTGAAAGTTCGTCTTCTTCAAGACCGCCCTCATCCTCATCACTTGCTACCATGTCTTCGACATTTCGAAGATCTTCATTTGTTTCATCAATCAAATCCATCAAATCTTCGGTATGTTTATCCATAATATCATCATCTCCTAATCCTAAATCTTCAGTTTGAGCTAGTTTTTTAAGCTCTGCTTGTGCAGCTGCTTTTTTCTCAAGAGCTTTGGTTCCAGCGGCATATCGAACAAATGCTCGTAGGACTTCATGACTATCTGCAATTGATGTTTTAGCTTCCGAAATTGTGTCTTTTGCAATCTCATCAACGCTTGCACGATTACTATCATTGGTTAAATCATAGGTTGAGGCGACATCAGATAGTTCATCGTTAGCTGCGTTTAGTTCGGCTACAGCTTGTTTCATGGTTGCAATAAGGTCTGAATTAATTTCTTTGCGAACTTCAAACATTTGCCCTGAAGCTTGTGCAGTCATTTCGCCAGAAAGCTCTCCCATTTCGGCTTGCTCACCAGTGAGTGCGCGAATTGCTTCCAATAAATCAGAAACAGTATCTTGAACTTTTTCTGCTAGAGAAAGAACAACTTCTTTTGGATCTCCAGTTTTACCAGTATCAGCAGGAACCTCTCCACCAGCATCGGGGGCTGGTGCAGCTGGAAGAGCGGCAGGTGGAACTTGACCTTCTGGAAGTTCTTGTGCAGTTTTAAACATTGCACGAACACCATCTGCACCAGCAGATTTTACTTGCTCAAGTAATTCTTTACCCATTTCTTTTGTTGCAATATCAGAATAAGCTTCTTGTGAGGCTTCTCCTGCGATATCTTCAACAGAAGCGGTTAGAATGAGTTTGTCTCCTAGAAAAACTTGCCATGCTGATTTTCCTAGATCAGTGCTGCCATCATTTTTAGAGGCTTTTACGAAAGAAGCTCGTAGCGAAGCGCGGTTTAGTAGTTTTTTCTTTGCTTCATCGTCCTTAAAATAAGGAAGAAGTGATTTCTTACCAAGCTCATATTCTTCGCGATCTTTTTTGGTTTTTAGATCTTCTTTTGAAACTTCATACTTTACTTTACCTGGAGTAGGAGTTCCAACATTATCTTTTTTATCCATATCATTAAGATAATATGATTTCTTCTCTAGACCTTCTTTGAATTTTGCAACAGCTTCGGCGCGTTTTTGAGCACGTTCATCTGCAGTTGCACGAGCGAGTAATCTTTTTTTCTCAAGATCATCACCAAAAAGACCATCTACTGGACCCATGTCAGTTCTGGAGTATCTACCATGAGTAAAATCATCGGCAACACTTCGAACCTTAGCATCCGCGGGATCTTCTTTATATTTTGCCTGACCCGGAGTTGGCTCTTCAGTGCCGAGATAATAGGCAGATTTATTGATTTCTTTTCCAGACATAGTTTCCTCTTGTTTATTTGTAAAATTGTTTTCTAGTTTAGATAAATTAGCGGTTAGTAAATCAAGCTTACTTTCAATAGAAGCTTGGACTTGTTTTAATTCCTCGATTGATTTACTATCAACATCTTGGATTTTTGCTGTTTTTTCACTCGGCAATTGAGTAGATATCATATCATTAGTAGGATCGCTATCTTCTAATATGTTTTCTTCTTTAATTACCGAACTAATATCTTCATAATCAGATATAGCAGCCGCGACATCTTTTTTTAACTCTTCAAGTGATTTGGAGTAAATGGTTATATTTTTATTTTCCCCACTACCTTCCCCATCATCATTGTTGAATGTAAGTGTTGCGCTATAATTTTGCGCAGCAAGTTTATTCAATTCGTATGTTTTTCCATCAACATAATCATTTAATGTTTTAGCAGAAGCGATGATATGTTTAATGGTTGCTTTTGGATCTGCCCCGTTTACAACAATTGATAGTTCAATTGGAGAAAGATCGACGTTGATTTCACCATAGCATGATTTGCGACGCATATGATCGCAAAAATCAGCTTCTACTCTAGCAACTTTGGCGCAATCATAACAAATTGCTTTTCCAACGGCAGTGCCCATTGATACAGAGTTAGATACTCCGGTTTCAACTTGTCTTGCTAATTGAGGGAATCCTTTTTTATCAAGAGCGCATAATGCAACTACTCGTTTTAAAGAGCGATCATAATAAGTATCAACAATAAATCCTCGAACATGATCTACTGAACTTGATTTATGATCAATGCAAAGAGGCTTGCCTACCCATTTTTTGTGAGCTTTTACTAACTCTTCTTCTGGAAAGATATCGCCATTAGAATTTTTATAAGCGCGAACAGTAGGATCATTAGATACCCACTTCCAACTATCACCAGATTTATCCCAGCTAACTTTTACTTCTTCTCCAGAAGCAGTTAATTTTGGACTACCATCTTCATTTATGGCAGAGTGCTCTGCGGCGCTCATCATAACTGTACTGAAATAAAGAAAATCATCTGCTTTAGGAGCAATTCTCTTAATATCACCAGCTAGTTTTCTAAAACTATTTAAAACTTCTTCATTCAATTCAGAAGATACTGATGAGGATTTTTCAATTGTTATTTGCTGATTTTCTCCAATTTTTTTAAACATGTATAATTTCCTTAAATTTATGATAGTTTATTCACCTATTAGATGATCAGTCTGTGTTTTTATCTTCTCTTTCTTGACTTTCTTGTTTTTCTGCGACCTCTTCTACCAATTCTTTTTGTTCTGGTGAAAGTTCATCGGGATCAATTAGTTTAATTTTTTGGTCATCACCACGTTTAATGAACGACATAATATTTTCCTTTATTTGTTATTAACAATATTGTTAAATTTTTCTTTTTCTTCTTGTTGAATTTTACTTAAAATTGGCACATGCTTTTCAACATTTTGTTGAAGCTCATTGCTGATATTATCTACCCAATTTTTGGCAAGAATATTTTTCTGTATATGATTTTTAATTCTTTGATCTATAATATCTATTATATCATCAGATTGTGATTGTATTCCTTCACACATAGATACGACCTTTGATTGAAAATCTTTAGATTTTAAATCTTCAAATAATTCAAAAAATTTATTTACATCCATTTCTAAATTTTCTATGGATGAAATCATTGTTTTCATTAGTTTGGCAGTCATTGTATCTGATGAAAATTCCTTCATTGCATTAACGCAACTAAATGCTTTTATTTTAAAAGCATTAAAATTTTCTGCTGCTTTATCTCTAAAACGACGAAGCACGACCCTACTTTCAACAATCTCTTCTGTGCTAGATGGCTCATTGTCTTTGAAAGGTGTTTTAATTGTATTTAGATGATCCGAAGCAAAGGTAAGTAATTTAATAGCTTCATCAAAATTTAATAATGCTTCTTCAGCGTATCTTTTTTCATCGCTAGAAACATCATAAGTCATTAAGACTGCGTAAATTTTCTTTACCATACATTACATCCTAAAATATTATCATAAATTTTTTATGATACTGTCTAAAACCAATTTAATATATCGAGCATCATGTCCAAATAAAACATGTTTAACGAATGTTATTGATTGACCTAAAGAACTTGATGCTGGCATTTTTTTATTTGCTATTGTAAATACATCGAGGTCTTGAAATTTATTTTTTAGATTATTAATTGATTTATCTCTATTTTCTACAGAAATTCTTTTTAAAATAAATTTAATAATACCTGAAAGGTAAGCTCCAACTAATTCCGGAGTGCCCAATTCAGCTATTGCTGCATTTTTAATAATTTCTTTATCTATTTTTAGAGGACGAACTAATTTATTAAATTGTATTAAAGATTGTGTTAAAGAAACTTTTTCTAAATTTTCTATTTCTTTAGATAGATTTCGATCAAAATTTTTTTTATATATTTTTAAAAAAGCTAAAAATTCTTTAGGCTCTGTTTTTTTTCTTAATTTTCTTAAGAAAGCAGAGTATGTAAAACTATCAACATCAGTTAAATCTAATTTTTCCATATTATTTACAATACTTTAAAAGAAATCTTCTATGATTTGATTTTGCTATTTTAGATGAAAAATTATTTTTTACAGAACATGTTTTAATTATTTGCGTATCTACATCATAACTAAATACTTTTTTGGTGCATGATTTAAAATCATTATACATCTTATTACAAAAAGACGTAATTATGTTAGATCCATCATCTAAATTAGATGAAACATTTATTTCTAAATTTTCAATGTTATTGATATTGGTTTTAAAACCAAATTCTTCATTTAAAGCAAAACAAAGTATCCTTGCATACTCGGAAGCATACAAATCATCATTTGATGATAATTTGATTACAAAATACTCATTAAAATTTCTATGACCAGCATTAACCATCTTAATAAGGTTGTCTGCCATTTGATTTAATTTTCCCATATTAGTATTACTTTTTGTTGGTTGATTGTTAGCAATATATCTTGGACTTTGCTTTGATGGAGAATAATTAGTTTGCTGCGTCATAGCAGCTAAAGCTTGGGAATATTTGGGATTTTTTTTATTTTTCTCTATTTGTTTAATCATATCTGCGTATGATATTGCGCCTGGCACTGATCCATGAAATCCTGGATTTGCTTTGTAGGCTGAAATTTCTGATTTTGGGTGAAGTTTAATCCCAACATCATAATATTTTTTACTGTAAATTTTACCATTAACTGAAACAGTTTTTGGATTTTCTTCTACGAATATTGTAGAAGGATCTCCTTTTTTAATTCCTGGAAGCTTTAATGCTACAGGAAAAAAATTAGCAACATAATATTGGGCAGCAGAAGTAAAAGGACCGCCATTCATTTTAGTTTGATTTAAAATATATTTTTTAATCCAATCTAATTGGGCTTCTCCATTTAGTTTTCCAAAATCTTTGGAAGATCCTTCATACTTTAAACTTTTTAAAGTATTAGGCATGAACTGAATTAAACCAGTAGCGCCCCCATTAGGGTTAGATGCTCCGGCATTCATTCCACTTTCCGAAATCATAACAGCAATTAAATCTTCTGGAGTCATTCCGACTTCAGAAGAAATTTGCACTAATTTAGGATAAAAATCCTTGCCTAAAGATGCCGGCAAATTAATCTCCTGCTTTTATTTTATTTGCTATTGCCATTAATTTCAATGATGTTTCAAAATCATTCACTTTAATAGATGCGGCATATTTTTTTATCATTGATTTTAAAATCAAAGGGCTTTCATCAGAAAATTTATTTAAAACTCTGTAAAATTTTTCATGAGAAGATTTTAATGGAAATGGATTATTTATTGCTGGAGGACCACTTTCCTCGTCATTTTTCGATGATGGCAATGGTAATCTTCCCTTGTTTAATAAAGCTCTTAAAGCATCTTCTGTCTGTGGGGAAGAAGATACGCCAGGACTTTTATTAGTTCCTGGTGCTAAACTTTCTAAAGAAACATCTATTTTTTGCTCTGGAAATGGATCAGGTTGAACGCTTAATACTTCTTGATCATTGAGTTTTTTTACTTCTTGATTAGAAGTGCTCTCACTTGGCATATTTTGAGCCGCAGGCGGAACTTGAGCAGGAGCTACTAATTCGAGTTTCTTAATAAGAGGCTGAATTGCATCTTGATAATATTTTTTAAAATTTTTATCGAAATCAGCAATTGGCTTACTTACAACAGATGATGCTTCTAAATATTTATCTAAATTTCTAACATTGCGAGCTTTTGCCATTAACTTCAATTGATCAATTAATAAAGAATATATATTTTTAGCTTCATCCAACATTGCAGATGTTCCGCTTCTCCATTTTTGAACTTCTTGAGGGTATTTTTTCTCCCAAGCCATTGCAGCTCGCCCGCTATTTGTGGAAATATTATTAATAATATCCATTAAACTATTTAGACCGGCTCGTTTAATCATTTCTAATTTATTAGAATTGGCTAGTCGTTTTTGAAGAGCAAGCAAATCTTCACGTCGTTTTTTAATAACTTCTTTTTCTTTTTCTGAAAGTTTATCATTATCTTTATAATTTCTTAAAAGAATATCATGATGTATGTTTTCTACATTATATTTAAGACCATCAAGCATACTTTTAATGGATGTTGCCTGTGCATGAATTTTTCCTAATTCTGTAAATGCCTCAATGTATTCTCTTCGATTTATCGAGCCCTTTACTTCTGCTAATAAATCTTTCATAGTCATGCCGGTAGTGCCACCCATCATGATTTCTCGAACTTGAGTATCCACAGCGCGAACATCAGTCATCGCTTTTTCAAAATCTTTGCTAAAGAATTTTTCCGCAGCAATGCCAGTTATATTTGTTTTTTCTCTGATTTTATCAAAAATATTTCTTCGTTGAGCAAATTTGTCCATTTATATAACCTTCTCTGAAGTTCTGAAAATAATAGCTTTTTATTAGTTATGTTGTTGGCGCTGCAGGCATATCTGGCATTGGTGGAGGTGCGCTCTCTTGACCAGGAAGAGGACCGCCGCCGAGATCTAATCCGCCGCCCGGAGCATCGCCACCAGCTGGTGAGGCTTCGCCCTCTTGACTTTTAGTCATTTCTGGAATTTCATCTTCTTCATTTAAGGATCTTAAATCGTTGAGATCCATCATAGCAAGACTTTCTACTTCTTTTTTGTAGATTGCTTCTGCTATGGCTTCGTTTCGAATTTTTCGCTGCTCATCAACTGTATCTAACCCAAGAGCTCTATGCAATGTTTGTACCGATACTCTTTTTGCACCTTCACCACCCGCAGTCAGTTCTTTAAGGGTTGAAATGTAAGTATCTGTATCGAAAAGACTCATGTGGTTCCAATCAATATCTGGAACTGTTATATGTTTTTCTCCATCAATTATATCATAAAAGCCTTGAGCTTTTGATATAGGTGCAAATATTTTTTTCTTTAACCACGAAGATAAAACATTTCTAAATGTCATGTATCTTCCTTTTAGAACATCTAGAGCAACTCCACCATTTGCATAAGTAGTATCACCACCACCATCCATAAGAACTGATGGTACCATAAGACCTGTATATATCTCTTTGGTAATTTGAGTTATATCATTGCCGATGTCATATATTGCCGCGCCTGATCCAACTTTTTCTACGGTAACGCCTTCATGAGTAAATACTTTAAAATCTTTATCATTTTGAGCATTTTCAAAAACAGATCTATATGCTTCAATATCAGCAAAAGTTGGCTTGTAATCGGCATTACCTATTTTAATAATAGTCATAGGATTAACCATATTATCTGCTTGAGCGTATTTACTTTCTTTTAATTTATCAAAAAGCATTAACTGTTTAAATACGCTAAACGGTAACCCAACTCCACGGAGTGCATAAGGGCTTGTTTTTCTGGCAAGTAAAGAAACATTAAATGGCTCCAATGGAATATTTTTTCCTTGTTTTACACATTCAATTATTACATTACTTAATTGTTTTTTTTGTATTAAATCTGCTGGTTTATTTGATTTAACTATTCTTTCAAGATTCTTATCTGGCTTAATAAAAATATTTGGCTCTGCGCTTATAACAGATGGCTCAATAACTATATTATCTGGATTTTGAAGAACTAATCTAGACCACGTTTGTCGATTTTCATCATAATCCGCATACACAACGGCTTCTCCTAAAAGCCAATATTCAGAAGCTATCTGAATGCAAATATTCATTAGATCTAGTTCTTCAACCATATTTTTAAAGAATTTTTCTGCTTTTTTATTTGCACATGTTATATTTAATTTTGAAATTGGGTAAGTGCTGTGCAAATTAATAGCATTTGCAATAAATGGATTAAGTTCCATATATTGTCTGCACCAAGAATTAATAGTTCTTTTATCCCTAGGTAAATTTAAATTGCTATTTAAAAGCAATGGACTGTACATGTCAGGACCTTGTTCTACGGTATTACCAGATCCTTTATAAGAAGAGCCTCCCCCTCCTCCGCCAAATGCTTGTCCAAATTTCTTGGTAGCAGAGGAATATGTCACATTTCCCATT
>Ga0247814_10001603_pt1 | contig 13113 bp, 11 predicted proteins | sample UWRJL179409R1_FD_179947 | JGI IMG/M metagenome (GOLD analysis project Ga0247814, IMG submission 179947) | Plant litter microbial communities from Arlington Agricultural Research Station in Wisconsin, United States - UWRJ-L179-409R-1 | ecosystem: Environmental > Terrestrial > Plant litter >...
CCCTAGGACTCACCTCTCAAATACTTAGAATCACCAAGAATATGTATCGACCTCCAGCTCAAATATCACTTTTTCCTTCTTACCAATTGCCACCACAGCAGTTCTAACATCATCACAAAGACCACTAGGGCCACAAATTACAACGCCAATCTTCGACCATCCGGCTTGCGCCTCCTGAGAAATTAAAGTAGTGATGTCGAATCTCTGTCCAATTCTAACATCTTTCTCACCAAGACTACTTAGGGCATCATCGAAAGCTTGGACAAGACTGTCAGCCGCATTCTTGACGCTCCAAAAAAGCTTGACCTTTGGACGAGTTAGTTCAGGGATCCAGGGAAGTAAGCCTGTTATACCGATGCCCCCGCCAATAAGAAGGACGCGATCGCATTGTAGAATTGGGTTCGGGAAGTTGTTTGCGTAGGGTCCATCAAGAAGAGTAAGCAACGTTTTTTGAGCTATTAAGTGCTTGGTTATTCCCGTCGATTTCCTGATAAATAATGTGACACCAGTAGTGATACCGCTAGATAGAAAACCCGTCGTTTCTATTATAGACTGGCTGTGCTTCTCTATATTATTGGGCTTAGAACTACTAGCTTGATCGCCGACCCGATGATTGGGATTCTTGCTAAAGGGAAATACTAGATTGGTTGCCAGGACCGAAAAGGGATGATTTTCCCAAGGTCGTAGTTTAGAGAGTGTAGGGAAATGTACGTAAGCATGTTGACTAGGACGAGGAGTCCATCGGATACCCGCGATATCGACCCGAACAAAGCCATTTCCAATCTCGGTAATCTTGGCTCTGCGGATACCATTCTTTAGGATGCGTAGGACACGAAGTATACGATCAAAGAACCATACTGCACATATTGCGTATAGCCACATGACATAACCCCACTCATCGGGGAACCGTAGCCTGACGTGGTACCACGACCCTGCGATTACGAAGGCTGCTAGAATAATGTGAACAATCAAGAAGACTTCGTATGATACACGTCGAAAGTAGAGGACGCTTGCTAGTAGCATGATGCAGACCAAAACTGTAGCAACTACGCCCCACTGCCAGTATGGCTCTCCTGATTGTGTAGCGTAAATACCGGATTCTTTGTAACATACCACTGCGAGGAGAGAGTGGAGGACGACATGGACTGCAAATATTCGGGCAATCCAACGATGCAAAAGTATGAAAGTAGAATGCGACCAATTAGTAACCCATAACAGGACATTGTTCCTACTCGAAAAAAGGAGTACGAGTGGTGCCAGCGCGAGTGCGAAAACACCAGTACGGTAGAAGACTAGACCCATGATTTCGGTCTTCTGAGTTGGAAACCAGGCATGTGGGGATGGTGCTGTAGACTTGTAGTTGACCGCTGACAGCACAATATTGAGGATGACCATTAAGGAAATGTACAGACTCTGACCGAGGGTGGGAGCATTTCCTAAGAGAAATGGGAGCGGACGCATGTGGTAGTTCCCAATGATGCTAGGATACACAAGGAACGGCTTTAGTCTTCCCAGAATACCGGTCATGTATGGAAGGTAGCCCAAACATGTAAGGAATATGGGTGTTGCAAAGCCTACAACAAGCAAAACAATTCTATATATTCAACATGTAAGCGTTGCGCCATCTGCTGATATAACATGTAGTAAAAACATACCCATAAACTGATTCGTATTTTGATTCTCCTGTGAGAAAGTACATGGTACGATATTGAGTGTCCCAAGTGGCCTGCTCAGCAAGAACAGTAATGTTAAGAGTATCATCCATATTCAAGGTTGCGGTCGGTGGATTGGAAACCAAGTGAAGCGCAGTGGTGTAATCCCACTTTGGGAGCACAGTATGATCCATCATGCTTTGTTCCTCCCAGTACTTCTGCAACAACCAAGTTGAGACATTGTATGGAGCACACTTGATGTTCATACACCAGGCTAAAGAGGTCAGGTAGGCGGTGTCGTTTGCTCGACATTCCGCAGATGTCATTCCAGCATTACCATGCGAATGGCCAACCATCACGTCTGTCACAGTAGAGCATTGTAGCATAAATGATGACAAGGAATTACCACAGGCAAAAGCACAAACGGGATCGTACGGCTCGTTCGTGATTCCGACAAGAGCAACAACGTGGCTCGGTACGAGACATGCCAGAGCAAATTGAAGGAGGTGCAACATTTTCATGTTGCCGCCGATGTGAATGTTTCAAGACTGACAAATAGTCAAGTCGCGTATGCTCAAACCAACGACGAGAAGTAGAGAGTAAAGGTGAGAATATAAGCTCGATGCACAGCAGAGATGTGAGCGTTTAGAGGTCCGGATATGGATGTTGGGTGATTTATGCGTATACTTGACGAGGAGAGGGAGAGAAGAAAAATGAGAAAGACAAAGGGCCCAAGGGCTTTGTAGGATCCTGGTCTCATTGTACTGGTACTTTATATTGTTGGTGGTAGGGGAGGCTTAGGAGCCCAGCATTATTGTCCACTAAGCACAACCGTTTTGGTATGCACATCAGCTCAGTTGCATCTCGTTTAAACAGATTGTGGCGTACGAGACCTCCCTGAATTAATATGACAGATGACCAAGGCGCGCAAGTTTACCAGAGTTAAGCGACGCTATATGCTGCGGCTAGAGCTGGACAAGGACTAGTGTGGTCTTGGAACCGCCCCAAGATATCAGTATAAGCGGCGACACCAGATGATTGTAGCTGTAACGAACCCCGAAAAGCTATTATCATGAGAATTTGTCGGACTATAAGTTGAGAATCGTGGATATTTCTATTGAATGAACCAATTGTCTAACCAATTGAGATTTAGTGTTCAAGTTCTCCTATTTCACTTTCTTGAAGTCGTACTGGACGTATACTCTCATGTTGTCCGTCTTCTTCTTTTCCTTAAAATGATCTGCTAAAATCTCCGAGCTATGTCGGGTTGAATGCGATTGTTACTCTGTAACCTTTATAAATCGATGATATAAAGATTGAGTTTGGATCTATCGGCCCAAATAGAGGTAGCTATAAGAGTGCGACTACTATATTGAATTGCTTTTGACGATGCCCAGAAAATAGGCATAGGCCCAGGTATGCGCTATTCTTTAAACACTAACACCTTGCATAGCAGCTCATCAAATACTCATCTTGGGTAGTTGGTCTTCTCCAGCATCAAAGTGACAACCATTAAACCTTAAATATGTCTTCCTTTATCTACATCTGATTTCTTATTAGTTCATTAGTCAAAGGTGGGTATATATAAGTTCAATTTGACAGAAGCCATGTGATTATAATACATAGAAACATTCACCATGCTGACTGGCTAGCGTCTTTAAGGATTACAAAGTAAGCTCTTAAGCTTTGAAGTTACCTATTAACAGCAAGACTTTTTTTCCAGTCATATATCGATCAAATCATATTATTTACAATATCTATGTGTAAATAGCTAAGATGGTCTAGGGAAGATGGTTGTATTTGATGATTCTATCTCGTAGTATTATTCAGTGATATGATTGAAGCACAATATAGATAATATATAAAATTAGCATGATGAGAAGAAAACGCCTTGCTTCCTAGCAAGTGCGACCCAGGCAACGATTTCAGATTCATGAGGACTCGTCAATTCTTTCAGAAGCTGCTCCTCCAGAACCAGATCAAACTTCTGTTTCTCCACCTCGCTCCAGTCCTTGGTGATCATCAAAATCACTTGGTCTTTCATGGAATCGAGAAAGTTACGTAACATGTTTTTAGGCAAGCTGGATTCCACTATTATGACGTCGATATTCTCCTGCTTGAACCCTCCAGCTTGAACGACACTTTTGAGTTTCTGCTCTGTACTCCATTCGTCCTTCAATGGACCTTTCCACACGGTAGCCTCGGGCTTCACCTCCTTTTGTGCAGCTTGAAAGATCCGCACCCATCCAACTTTCTTGATAGATGATATCACAGTGACACCACCAGGTTTCAAGGTTCGGTAGATCTCTGCTGCTCCTCTCACTGGGTCAGGTAGAAGAAAGATACCTATATTCATGAATGAGTGTGTGAAGAAGTTATCAGAGTAGCAAAGCTCCTGGGCATCCATCACATCACTTTTGACACTTGGCTAATTTTTCTTTCGTAAAATTTAGATCATAGCTGGTGAAATATTGGTGGCATAGATATGAGGAGGTGAGTCTGATGCGACACTTTGCTTGAGAATCTCCCCTGTGATGATTCCAGGACCAGATGCGTTATCAAGCACAATGGATGTTTGCGAGATGGGTGGTACCAGGGCGATGAGGTCGCGTGCAAAGTTTGTAGTCCGATTGGTACTACCAGATTCATAGGTTGCAGCTACTTTATCAAAGTGCTCAGCACCGAAGTGGGCTTCCATTTCCCAGGCCTTTGAGAGGAAGTACGTTAGATGGTGGTTTATTTCACATGTAGGTAGTGATGAGAAGATGGAGACATATCTTTGTAGTGCAATAGAAGAAGGCTTTACATGGCTGTCTAGGGACTAGGAGCAATACATGACAACTTGTCCAAGCAAATTTGAGGCATTAGTTTTTACTTATACCCAATCAGAAATAACCGAATTTCCATGCTACCTTCAGAATCTGAAGACAAAGAGATCAAGAGTAAATACGAGCTTCTACCAAAGAAGTACACAGGAACCATTTTCATACCTGGGATCAGATTATAGTATGAAGCATATTTCTAGATAAACCGTAATTACCATTCAGTGACAGATCTAACCTTGCACTTGCTATGCCTCCACTCCATACGTATAGACTCGAATCTCAACTAAGTATCTGCCCTTAACAACTGGGACGGTTCCTGCTGACGGCTGGTCCTCCACACTTGATCCTTCACTACAAGTATATACCGTGACCTGATGGTTGACTGCACCGAATCATGACCTTTGCTTTGTGGTTGAGAGACTGGCGATATCAAGACATCTTCTATCCTGCTTGAGAAGATTTGTGAATGGGCTGAAGGATTTTGTGATGTAGAAGAGACCTGAGTCCCAAAACCAGGACTGGACTGCTGTTTTCCTTCATGTTGTGCTGAATCGTCTTGCACAAGTGGTGGTTGTATCGCAAGATCTGAATGAGATGTTTCTTTTAGGAGTCGTGGCAGTGCTTGTTCAAGTGAAATTTGAGATGAGAGACTCTGTGATAGCACATTCAAGTTCTGATCTGGCATTTGAGCAGCAAAATTCGGGAGAAATTTACTCTGTGAAAGGACCTGGTTCAAGCAGACAGGATTGGGTACGCTTCCAGGCGTCAGGCATGAGGCTAGAGGCAACACACGCTTTTTCTTGTTCACTCTGCTAACTTTTGACTTGTATCGGACAATAGTTTGAGGTTTTGTTTGTGTTTTTGAGGCAGGTGGTGTTATCGCAATAGGCTTTGGATCTGATTCTCGTCCAACCTGCACAGAAAACGGGGACGGTCGGACTTGACGCGTTATTAAACGCAGAACGTGGAGGCTTAAGGAGCAAAATTACCATCTCGTATCAGCAGGTCTGCATCGTGTTTATCAGACTGAAAGATCTTCGGATTGTGCTCACAACTTCTGATGGGTCGTCCTGGCCTGCGAACCTCGAATAAAAACCGATCACTATGATTGCAGGATGTTGCGCGATGACCCCGAATACATGGCTCACTACTGGGAAGTTAGTGGTAAAGGATAACATAAATTTGTTTGGACGAATCTTGCATGATGAACGTGACTAGTAGGGGAGGAACAACCACGAATATTTGCAGCCATCAATCTGTGGCATCTTAGGATGAAATCCAATGGTGTAATAAGCGTCTATAACCCCAATTTCGTGCTGTATCCAGAATATTCGGATTCTAAAACGGTAGAAGGTTTGGCTCTGCCAGTAAGTGAATTGAAGCGAATTGAGAATTCAGCCGATGAGCGGATTCTGTATTTTCTTTCAACAATATGTTTTCTTCAAAGTGATTCGTGCCAAACTTTGGAGAACAAGCTCACTTGCATTGAGGCAGCTGCGCACATTTGAGGGAATAGTCAGTATGACCTGGCTACGTGATTGTTACAGGGGATCAAAGGTTCGGTTACTATGCGGCGTTGATGAGCAGTTTTGAGCAAGTTACGCGAAAGAGAGCTGTCGCTCAATCTTGGCTACATATATACGCTGTGCTGTGCTGTTAGTATTTTCGTGTACTAATCAATGTGGATTCGCCGGCTTGGCTTCGCACTATCGCCTGATCTTCTCAGACCTAGGTTAGTGTTTTATCAAAGTACTTTAATTTCTTTTTGCTTGGTAACCACAAACTATTCCCTTGGTGCCATATTTCACAGGCCCAGCATACGTCCTCTTCTTTAACGCCTTATTATTGGTATAAACCCTAAACAATAAGCTTTAGCCTCATTTTATTGATAACCAAAACCAGGCACGTATTTGCATATTCTTGTAAAGAAAGAAATCATGGAAAACATAACCCACCCTGTAAATTCGTAATGAGATTTTCAGACCTTCGAATGATTAAATCCAGTTAGGTATTATTCCACGCTTGTGTTAGTGGATTGTTGTTTGTTAGAGAAATCTCTATCTTCATCTTCCGCGGCCGTCGTGCTACAAGCGTGCATTTGAGCGCATATATATCAAACCCTCCTTCGCACGTAGCATCCAATTAAAAAAGCCCTTTCCTAATATGTTAAGATGTTAATCAAGAACACATCAAGTTGAAGTTTATTAAAGCAGGGTCTTTTGTCGTAAATTTGCAGCAACGATGAATGCAGAACACGTTGAACACGTACCTGTACGGACATGAATCACTTTCCTAAATACTTCTTTACGCGCAACTGCGACTTGATCATTCGAACTAGAGTCTCAATCTCCCGCCGAGCATTTATATATCTCAAGTCACTGATAAGGAAATGAGTATATGCTGGAAAAAAGCACTGTAAAGTTCCTCCCAAATATCGGATCCGGGCTCTTGGTGATCAATTTGGTGCTTTACTAACGTACTATTTAATACAGTCTCAAATAGATCATTCTAGCATACTCAATCATGCCAGCCAATACAAGAGGTACTGAATATCCCCTGCAGCTTTTAGAACTCAGGAAAACCATTGGTTGGTAAATCTACCGCTCAATTCGAAAATCTCTGTCAGGATTGCTAATATCTCTACAGGCAATTGAGAACAGAGTACCAGTTTCTACCGACAGGGCATCAGTTTCAGTCCAAGAAATCACAGACAATTATGACCAAGAGAGTTTCAAACACCAAGTAGACGAGCAAGGAAGCTTGAAGGCTCACATCTTCTTCGTAGTTTGATCATAGGACTATAGGCGTTTTGAATAAAATCAGCCAGAAGAATGATTCCCAATATTGTGCTCTATTTCTCTGCTAAAACCTCGCATTTGCGATCTATATATCAAAACTTTCGATAAAGTAAGTAGCTTCGTGATAAAATGCATTAAGATGATTATAAATAAAAAAGACATATCGCAGATCAGTTTAGACACATCCTTATTCAAGATTCTGCCGCTTCTGATTCCTTTGCAATTTTATGAAATCTACTTCTTACCGCCACGAGGTGTTCACTGAGGGCCAACAAAACAGGCTATTCTCAAATGATAAACTTCTCCATATGACTAAACATTGAGTAGGAGATTCAATACTATCACCATCACCGGAATTTCCTCATCCACGGCCCAATATTTCTGACGGCCATTGTTTAATGTCACTAGTACCGCAAGTACAAGTTCCCATATCAAGGTGTGAGACTGAAAGTGAAGCAACAACACATCCTCACCTGGTCCGTCTAACGACCGTCCCATCATATATTAGCGAACTGGGCAAGCAATACCCGCAAAAGATCCCACGATATCCCAGAGATGATTCGGACCTGAGATGGCTGCGAAACTGGCTACACTCATTGCGATTACACAAATATACGTCGAAGTTGCAGGGACTAACCCCTTGTCAATTGCTGCAGTTGGAAGATAAGGATGATGCTTTGATACGAAGGAGAATTGATTCGACCGGGGTAAGAAGGAAATTAATTATCGTATGTCAGGCATTCATCTCTTGAAACCACAAATGGTTGACTCGTCTGTTACAGGCATTTGGAGAGGCGAAGAAGCAGCTTGCTGCCGAGACAAGCAAAGAAGGACCGATTTAGTAGATTCGATGATTGTTTCTTGTCGTTATTTTCTTTTGCGGATAAATCATATTCTTGAGGCACAGGACGTTTGCTTTCACTCTGTTTTTGGCCGGCATAAACCCCCGCCACATAGGATGGGCTGAAATCTGTTATGAATTTAGTTTTTTACTATACGCAACTGAATTATATGAAAACATTTTCCAGTGCAGTCAAAGTTGTTGAAAGAGTACATATATATTTATTTGCGAGGAGACGTCGATGTGAGAGATTGAATAGAACAGAGGTACTTTGCTCCAAATAAGCCATTCAAATCCCGTGTTTTTATAAACAGCAAGTGCATACTTGTAAATAAAAAGGTTCAATAAATCTCTATTTATGAGAATAAAACACGATATCGGTAAAGTTAAAAATCCTCACATTCTAAATTCTAACGCTCCTACCTGTATTATGTATAATAATATGCATTTCTGAGCATGATTATTGAGACGTGCCCGCAAATCTCCTACACGTTCTATCAAATACTTCACTGGCCTTCCCAATAATGTGTGCACCACTAATCTCTTCAATTACAACAGTCCAAAAAGAAGCGCAGCTCCAAGAACAGCCGTAAGGGTAGCGATAAGGGATTCATAGATCGGGACCACCCCTCCAACTCGGTTCACAGCGCCACTAGTATTGTTCACATTTCCACTTGAAGCACTACCTGTGCTAGTGCCACTTGTGGGGTTGGCTTCTGTGTCAATCTCAAAGAAGGTGCCGCCGATAGAAGGACCAAGGCCGGCAAGGGCACGAAAGGCTGTAAGCTATGAAGTCCATTAGCTTCTTGCAAGTCAACTTTCAAGGAATCAAGGGAGTATACATTGAAACCAGTTCTGGCACTAGTATTGAACCCGAGACTGGCAAATGACTTGGTATTCAGAGCCTTTGGTTGTGTGTACAAGAGGTATACGTAACGGTGGGAGCCTGTGCCAGCCGATGGAGCTGGAGCCGCATATTCGTTTGTCGCTACTGAGGAGTTGGAAAAGAGGGATGCAGTAGCGAGGACTGATGAGTTTTGAGAAGAGACAGTTAAGTTGCCTGCAAGGTAGTGGCGGACATTGCGGGATGTAGGGTTGGAACGGGAGGGAACATCAGGACCGATCTATGCTGATATTAGTGTCTATGCAGATTGACCAGACGATATAGCATACCATATATACAATGAAGCGAGTGCTATCGGTGACATTGGTAACGTTCATGATGTTCTCAACAGACATCTCGAAAGGTGCCTTGGCTTCGGCGGTGGTGAGCGTCGCACCTGGATGCAACAGTGCTGCATCACCATCCGCAGATTGGTAGCTAACATAGAAAGCAACAGATGGGTTAAATGCTGCCAGGACTTCAGGCACAATAGCAGCAGATGCAAATCCAGACTTGAACTCTGCAACAGCTAGACTTTCTGCCTCATCTCCATGTGCAAGTGTCAGAGAAACCAAAGTGAGGACTGTCGCAACAGTCGCGGTGAACTGCATGGTGATATATTCTGAGAACAGTGCTTACGTGTTGGATACAAGCCGAGGAGAACGTGTGTATAGGACAATAGAAATATATCAAATTAACGACCGGCGTAGAGAACAGTCAAAGACAGCAGACGAAGAGGAAATGGAAATGAAATTGCTAACCTCAAAATCTGAACAGACTTGATATTGAAGTTATATGTACTCTACTGGGAAAGCCAAGGCCGGACGGGGCCGTGCACTTGAGTGGGCGAAGTCAAATGGACGCTTTGACATTATGGTCGTCCTGAGAGAATTGTTTCGAACCATGGATAGATTACAGGGTTTCGGTGTCGGGCGCTGAAACGCTCTATTTTCAACCGAGCCGAGATAAGACGAGACGAAATAAGAGCAGTATTGAGCAGATATCTGCCCATGGCGGCAAGTTTAAAGGTTTGGGATAAGAATCTAGATACAAAAACACCTTGGTGCTCTTCCTTAAAACGGTCATCACCAAATGAAATTGGTTTCATCGTGAACGGCTGCGTACAATAATTGGCGCTAGCACTGCCTAGTGCATTACTTGTGAGATGAAATCGCATGCGATGTTGACCTATAGACAGAGATAGAGTTAATGTTATTATAATGTTAATTGAGATATTGTGAAATATAACATCCCTCACCCTTGATTAATCCTAAAAACCTTGTTAAGGCCATGCATAAATAAATATTTTTCTTGCCCTTGTACAGTACTCTCAACTATCAACCATCTCCTCTTCTCTTATTCAGCCTGCCTCAATCTAGTCTTTTGGGCTACAGCTGAACATGTCATTCTTGAATTCACCTCAAATACTATTTAACATCCTTGATATTCTTTAAAGTCTACCTAATCAGTCGGCCTATTATCGCATTAAGGTTAGATCTTTATCAAATACTTAATTACATCTAAGCCTCTTTCAGGGCTACCAGACATAAATAGCGACTATCTGAAGTTCGATACTATTCTAAGTAGAGACTTGAATATAGCTAGTCCTGTTAGTGATATTGATGGCAAGTTTATAATCGCCTCAACTAAGAAGAAACAGTTCCCTAATATAACGCTAATGTGGCATGCTTCAAATATCGACTAGCTAGAGTTATGGAGGCTTTAGCTCCAAGAGCTAAAAGAAGGTCATGATAACAATAATCAAGACGATTATCACTATCATTTACAGCTTTGTGGTTATTTACTAGAAAACGTTATTAATTTAGCTTCAATACTTCTTCTTCTATGAAACGATGGATCAGGAGGTTTTACACAAGGAAACGTTAAGCTCGGCTACCACAGTGGCTTCCAATCGATCTTCAGCACCAAATCGGTCACGAGCTCCTATCGTCCACATGGATCGAAATCAGGATATGGCAGCAGCAACAAGAACCACAGGGCTTCTCAAGACGATCATTTAGAAAGACTTAACGATTCCCAACATGATCCAAATCGAGATTACGATGCCATGGTTGGAATGGGCAGCTAGCAAGGAGAGAATAAAGTTCGAGGAGTTCAAGTTCGCAGAGACTATAACATTAGTCGAGTTCCTCAGGAAAGACTTGGAGGTTCTTTCTTTGTAACAGGGAGGGTTTCATGGGGAATGGAATGTACAGTCGATATTTATAACGGTTCGGAAAGGCTTGCAATGTGTATATTATGTATTTCTTCGTTTAATGTCGACAAAAGAATTAAGAAGAATTTTAATAAGAATTTAAAATATTTCTGAAACTCATTCCAGGAAGACTTTATTATCACATGTAAATCGTTACATCTAAAATCCCAAGATCCCACCAAGGCGCGAGTCGTTAGCATTATCACACCTTGGTTTCAACAGGACTTTCTCCTGGGAAGCAGACTTAAGCCATACTCGATTTTCGAACGTAAAGACTATCAGACCGAACAGAATTGGCAATTCATGTGGATCTTGTTCAAATTCTCAATAGTTGAATCATCAAAAGTGGTCATCAGTAAGAAGAAGAAACATGCAATAGATTGGCATTAACTAGCTAGAAGGAACGTATCTTTTTCCTCACAAGTCTTCCGTAAGCTTGTCTATTTCGAATTAATCTAAGCACAAAGCGTCTCCTTCAGGAACGCGACCTGGCTTTCCATGCTCTTCTCAAAGTACTCGCCAGAGTATATTTGGAAATGCGAACAGTCCAGCAATGTCAGCTTCTTGGGCTCGAGCGCACGATTGTACGCACTCAAAGCCAGATCCGTCGGTCCTCCGTAGTCGTGTTTAGCGACGACCAGGAGTAACGGCATGGGAGAAATGCGGTCAATCAGGTGGGAACCGTTGTATGCTCGACCATATTCGACACTGCGGAAGGTGACATCGTTCGTCCAGAGATCTGGCACCTTGGCCGCATGTCCCGTATAGTAGTCGACCGCCTCATCCATCGTCAAGCACGCTGGCACCGCCGGGTCTTTGTCCGCAACGGATAGCCTGGCTGGAGGATGACCGGCAGCTCTGCCTATGCGGTCGCCTTGGAACAGCATACTCATCATCGCATGGTCCGAAGGCTTCATCAGACGTGCAAAGGCCGATGCCGCATCCGTGACGGGTACCTTGTAGAATTAGCTTTTACTTCAAAACTACCGCTTTAATTTACTTGCTAAGGGCGGGTTATTGTGGCATTTTGTGGTTTTTGAAGTCCTGAGAGAACAGGGTATAATGAGGCGCCATAGTTCTTACCTGGCTAATCACAGCCTTCACACGCTTGTCCGTGGCGGCCACCTGCAAGACCAAACCCCCTGCGAACGAGCTTCCCCAGATGCCGACCTTGTTCTCGTCAATTTCTTCCAAGGTTTGCACATAGGTAATGGCGTCTTGGAGATCGGACATTTGGAAAGCAGGGATGATTTCTTGACGCGGCTGACCTGGTGCCGTATCACTCGATCCCCAGGAACGGTGGTCATAGACCAAGGCAGCTATGGGAAGGTTGGCTACAAATCTCTCGCAGACATCATCGAGCCCGAAGTTCTTGAGGGCGGCGAATCCATTAATGAGGATGACACATGGCAGCTTGGATGCGGAGCTGGACGCTGGAGTGTACAGCCAACCGCGGAGAGTCACGCCGTCGTTGGACTTGAACTCGACGTCTTTGCGAGGCATAATGATTAGAATTGAAGGCTTTTGGCGATCTTGATCTGGATAAAGACAGTGTTTGGTTGTTGTTTTGCCAAAGGAGATGCTTCGTACTTGAATGTGTGAAGAAAAACTACCAGCCTTGTGTTGTTATATACCGGGAGCCGTGTTGGTCTTCTGTTGGTCACTTACGGTCCTCCAGTTTTGACTGGTGATACAGGTCCGGGGGTGAGTCCTATTGTGAGGGGGGGTTTCGAAACCTCATGAATCATCCATGTACCGTGCAGTAGCTGTGACCGTAAATGGTCAACTCTTGCAGCTGCAAGTTAATTAAAACGCGAAACAGGGGAAAGAGATATGTAAAGGCGAAAGACGAGCATCAGGATAGTGAGTGTCTAGAGTAACCCGATTCCATTTCCATTT
>Ga0247814_10001604_pt1 | contig 13112 bp, 11 predicted proteins | sample UWRJL179409R1_FD_179947 | JGI IMG/M metagenome (GOLD analysis project Ga0247814, IMG submission 179947) | Plant litter microbial communities from Arlington Agricultural Research Station in Wisconsin, United States - UWRJ-L179-409R-1 | ecosystem: Environmental > Terrestrial > Plant litter >...
TAAAGACTTTTCCTATGCCATTGATAAATCCCAGTCGCATGGTTATAACTTTCTTGAAGTCACTGAATCAGACACACATTACACCATCCAGACCAGTAAAGTAATCTGTACGGCTCAAAAAGAAGATTTAAGGATCGTCATTACAGACCTGGAAGGCAATAGTATCCTTGAAGATGAAAAAGGCTTCCATTGGGAAGAGAATTATTTCTTCGGAGGTAATATCGTCAAAATGAGCAAGTCTTCTAAAGACGGTGAAAGTTTTTACGGAATGGGTGACAAAGCATCGCATTCCAACCTCAAAGGCAAGCGTGTAGAGAATTGGGCCACCGACCAATATGCGTTCCATAAAGACCAGGAACCGCTATACAAAGTCGTTCCGTTTTACATTGGCTTGCATAACAAGCAATCCTACGGTATCTTCTTTGACAATACTTTCAAAACTTCTTTTGATTTTTGCCACGAACGCCGCAATGTCACAAGCTTTTGGGCTGAGGGCGGCGAAATGAATTACTATTTTATCTACGGTCCGCAAATGCAGGATGTCGTTACAACGTATACACACTTAACCGGAAAACCCGAATTGCCGCCACTGTGGGCTTTAGGCTACCACCAATGCAAATGGAGTTATTTCCCGGAAAGCAAAGTGAGGGAAGTCGCCAATAAATTCCGCGAACTCCAGATTCCGTGCGACGCCATCTACCTCGATATCGACTATATGGAAGGCTTCCGCTGTTTTACATGGAACAAGGAGTATTTCCCAGATCCTAAAAAAATGGTGGCAGAACTCGCCGAAGATGGTTTCAAAACCGTTGTCATTATTGATCCCGGAATCAAAATCGATAATGAATATTCTGTGTATCAGGAAGCATTGGAAAAAGATTATTTCTGCAAAAGGGCCGATGGTCCGTATATGAAAGGAAAAGTATGGCCGGGCGAATGCAACTTCCCTGATTATACCAATCCCGAAGTACGTGAATGGTGGGCCGGATTGTTCAAGGAACTCATTTCAGATATCGGCGTGAAAGGCGTGTGGAACGACATGAACGAACCCGCCGTAATGGAAGTGCCCGGAAAAACTTTTCCAATGGACGTGCGCCACGACTACGACGGAAACCCATGCAGCCACAGAAAAGCGCATAATATTTATGGTACGCAGATGGCACGCGCGACTTATGAAGGCGTGAAACAGTTTGCCTACCCAAAAAGGCCTTTTATCATTACGCGCTCGGCCTATTCAGGTGCGCAGCGTTATACTTCTTCATGGACAGGTGACAACGTTGCCAGCTGGGAACATCTGTGGATAGCGAATATACAGATGCAAAGGATGTCCATTTCAGGAATGGGTTTTACCGGTTCTGATATTGGCGGTTTTGCTGAGCAGCCTTCGGGCGAATTGTATGCCCGCTGGATCCAATTGGGCGTTTTTCATCCGTTCTGCAGGACGCATTCCTCAGGCGATCACGGCGATCAGGAACCCTGGTCATTCGATGTCGATGTCATTAATATTACAAGGAAGTTTGTAGAATTGCGCTACCAGCTGCTGCCTTACCTGTATTCTATGTTTTGGGAATACATCAATGACGGCGTGCCGATGCTGAAGCCGTTGGTCTACTTTGACCAGGAAGATCCGCAGACGCATTACAGGACCGACGAATTTATTTTCGGTAACCAGATATTGGTCTGCCCGATTTTAGAACCAAATGCGCAAGGCAGGCGCATGTATCTTCCTATTGGCAACTGGTACAACTTCTGGACAGATGAATTGGTTTCGGGCCGCAAAGAATTGTGGGTAAAGACAGATTATGACCAGATTCCGATTTTTGTTAAAGAAGGCGCGATCATTCCGAAATATCCCGTACAGCAATATGTGGGCGAAATCGAATTTGAGGAGATCACACTGGATGCGTATTTCAAAATCGGAAAAGAAAAATCCGTATTGTATGAAGATGCCCAGGATGGCTATGATTACAACAAAGGACGTTTCAGCCTGGCTACATTCACGCTCAAAGGAAAAGAAACCGAATTGATTATCCAGCAGCACAAAGAAGGAAAGTTTGTTACTAATTATACAAGGTTCAGGATCAACCTCCACGGGTTGCCATTCCAAATCCAGTCAATAGAATTGGATAACGAGCCGGTATCATTTGAAAAAGTGGCGTTCGACGGAAAAGCTACATTGATCATCGATAAGGATTTCTCAGAACTGCATCTTACTGGTAACTAAGCTTTACCGCAAATTGATACATTTCAACAGAATTTTGTAAAACGGGTTGTTAAAATAGCCGTATTTTTGTCGGTACTCTAAAAATAAAAACCATGAAAAAATACAGTGTCATTACAGGAATCTGCTTCATAGCATTGGTATTTTCCTGTGCCAAAAACCCTTTTACAGGAAAAAGCTCACTCAATTTCGTTTCCAACAGCGAATTATTCCCGTCATCTTTCCAGCAATATGGTGCGTTTTTGAAAGAAAATAAAGTCATCACCGGAACTGCCGATGCCAAAAGAGTAGAAACTGTAGGGATGAAAATAAAAGCTGCCGCCGAACGCTACCTGAAGGCCAACGGGCAGGGCGAATACCTCAACGGATACCAATGGGAATACAAGTTGGTCGACAATAAAGAAGTAAATGCCTGGTGCATGCCGGGAGGGAAAATTGTTGTTTACTCCGGAATTTTGCCGGTCACTAAAGACGAAGCCGGACTAGCGACAGTAATGGGACATGAGGTATCACACGCGTTAGCCAATCACGGCGCGCAAAGAATGAGTGCTTCACAATTGCAGGCATTGGGAGCTGTTGGCGTAGCCGCCGCTACCGGAAGCCAAAGTGCCGAAAAGCAGCAAATGTGGCAGCAATATTACGGATTGGGTTCTCAGGTAGGCGTAATGCTGCCATTTAGCAGAAGCCATGAAAGTGAAGCAGATATGATCGGGCTAACGTTAATGGCTATTGCAGGCTATAACCCTGACCAGGCGGTTGCGTTCTGGACCAGGATGTCAGCCAATGCAGGCGGACAGGCACCACCCGAATTTTTAAGCACCCACCCATCCGATGCCACCAGGATTGCCAATATCAAAAGTTTAATCCCACAGGCAAAAGCAACAGCCGCAAAATTTGGCGTTAAATTTTAAATCAAAATAACAATTGTGTTAAAAGCCATTCTTTTCAGGATGGCTTTTTTCATGGTTTCAGAGAGCAGTTGAAGTATAAGTAAAATTTGCGGCATAAAGCAATAATGACTTTCAGTGAAGTAGTAACTTCCTGTTTTCTCAATCAAAATTTAGGCTTATCTTCGTCAAAAATAATAGTGTATGGATATTCGTTGGGAACAAAGATTTTCAAATTTCACAAAGGCTATGGATAAACTCCGGCAATCGGTTGCTTACATTCATGAAAATTTTGAAGTAGACAATAATGAAGATACAGAAGATGGGGTTCTGGATGAAATGATCAAAGAAGGGCTGATCCAACGTTTTGAATATACACACGAACTGGCCTGGAACGTCATGAAGGATTATGCGGAACATCAGGGAAACACTATGGTAGGAGGTTCCCGTGATGCGTCAAGAGAAGCTTTGCAGTTGCAATTAATAGCTGATGGTGAGATTTGGATGGATATGATTGCCAGCAGAAATAAAACATCGCATACGTATAATGAAGAAACGGCAAACGAAATATATTCAAAAATCTTAAACGAATATTATCCGGCATTTGAAAAGTTTCGAAACACTATGGAAGAAAAGCTTTCAGACAGACAAGTGTAATATTTGGATCAATTGAAATGATAAACGCTGAGGAACTCGGGTTAAAACCTACAGACATGGAAAGAATCCAAACGGTTCTTAAAAACCATCAATTTGTCGAACAGGTCATCATTTATGGCTCAAGGGCGAAAGGAAATTACAAACCATATTCAGATATTGACATTACACTTGTTGGTCCAAAAATCGATCTGACACTCCAAAACAAAATCGAAAATGACTTAGACGATTTACTACTGCCCTATAAATTCGATGTCTCGGTTTACCATAAAATACTAAACAAGGATTTAGTAGATCACATCAACAGAATAGGCAAAATCATTTTTTCGCGATAAAATAACGCAACCAGCTGTTTTCCCACCACTTACAACTATTGTTAAGCTTTCTGCAACTATTATTAAGCTTCTTGCAACTATTGTTAAGCGTCTTATAACTATTGTTAAGCTTCTTGCAACTATTGTTAAGCCACTTACAACTATTGTTAAGCTTCTTGCAACTATTGTTAAGCCTCTTATAACTAATGTTAAGCCTCTTGCAACTATTGTTAAGCGTATTGTAACTAATGTTAAGCCTCTTGTAACTGTTGTTTTTATACAAACTACTAATAATTATATGCATCCGACTAACATTCTTATTCGTTCGACTAATATTTATATCCATATAAATGATGTTTTTATATGTTTAACTAATGTTTTGTCACTTGCAACTCTTGTTAAGGCACTTACTGGTGTTGTTAAAGCAATTCATGTTGCCAAATCATCAAATTTTACCCATCATGTTATTGATACCTAAAAAAAAGATAAATTAGTGCCTTCAAAAAAATAACTGCTATGGCTGATTTACCAAAAGGAAACAAGAAACTGCTCAATGCCTGGGCATTCTACGATTGGGCCAACTCTGTTTATCCATTGGTGATCTCATCAGCGATTTTCCCGGTGTTTTATGAAGGCCTGTTTACCGATAAAAGCCATTACATTCACGCCTTCGGAATGGAACTCAAGAATTCTGCGCTGGTTAGTTTTGTAACGGCTGCGGCTTTTCTTACAGTAGCGGTCATCTCTCCGTTTTTATCCGGAATCGCAGATTATGTGGGTAATAAGAAAGCCTTCATGCGATTTTTTTGCTACCTCGGTGCGATCTCCTGCGTAGGCCTGAACTGGTTCAGCCTCGACAATTTATATCCCAGCCTGCTTTTTTATTTTTTAGGATTGATTGGTTTCTGGGGAAGCCTCGTGTTTTACAACTCCTACCTGCCTGATATCGCTTTCGCGGAGCAACAGGATGCCGTAAGCGCCAAAGGGTATTCGATGGGGTATATGGGTAGTGTGCTTTTACTGATTGTGAATCTGGCAATGGTCATGCAGCCAAAATTATTCGGCATCACAGGAACCGAAGGCGAAGCGGCAATGAAAGCCATGAGGTATTCATTTATCTCTGTCGGAATCTGGTGGGTTGTTTTCAGCCAGTATACCTATCATTTCCTGCCAAAAGGAAACCGCAATTCCGAAAAAGTAACCAAAGCGGTCATCCTCAATGGCTTTAAAGAACTAAAGAAAGTATGGAGATTGCTCGATGAAAACATTGCATTGAAAAGGTATTTGTCTGGTTTCTTTGTCTATAGCATGGCAGTCCAGACGGTAATGCTCGTTGGGACTTATTTCGGCTCACAGGAAATACAGTGGGAATCAAAAAGCCAGAGCACAATAGGGTTGATTATCTGTATTCTGTTAATTCAGCTCGTCGCTATTATCGGTGCTTACCTCACTTCGCGTGCTTCATCCAGATTTGGAAACATACCCACATTAATAGTTATCAATTGCTTTTGGGTTGCACTATGTGCCGCGGTTTATTTCATCACTTTGCCCATCGAATATTACTTTATGGCGGGTATGGCGGGATTAGTAATGGGCGGAATCCAGGCTTTGTCACGATCAACTTATTCTAAACTATTGCCTGAAACAGAAGACACCGCCTCGTTCTTTAGCTTTTTTGATGTGGCAGAAAAAATCGGAATTGTTATCGGGATGTGCGTTTATGGGGTTATTGACCAATACTGGGGACCACGATTTGCCATCATCTTTTTAGGGATATTCTTTATCACGGGTGTCATTTTGTTGAGACGGGTGCCAAAAAAAGGTGTTCTACAGGGTAGAACACCTTCCAGTAATTAACATGACATTTTTTTGATTAAGCCTTTGAGATACTTCCCGAACCGTGCACTTTAGTATCTTTTTTCTTCGGGTCTCCTTTATAATCAATATCTCCGGAACCGGTGATTCTCGCCTGAAGGAATCCGGTACAATATACTTTACAGTTCCCCGAACCCGTTAAGCTGGAATCCACATTGCCGCTTTTCAAATTAAAGGCATCCAAATCTCCCGATCCGGTAAGGTCACAACTGAAATCCCCTGATTTTCCGTTTAATTTCATATTGCCGGAACCGGTTACTTTCGCAGTGGTCTTCTGGGCATCGATACTAAGTTGGATGTCGCCCGATCCCGATAAGGTGGTCCTGAATTCAGGTGACTTAATGGTGCTTTTTGAATTGACATCGCCAGATCCTGAAAGTGACACTTCATTCAGGCTTTCAAAAGGAACGGTTATGGTTATTTTTTTTCCGAAACTCGGACTGATTCTTTTTCCTTTTTGCGTGCCAATAGTGAGAACGTTGTCAGCTACTTCGATTTTTAAATGCTGCAGTAAATTCTCTTCACCTTCAACGGCAATCTTACCTTCTTTGCCGGCAACCAAATCCACGTCAAAAAAACCGGAAACCATTACCTTTTCATAATTCGGGGTAGTAACATTTTTTTTGATGACGTTGCCATTTCCTTTAATTTTTTCCGAAGAAAATTGCGCGTTTGCCGCTGTAGCGATTGATAAAACTCCGAAGAGCATTGCGATTGATTTTTTCATGATGGTTGTGTTTGATTGTTATTTTTTATAAAGCCTGATATTGCCATATTCTGTCCGGATCGTCATTTTGCCCTCACCACTTTTTCTGTAAAAACCCTGGTAGGATTTCGAACTCATCGATTCGTGTTTGGAGTTCATCTCGAAATCACCGTCATATTTAAAGCTTCCGTATTTCACATTAATGTCAAAATCAAATGATGCCGCTGCATTATAGCCCATATCCAAACCGGTATAACCGGTGCTGATGGAAACCATATTCACTGCTTGGCTGATTTCGCCAATGCTGAGTTTACTGTATTTGGTGTCAATCTTTAGTTCTTTGGCCACTTCATCAACCTGAATCGAAAGATAATTGCCTTTGCCATCAACCGTATTGATTTTTGACAGTTGTAATTTCCCATAACTGCAATCGTATTTCAAATCGCTTCCCGTGACAAAGTTAATGTCGGTATAATTGGCCGACAGGTTGATTTTTCCATAGCCGGTAACAGTTAACCCCGAATAGTCAGCATTGACAGCTGCATTTTTGAGGTATTCAATGGTAGATTTATTACAATAGTCAATGGAAATGTCGTTGGAATTCCCATTTAATCTTGCTAAAGTGAGTTTGCCATACTGGCACCTGAGAACGGTGTTGGCAAACAAATCATCGGTAATGATCGATCCGTATTTGTTGTCAATCTTAACCGAACCCTTTTTAGGGATTTTAATGATGTAATTGATTTCGATGCTGTTGTTTCTTCCGCTGTCTGAGCCTGTTTTGGAAATTCTGGTCGTGGCCGATATCAGGTGTTTCAATGCCTGGATATCTACATTAATGTCATCGAGTCTTTGGTCTACCCAGCTTTCTTTATCGCCGCTCACTTTAATCAGGATGTCAAGTTCAATCTTTTCTTCATCCCAGGTAGTTACAGTAACATTTCCATAAGAATTGTTGATGTCAATTCCGGCATCTGCATTCACAATATAAGCCTTCCTGATCGTTTTTTGCTTCGAATATTTGCCGGTATCAATTTCGTTTGCCAGCATCAATATGGGCAAAAGAAATAGTATGATTAATATATTAAATTGTTTTTTCATCGGTTGTGTTTTTTAAAACTTCATTGTTTTCTAAATGTTCCAATACGTCCTCCAGAAAAGAGATCCGCGTTTGCAGGTTCCGGATCATGGCGTGGATGATTTGTTTGCTTTCACCTGTTTTGATCAGTTCCTGCTTGATTTTTTCATAATCATTGTCCAGGACTTTCATTTGTACCAATGCATCGGCGATTATTTTCTCATTGAGTGGCGATTTTTTCTCTTTTACTTTTTCAAGTTCCATTTTGATGATGGAAGTAAAAATAGAATCGGTCTGGCGTGTTTCTTTGGAAGCAAACACCATACTATCGGGATTTTCATTGGTATTAAAAAAGGTAAAGAAACCTACGATCATTACGATTGAAGCAGCTATAGATAACGGAATCCAGTATTTTCTTCCCGATCTTTTTCGTGCTTGCCTTTCCAGAAACCGGTCATAATGATGCTCATTCGGTTCATAGATATCCCATTGGTCATTTAGTGTCTCAAACAGATTTTCCAGATTGTCATTTGTCTTTTTCATGTCTTCTATTATAATTCTTCTAATTTTTTTCTTAAACTTTCCTTTGCCCTGCTTATGGTTGTTCTGCAATTGGCATAACTAATATTCATGATCTCAGTAATTTCCTCCTGATCGTACCCTTCAATAAAAAACAGCGTGAGTATCATGCGGTAATTGTCCTTAAGGCTTTCGATTGTTTGTAAGACTTGTTCGGCTTTCAGATGCCTAAAATCGATTTCTGCTTCAGCTCCAGAACCGTCATCAACCTTGTGGACTACTATTTCAAAATCATCTGTACGAAAACGGCTGTTTTTTTTATAGAAATCGATACTATAATTAATGATGATGCGCTTGAGCCAGGCACCAAAAGCCACTTCTTGTTTGTAATCGTCGATTTTAAGGAATGCTTTTAAAAAACCTTCCTGCATCACATCTTCGGCATAATGCACATCTTTCACAATTCTGTAGGCTACATTATACATCGCTTTACTGTAGCGGCTGTACACCTCAAATTGTGCTTTTTGGTTCTTTTGCCTGCAGAGCGATATTAATTCTTCGATATTGTGTTTAGCTAAACTCAAACAGATGATTCTAATTTATACCAATGACACTATGTTTTTTGGATTGTTACAGTTGGCCTAAAAATAATGTAATTTTTTTTTACCGAAGGAACAATGAATTAATTATATTTGGAACGGTTTTAAAAAATTGAGACCAATATCTAATCATTTCAAACCTCCGAATAATGAATAAATCTAAGATTTTAATTGTCATATTGTTGGTGGCCCTCCATTTTAATTTTACCTCCTGTGATAATGAAGCAATCGATCCGGCATTGTTGATTCAGGTTCCCGTTGAAACGTGTGCCGCACCAAACGGATTGACAGTTAGTGAATTTGTAGGCACATCTGTAAACTTGACATGGTCTTCAATTGAAGGAAGTTCGTGGGAGATCCAATACGGTGAAGAAGGATTTACTTTGGGTGCCGGGACAACAGTCACATCTACAACTGATTCAAAAACGATCAACGGTCTTACGACAACCAATGATTATGACTTTTACATCCGTACAAATTGCGATAATGGCCTCAGCAGCGGTTGGATTGGTCCCGTTGGAGTAGGTTCAACGGTTGTGGTATGTTCTAATCCTACGAATTTAACAGCAGTGAGATCGGCAACAGTAAATACTCAGGTTACAGCCACTTGGTCGGCCAACGGCGATGAAAATTCATGGGAATTGCAATATGGTCCAACAGGCTTCGCGCTTGGTTCAGGAACAATTGTGCCTTCAACAACAACCAATAAAGTGATCACCGGATTGTCCGCAACTGCGGGTTATGACTTTTATGTACGTTCAAATTGTTCAGCAACAGAGAACAGCAATTGGGTCGGGCCAGTACGTGTAAATGGTGGTGTAACAACTCCGGTGACCTATGCTTATATGAACGCCAATGTTAAAGGGGAACAGTTCAATGCCATGAAACCTTACCTTTATACTTTTACAGGTGCAAACGCCAAACTGACTACTCTGGATAATGACTTGGGAAGGTTATTGTGGATACAGGGTAATTCTAATCCTTTTTCAAATACAATTGATGATTTGATTGAGATCAATATCCGCATCCACGAAAATTTCTGGAATCCCGGTACCTATCCTTTAACTTCAAATAATACCACTTCGCAGCCGGCAGTAACGGTAGATTTAATCGATGCAAGAAATGATACTCCGTTGTCTACTATTGAAAGAGAATTGCCAGGAACACTGACGATTTTAGAATTCAACAGCGCAACCAGAAGAATCAGAGGGACTTTTACCTTCACTTACACAGAATCTAACGATAATGGTGAAACTGGTCCGTTTAGCGTTTTGAGCGGAACTTTTGATTACGAAGTACCTGCTGAAGCATTTTAATCGACGAAATACATTTTCTCAACCTATAGGAAAAGCCCGAAGTATCGACGTTCGGGCTTTTTTATGGCACAAAAGTTGAACCGCTATACATGTAACGAATTAATATGTAGTACATCGATTTTAAATTAAATTCATGACAACTTATATTACATTTGCTTCTTCTTAATTAAAATTTAATGTCATTTTGACCCAAATATAAACGATGCCAAATACCAATATCTTCAATTTTGACAATTTGTCACTTCAGGAATTTGATACTGAAGCCGAATTAATACCACTCCTTACACCTGAAGACGAAGAAGAAATGAATAACGAGGAATTACCTGCTTCGTTGTCTATTTTGCCACTGCGAAATACTGTTCTGTTTCCGGGTGTTGTGATTCCGATTTCTGCAGGTCGTGACAAATCAATAAAACTTATCAATGATGCTTATGCCGGTGATAAAATTATCGGCGTTGTTGCCCAAAAGAATGAAGAGGACGAAGATCCTACAAAAAACGACATCCATAAAGTTGGAACCGTCGCCAGGATTTTACGTGTTTTAAAAATGCCTGACGGAAATATTACTGTCATTCTCCAAGGGAAAAAGCGTTTCGAAATTGATGCTGTAATTTCCGAAAAGCCTTATATCAGAGCCAATGTAAAAGAAGTAGAGGAGAAAAGGCCAGGGAAGCATGATACCGAATTTCTGGCAATTCTTGATTCTATAAAAGAACTGGCCATACAAATTATAAAAGAAAGTCCGAACATTCCAACAGAAGCGACTTTTGCCATAAAGAATATTGAAAGCCAGTCATTCCTGGTCAATTTTGTTTCTTCCAACATGAATTTGTCGGTAAAGGAAAAACAGGATTTGCTTGCGATGAATGCTTTAAAGGAAAGAGCACTGGAAACCTTGCGTTTTATGAATCTGGAGTTGCAGAAACTCGAATTGAAAAACGACATCCAGTCGAAAGTGCGTTTTGATTTAGACCAGCAGCAAAGAGAATATTTCCTCCACCAGCAAATGAAGACCATCCAGGAAGAATTGGGCGGCGTTTCACAGGAAGAGGAAATGGACGAAATGCGGCTCAAATCCAAATCAAAAAAATGGGATGAAAAAACCAAAAAGCATTTCGAAAAGGAATTGTCCAAAATGCAGCGCATGAATCCTCAGGCTCCTGATTTTGGAATCCAGAGAAATTACCTAGAATTGTTCCTTGAATTGCCATGGAATGATTTTTCCAAAGATAATTTTGACTTAAAAAGAGCGCAAAAAATATTGGATAAGGATCATTTCGGACTGGAAGATGTCAAGAAAAGAATGATTGAACATCTGGCTGTTCTGAAGCTGCGTAACGATATGAAATCGCCAATAATTTGTTTGTCCGGACCTCCGGGTGTTGGTAAAACTTCTATCGGAAGATCTGTAGCCGAAGCTTTGGGAAGAGAATATGTGCGTATTTCTTTAGGAGGTTTGCGCGATGAAGCAGAAATCCGCGGGCATCGTAAAACGTATATCGGAGCCATGCCGGGAAGAATTATCCAAAGCCTTAAAAAAGCCGGAACTTCCAATCCTGTTTTTGTTCTCGATGAAATCGATAAATTATCTGTCAGCAGTCAGGGTGATCCGTCTTCTGCATTATTGGAAGTTTTGGATCCGGAGCAAAATAGCGCTTTCTATGACAATTTCCTTGAAATGGGATATGATTTGTCTAAAGTGATGTTTATCGCAACTTCTAATAATCTCTCGGCCATTCAGCCAGCTTTAAGAGACCGAATGGAAATTATTAAAATGTCAGGCTATACAATCGAAGAAAAAGTTGAGATCGCACGCCAGCATTTGTTTCCAAAACAATTAAAAGAACATGGTCTAACTTCAAAAGACCTTACCATTGGTAAAAAGCAACTTGAAAAAATCGTTGAAGGTTATACGAGGGAATCAGGAGTGCGCGGATTGGAGGCTAAAATTGCACAGTTTATCAGGCATGCCGCCAAATCCGTAGCGATGGAAGAAACCTATAATATAAAAGTAACCGACGAAGATATTGTCAAAGTTTTGGGCGTGCCAAGACTGGGAAGGGATAAATACGAAAGCAACGATGTTGCCGGAGTCGTAACTGGTCTCGCGTGGACTGCGGTTGGAGGTGATATCCTTTTTATAGAATCGTTGATTTCTCCGGGAAAAGGAACGATGACCATTACAGGAAATCTGGGAACGGTTATGAAAGAATCGGCCACAATTGCTTTAGAATATATTAAGGCCAATGCCGAACACTTAGGATTAAAGACCGAGACATTATCCAAATACAATATTCACTTACACGTTCCTGAAGGTGCAACGCCAAAGGACGGACCAAGTGCCGGAATCGCGATGCTGACATCCTTAGTCTCTCTTTTCACACAAAAGAAAGTGAAAAAAAATATTGCCATGACCGGTGAAATCACATTGCGCGGAAAAGTCCTTCCGGTTGGCGGAATCAAGGAAAAAATCCTGGCGGCAAAACGTGCAAACATTAAGGAGATCATCATGTGTCACGAGAATAAACAAGATGTTGACGAAATTAAAGCCGATTATATCAATGGCCTTACTTTTCATTACGTCAAGGAAATGAGTGAAGTGCTCAAATTTGCGGTGACGAGTGAAAATGTCAAAAACGCAAAAAAACTTTAAAACAAAAACGGCTAAATTAATTGGCCGTTTTTTTATTAAAAATAATATCTTCGCATTTGCGTTATAGTTTCAGAAATAACGATTGCAAATGACCCGACTTTTCCTTTATCTTATTGTGTTTTTATTTGGTACAGTGGCAAACAGTCAGGTTGGAGGCAAATCTGTTTACCAGTTTCTTAATCTGATCACTTCTCCAAGACAAGCGGCCTTAGGCGGAAAAGTCATTACGATTTATGATTATGATGTCAATCAGGCCAATTTTAATCCGGCGACCATCAATCCTGAAATGG
>Ga0247814_10001605_pt1 | contig 13108 bp, 11 predicted proteins | sample UWRJL179409R1_FD_179947 | JGI IMG/M metagenome (GOLD analysis project Ga0247814, IMG submission 179947) | Plant litter microbial communities from Arlington Agricultural Research Station in Wisconsin, United States - UWRJ-L179-409R-1 | ecosystem: Environmental > Terrestrial > Plant litter >...
TTTGCGAGAATATGTTTCTAAGAACTATTTAGACACAAATGCACTCTCATCCCTTTTCACTTTAATAATGCAAATTTAAAAAAGTAAAATTTCTAAATTAACTTTGCAAACATAGGAGCACGCAAAGTTTTTTGCTATGCAGGATTTTATAAAACGCAAAGTTCGCAAAGCTATATGTAGAAATAGCTTTGCGAACTTTGCGTAAAAACCTTGCGCACTTTGCGGTAAAAAAACTTTGCGGTTAAAATACCCTGCGGTTAAAATTCCTCCATCCAAAACCAATCAATAATAAATTGAAAAATAGTAAAGGCAAAAGGGCTTTTGCAAAACTGATTTCTGACGGATCGTTAAACGTTTCAACTTTAAATTTAGACCAGTTTTCTTTGCTAACATCGGCATTATCAAAGATTTTTGGATAAAAATACAAACGCATTTTTTCGTGAAATAGCTTTGTTTCTTTCAAAAATAAAAGCTGATTTCCTAAGTCAGATTGGGCAATTTCGTTCAGTTGAAGCTGCGTATGCAAAGTAGGAATAAATTGCGCTATAAGCTGACTCGCTTTATTGCGTTGCTGTAATTTATGCTCTAATTCCTGAGATTGTTTCGCCGAATCATCATCGCCGGCTTGTTGCATGGCGTAATACCAAAGCCAGCTGAATTCTTTATCCGGCAAAGGATAAGTTTTAAATTGTGGATAATGATTGTAGAATTTATCCATTGTTATTTTTTTATCCATATCCCATTTTTCATGATAGGCATTTCTTTGCTTTACCGTTAGTTCCAGAGCTTCGGGAATTGGAAATTTATTGACAATATAAGTATTGATTACGGCTGGTAAAATAATAATCAAAAACAACCAAATCGTTAATAAAATAACCGCATTAAAGTTTGAATTCTTTTGTAAGGAAACAATGAAAAAGCTGATAGCAAACCAAAAAAGAATGTAAAGAATTCCGAGCCCGTAAAATGTAAAAAGTGACTGGTTTAACGGAATATTCAAAAACAGAATGGCTATAAAAAGGACGAACGTTAAAAGTGCAATCAGACTTAAAATTCGGATATAAAACAACTTCAGAATGTAGAAAAAAGTGTTTTGGCTTTGAGTAGCTACAATTTTCCAGGTGCCGCTTTCTTTTTCCTCTGAAACCAGATTATAAGAAAACGCAATGATTAAAAGCGGAAAAAGATAAATCAAAACAAAACTAAAATCGATATTTCCGGACAAAAGATTATTAGGATTGTTAAGTTCCGAATCGTATTTCTGACCTTCTAAACCGCGAATTGTAACACTTTGTATCGACGGGTTTACATCTCGCTGACCAATTGCCAGACTATTAACGGGCAAAGTTGCATTAACCAGCGAAAATTTGATGTAATAGAGCAGAAGCCCCATTTCGTCTTTATGAAAAGCAGCATTTCGGGCAATATGTTCTTTTTGATAAAGTGCCGCTTCTTTGATATTATTTTGTTGCTTTTGCTGAAATTGCTGACCAATCAAAAGGCTTATAAAACAAATTACTAAAAGGAAAACCAGTCCAATTTTGGTTCCTTTAGATCGTATGAAATTTTTAAAAAGTAATGCTAACATATTAAATGGCTTTAAGGTTTTTAGCTGCAATTCGAATCAAAACAAAAAGCATTATTATCCAGAGAATTATAGAAATAACAGAAACAATTTCGGATTTTAAAACCTCCAGAATTCCTTTTGGTTCATAGTGAAATTCGGCCACATCAGCCCAATGTTCTTTGTTGATTGTTAAAGGTTTGTCATTAGGGCCAGGTTTTTTATTACTGATGTATTTTACCTGCAAACCATTCATTTTTTGCGCCATGTTATATCGATACTCTTCGGCCTGTTTTTGAAAATCGATATACGAATCGTAATCGGTATTCGATAATCCCATCGATACGTTTTTTATCGCGATGTACGGATTTAAGAACGAAACAGTCTTAGAAAAACTATTCTGCTTTTTATACACTTCAAGTAATTTTTCTAAATGCTGATTGTATATTCTGGAGCTTATTTTTTCGCCTTCGGTCATAATAAATCCGGAATAATTGAAAGGCAGTTTTTGTACCGAATCGACTTTGTAAACGCTTAAAAGGGAATCTTTAATGGCTTTATAATGCAAATCATTCGGATTATGGCTGTCTCCTTGCTTGAGAATATCTTTTTCGATATCACTCTGAAACTGGATTTTAGATGGCGCTTCAAAAATATAAGCACCAATTGCCTGAGTGGTTCTTGGTAGAATAATGGTAAAAAGCAGCCAAATCCCGATCAATGAGATCAATGCTTTTTTTGATGTTTTGCTTGATGCAGAAACTAAAACGGCAATGATGCAAAAGAAGATCAGATAAACAAAATGAAACCCAATAAACAACAGCATTTTGATGATTTCATCAACAGAAATACTGAAATTCTGAAGCAGTAACCAGATCAAAACCAATACAATAATTGTGGGAACAAAAAGAATCATGATCACGCTGGCAATTCCGAGTATTTTACCTCTTATTAATTGTTTCCAGCTAATTCCCTGACTTAAAAGCAATTTTAAAGTTCCGTCTTCTCTTTCGGCTGCGACCGCATTAAAGCCTAAGAAAAAGATCAATAAGGGTAATAAAATTTGCAAAACCATGGCAATACTAATTTCTCCAAATCGAAGCATACTGTTCGAAAATCCTGCTTCAGAGAAATTGGCGGTATTTTGTTTGTGCGCTTCGAGAAAAATGGCATTCCCGAAAAATGGTTCCATTCCAAATTCAAAAACACTTAAGGGCGTACTTTTTCTGAAGGCAAAATTCCCGTAATGTGCCATTCGATGCGGGTTTTTGTCCGGATTTTTCAACCAGTCTTCTCTGGATTCGTGTTGGTATTTTTCGCTGGTTTCATTTTGATTGCTGTAATTTTCCCAACCTGAAAACGCAGCATAAAGTAAAATGATCCCAATAAAAAGGGTGATTATAAAAACTGCCGAATTCTTAAAAACGGAGTTCTTTAAATGTTTGGCGATTAAAATTTCTGTTTGTAGTGATTTCATACCAATTAAAATTTATAAGTTACAGTCAGGCTAAAATTTCTGGGAGCACCGGGAAATAATCTCAGGTAATTCTGAGCACCTAACCAATATGTTTTATTGAATACGTTACCCGCATTAAGTGCAATTTGCATATTGCTTTTGTTGGGTTTATAATAAACAGCGGCATCAAAAACGGTAAAATCAGGAAGTGTAAAAGCTCTTGTAAACCACGGCACTTTGCTGCTCTGGTATTGCATGCCAAGACCAATTCCTAAATCCTTCAAACCCGAATCGGAATTGAAATTATAACGTGTCCATAAATTGGCGCTGTTTTTTGGCGTATTTTGCTTTCGGGCACCAATTAGCGAAGCATCACGATCGTTTGTAATTTTGGCATCGATATAACTGTACGAAGCATTTATTTGCCAGTCGGCCGTGATATAGCCTGCCAGATCACACTCAAAACCACGGCTTCTTTCAGCACCTCTGGTGACCAGTAAATCAGGATTGGCCGGATCATTGGCATTCATCAAAATATTACGCTGATTGATCTCGTAAACTGCGGCATTAAAACTCATCGAATTATTGAAGAAAGTCGCTTTAATACCTACTTCTTTCAAATTACTTTCAAGCGGATCAAATAAACTTCCGGCAGGTAAAGACCCGGTTTGCGGCATCAAAGTCACGGTATTCGATTGTGGCTGATAACCTTCTAGATAAGTTGTGTAGACATTAATTTCGTTGTTAATGGCATAAGTTACACCCACGCGAGGCAATAAAGCCGACTTTTTAACCGTCAATTCATTGTTGGATTCATAATTGGTAATGTCTTCAAACCATTCGTTTCTCAAACCCAGTAAAAAAGTAAATTTCTCCCACTGAATCTGATCCTGAATATAAATAGCATTTGTAGTAGTCAATGCAGATGGCAGCGCTGTTCTAACATTTAGCGTATAATCATCTGCGCTTGTAATGGTATACGTTGGATTATTCAGATTGAAATAATTGACATTGGGTTTTGGTAAAATTACACCGTCAATCGTCGTCGTTTGATAATTGGCAGCGTTTGCCGGAACAAAAGTACCCGCTACAGTTCCGTCTTTTAGTACATAACCTCTTGCTGCATTTTGTCCGCCGCCTTTGGTTTTATTCCAGGAACTTAAATCGTATCCAGCCAATAGTTTATGTTTGATTTTTCCAGTTTTTAGATCGAAATTAAAATACGCACTCAAATTATCGATATCCCAATATTGCTGGCGTTGCACAAATTGCATCATGGCCAGACTGGTTACCGGCTGATTGTTCATATCAACCGCAAAACCGTTTGTCGTTCGGTGTTCCTGAAGATCTTCTGTCCAGGATTGTTTCATGTATTGGGCATTAAAACCTATTTTAGAACTAAATTTATGAGCAAAACTGGTCGTGAAAATCATTTCTTTCGACTTGAAAAAATCGCTGGGAGCGCCCAGATTCAAACTAATTGGTGTTTTATTTAAATTCGTAACTCCTGAAACCGCACCAAAAATAGGCTGACCACGATCGAGAATTCCGGTCATGTCGCTCAATATCAATTCAGTATTAATTGCCGTTTTTTCATTTGGGATATAACTGAAAGACGGAGAAATCAAAAACGACTTATTATTCACTAAATCACGAAAGGATTTGGCTTCTTGATACGCTCCGTTTACACGATATAAAAGTGTTTTAGATTCGTTAAGAGGTCCCGTAAAATCTAAGCTTCCGCGGAAAGTACTAAAACTCCCTACACTGAGACTCACTTCTTTTCGATCAATAGATAAAGGTTTTTTAGTCACCAAATTGATGCTTCCGCCCGGATCTACAGAGGAAAATGTGGCACTCGACGGACCTTTAATCACTTCAACACGTTCGATATTGGTAGTTAAAGGCTGTAAAAAGTAATATTGACGGGTTCGCATTCCGTTGATGATCTGTCCTTCTTCATTTTGGCTGATACCGCGAATCGTATATTGATTGTAATAACTCGCCGGAATCACACCACTGGCCATCTTCACGGCATCGGCAAGATAAAAAGCACCTTTATCAGCAATTAACTCTTTGGTGATTGTCGATATTGATTGCGGAATATCTTTGTTTAAAGCCGCAGTTTTTGTGGCAGCAAACGAATAATCACTATTGTATTTTTTTGATGAACGACCAACGATTTCAACTGTTTGCAATTCATTTCTGGCCACTTTTACAGAGTCTGGCGCAATGCTGTCTTTGGTTTTTTTGTTAATGATTTGAGATTGTACGCATTGAGTACCAATGATTAAAAATATAAAAGGATATATATGTTTCATTTTATGTTAATGGAAATTATAATTCCTTTTTATACCGTTTGTAAATACAAGTCTTCCAGTTCATTTGCCGATATTTTATCGGCTTCAATAACTGTTACCAGATTGCCTTGTTTCATGATCCCAATATGCGAAGCAACTTCTCGGGCTCTGAAAATATCGTGTGTAGCCATCAAAATTGCCGTTCCGTCTGCAGAAAGTTCTTTCAGGATTTGAGAAAATTCGTTTGAAGCTTTTGGATCTAATCCGCTTGTAGGTTCATCCAGCAACAATACTTTTGCTTTTTTTGCAATGGCAATAGCAATACCTACTTTTTGACGCATTCCTTTAGAATATCCGCCAAGGTTTTGTTCGTGAGCTTTGACTTGTAAGCCTGCTTTAGTCAGGAAATAAGTCAGTTCGCCTGTAGAATATTTAAATCCGGCAAGAGACGAGAAGAATTTCAGGTTTTCTAAACCGGTAAGATTAGGATATAGCATTACAGTTTCAGGAATATAGGCAACATATTTTTTGGTTTCCTGAGCATTTTCTATAACCGAGATATTGTTGATTTTCAATTCTCCTTCTGTTGGCTCAATAAAACCAAGAAAGAGATTAATTGTTGTCGTTTTTCCGGCACCATTCTGACCTAAAAGCGCAAAGATTTCACCTTCTTTAATGGTTAAATTCAATTTGTTCAAAGCAGTATGATGGCCATATTTCTTGGTCAGGTTTTCAGCTATAAGCATAGTTTTTATGTATTTGGAGTGATTTAATTTTGTTTTTTAGTCGCAGTTTTCAGTCTCAGTCTCAGTCTCAGTCTCAGTCTCAGTGACAGTTGCTTGAATGACAGTTTAAATAGTGAGAATAGGATAGTTTACTACGGTTTCTGTAGAAAGAAATATTAGTATTTTTAAATAAGAATGAGCAGCTAATCTTAATAAAGTGCAAAAACATAGCCAACGGTTTCAACCGTTGGGGCGCATTTATTATCACCTTATATTATGACCTTATATTATCACATTTCAATATGAATTTTTCAATATCACATTTCATTGTCAATAACTTATCCCAAGATTGAAATCTTAGGCTATTATTGAAATAATAAAAAGAGAATATTGAATTCTTTCTCGATTTTAAATGCTTAATTCTAAAGCTAAAATGTGTGTTGATCCGTAAGAAGTATTCTTAATTTTTCGAATAAAATGTAGTAAACTAAATTAGGGTAGGAGGTGCTCTAAGGGCAAAAAGACTGCCTTTAAAGAAAGTTGAAGCGATTTTTGTATAAAAGAATACATAAGTAGTTTCAGTATTTATCTTGTGAAAAGATAAAGCTTGAAATGCGTTGGGAATAAAGGTACTAAAAGCAAAGTGGCAAACGTGGCAATTACTATCAACAGTATGGCTGTGTGTAATTTGTTTTTGTCCTTCAACATATTGATGATCACAAGGTTTCTCTGTTAGTTGCTTGTAAATATGTTCATAAGAATGCACAGTCTGAAACAGCATTGCGAACAATACAGTCAAAGACATAAAAAGATTAATTAAGACAATTTTCTTTTTCATTCTTGTTTTGGAAATCCTTTGTTTATGGTGAGTACATGAGTTTTTAACTAACGCAACTCGGTTGCAAAGATAGATATCTTAATTAAAAAAGTACTGGAATTGAATATTAATTTTAAAAATAGAAACTCAAAATAGTAAATGCTGCTTCTTAAAAATTACTGTACAACAATTGCAGCGTATGAAAATCAGAAGAGCCATCGAAATATTTATCTAATACTTCTTCAAATATGGGTTCCGAATTTTGAACGCTGGCAAACAAAGTCATACACGATTGTAATTTTTCATTATCAGGATTTCCAAAAATATCTTCAGCCGTTTTTTCGTCTGTTTTGATTAATTCGGCCGTAATTTCGATAAGATGTTTCCCCAGAATGGGATGTTCAAGGAAAGCGATTGCTTCATCAGCATTTTTAATTTCGTAGAATTTTGAGGTATCACAAGAGCCAAGCCCTTTTATCTGCGGAAAAATAAACCACATCCACGGAGATTCTTTTTTACCTTTTTTAATTTCTGAAAGTGCAGACAGGTATAATTTATTTTGCGCGTCAAGAAAACGAACCAATTCTTTATTATTGTAAGCCATTATGTACTGATTTTATTTGGGGCAATCAGGTCGTAAAACTACTGAAAATAAATAAAGTGAAGTATTCTGAAAGTTTTTTTTACGTCTCTTTTTTTCTATATATTAAGCGGGAAATTATCTGTAGTATTTATCGGAAATTTTAGCTGGTTTGAGAGAAATTTTTGTTTTAGAAGTAAAGAAAATAATCTCGCGCAATCCCGATAGCTATCGGCAGCAGAGTCGCAGAGTTTTTTAAGTTTTTAATTTGGCGCCTTTGCGTCTTTGCGTGAAATTGTAGGTGTATATAAAAGTAGCTTTAAAATAATCGCGCGCAATCTAGATGGTTGTCGGGAGCAGAGTCGCAAAGTTTTTATTTTGATTTTTAAATCATTTTAATCCTTTAATCTGTGGCAAAATAAAACTTGCGACCTTTGCGGTTAAGAAAAATCCAATAATAGTAAACTTCTAATAATATAAAATGTTTTCACATTATTATTCCTGTTAACAAAGCTATTTTTTGTTACATATCCCGGAAATGGTGAGAGATCTTGTTATAATATTTCTATTTTTACTAATAGTGTTTCATTATCTGCTTAGATAATAATTGATTTTTTGATTTGACATTAGTTTTAAAAAATGTCAATTTCTGTAAACGGGCGTTCTGTCCAATAAAAAAATAAAATATGAAAATAGGATTAATCGGATTTGGAAAAACTGGAAAATCAGTAGCATCAATACTACTTGAAAACAAGAAATTTTGCCTGGAATGGGTTTTAAGACAAAGTACTGTTTTAGAACACAGATCAGTTCCCGAATTTTTTGGAATTCAGTCAGACGAACCCGGATTAATTTATTCCAGTTCAAAAACTACGATGGAAGAGTTGTTAGACAAACATCCTGTCGATGTCATTATTGATTTTTCGTCTAATGAAGGGATTTATACGTATGGAAAACTTGCTGCCGACAGGAAGATTAAAATTATATCGGCGATCTCTCATTATAAAGACAAAGAGTTGCAATTATTAAAAGAACTGGCCCATAAAACCACCGTATTTTGGTCGCCAAATATTACACTAGGAGTAAATTATTTGCTTTTTGCGGCTAAATTTTTAAAGAAAATTGCACCGTGGGTAGATATTGAAGTCAACGAAGAGCATTTTAAAATGAAACAAGGAACTTCAGGAACAGCGGTAAAAATTGCTGAAGCTTTAGATGTTGATAAAGAAAATATCAATTCGGTCAGGGCGGGAGGAATCGTAGGAAAACATGAAGTAATCTTTGGTTTTCCGTATCAAACAGTTCGGTTAATTCACGAGTCGATTTCGAGAGAAGCTTTTGGCAACGGAGTTGTTTTTGTGGCCGAAAATTTAGAACACAAACAAAAAGGATTATACAATTTTGAAGATATTTTGACTCCTTATTTTACTGTTTAGTTTTATTGCTAGTTGTTTTGCCACAAAGGCACTAAGACACAAAGTTTTTTAATAAGGTGTAAAATAATCTAGCAATCCCGATGGCTATCGGCAGCAGAGACGCAAGTTTTAACCACAATCTTGTCATTTCGACGGAGGAGAAATCTTCGCAAGTAACTCCGCAACGAAAACCCAATCTTTGTTCAGCTTCTCTCGAAGATTTACTTCGTCTGTTCGCTATCTCTCGAGTCTCCTTCGATGAAATGGCAAAAAAAACATCAATAATTTGCACGAAATTCCCATTTCTATTGCAAAAAAAAACTAATTTCCTTTACTGTTGTAACCCGACAGATTTAAAAAAATCTGTCGGGTTAATTGTATGCGCTAATTTGATTCGAATAATAATTAATTCAAAACTACTTGATATATCAAATAAATAATTATATTTGATATGTCAAGTAATTTTAAAGTTAAGGAATTATATATGAGTCAGAAAACCCCAACAGGAACAGTTCTCTACACAATAGAACAAGCGATAAAAGAATACAGGAAAGTGTGCCAAAAAAATATTCAGAAGATTGTAAGTGACATTACAGTCGATCAATGTTTGGTATTGATTATCTTAAACGATAACGCAAAAATTTCTCAGATAGAAATAGCCAGATTAATTTTTAAGGATAACGCATCGGTTACAAGAATAATTGAATTGATGGTAAAAAAAGATTATCTGACCCGGGAAACAGATGAATTGGATAAAAGAAAAACCAAACTAAAAATTACTAAAAAAGGCAGCGATACCATTATTCTTTTGACTCCTGTTTTTAAACTTAATCGTAAAACAGCCCTTAACGGATTGTCAACGGATGAAATTGAATTACTGGACCAAATCCTTCATAAAATAATTTTAAATTGTAAAAATTCATAAATAATGAAAAACCTATTTGCCTTAGTATTGCTAATATTTTCGATTGGTTCGTATGCCCAAAAAGAATCAGCAGCAAAAGAAGATATTACTTTTAATGAATTAGATAAAAAACAAATTATTGATTCATTGACCAAACAACTTCAAGAGTTCTACATACGGCCAAATGCTGTTGGTAATATTAAAAAGAAACTGAATGACAATTATAAAAAAGGGCTTTACAAAGACATCATTAAACCAAATGATTTTGCTGGTAAGTTAAGCTCAGATCTTATAGAAGTTAGTAAAGATTTGCATTTTACTGTAAGGTATGATCCTGAATGGGTAGAAAGTCACTTAAAAAAAGGAGATAAAGAGGTAGAAAAGAAAATTAAAGCTGAGGAATTAAGCGAAGCAAAAAAGAAGAATTTCGGTTTTCAACAAGCGCAAATTCTGGAGGGAAATATAGGCTATTTAAAGTTTGATTATTTTGAAGATCCGGCAATAGCCAGTGAAACTGCTGCATCGACTATGCAATTTTTAAGCAGTACTGATGCACTGATTATCGACTTACGTCAAAATAATGGCGGTGCTATGGAAATGGGACAATTTTTAAGCAGTTATTTCTATTCAGGTAAAGAATTGCCTCTTTATAAATATTATTATAACGAAAAAAACAGAAAAAAAATCGAAAGAGAAATGTGGCTATTGCCATCTGTTCCCGGAAAACGTATGGAAGACATCGACATTTATATCCTGACAAGTTCAGTTACTTTTTCTGCTGCTGAATGGATGAGTTATTCGCTTCAAAATTTAAAACGTGTTACGATTGTTGGCGAAAAAACGGCTGGAGGCGCACACCCAATTGATCGAAAAGTATTACCGCATGGTTTTTCAGTTAATGTTCCTTTTGGAGAAGTAAAAGATCCTATCACGAATCTGGATTTTGAAGGAAAAGGGGTTATGCCCGATGTTTTATGCAAAAGCGAAGAAGCTGTAAACACTTCGCATATACTTGCGCTGCAAAAGCTTTCGGCAAAGAATAAAGATGTATTAAACAATCTGGACTGGTATATTCCGATAGTTAAAAACAGACAAAAAAACGTAAATGTTACTACTGAAATTTTAAAGTCTTATGAGGGTAAATACGGGAAAGCCGAATTAAAATACGAAAACAATAATCTGTATTATAACTGGAATAATATAGCAACGCTGTTATTGAAACCTTTGGAACAGGATTTATTTTTGCTTGATGGAATAAATGATTTCCGCATAAAAATCGTTTCAGAAAATAATGTTGTAACGGGAATTAAAAGAATTTATCAGGACGGGCAGGAGAGGTTTTATAAAAAAGAGTAAAGGTTTTTAGAATTTAATCTCGCAATCCCGATGGCTATCGGGAGCAAAGGCGTAAAGTTTTTTGTCATTTCGACCGAAGAGAGAAATCACACTAGAAATGCCGCAAAGAAAATAAACTAATCTTTGTCGAATACGAGTGTGATTTCTCTCTTCGGTCGAAATGACAAACTTAACGGTTACAGATTGAAAAAAAACTTTACGACTCTGCGTCTTGCGAGAAATTTTTTATTCCTATTAATCACTTCTAAAAATCAAAGATTTACTATATTCCTCATTCATTTTGGCGATCGATAGAAAAACTCTTTTTGAAGTGTCGTTGTATCTAAGACTTCATTTATGTAAATTCCCAACAATGTTTTATGAATTATCTAATTCCCAATGATTTCTTTCCTGTGCAAAGTTCCCCATTCACTTAATGCTCCAATCACACTATACAAAGTGTGGCTGTGTTCTGTTCTTGCGTATTCAACAGTTGGCGGAAACGTATCATAAACCGTTCTGGTAACAAGTTTGTTTATTTCCAGATCTTTAAGTTCTTTCGAAAGCATTTTATCTGTAATTCCGTTGATGTCTTTGGAAATTTCCTTAAATCGTTTTGGCCGGTTTGATAATGCAATCAATATGGGCAGTTTCCATCTTCCGCTTAAAACTTCTAATGCGTCTCTTACAGGACGTAGTGCTCCCAGACATTCTTCTGGTTCACAATTCATCTCTTTTGTTATATCGATTTTTGTTTTCATATAGGATTGTAGCATTTATTTTGTGCAGGTTTTGCAGATTTTAAATCAATCTTTAAAAACCAGCTGGAGTCTGCGTAAAACTTTATTCATTTAAATTAAGACATTACTATCCTCAAGGATAGCGCTATCCTTGAGGATAGTACTATAAAAGAGATAGCAAATGTAGATAAGTTTGTATTGTAAAACAAAATAGTCATAAAATGAGTAAAAAGATTCTGAATATAGTAACAAGTATCAAAGGGGACGCTTCGTTTAGTAATAAATTGTCCAATGCAGTCCTTGAAAAACTGACAAAAGAATATCCGGCAAGCGTGGTAAAAACGTTTGACCTTTCAAAAACTCCTTTGCCGTATTTGGATGAATTGCAGCTTAATGCATTTTATACTCCTGAAGAAGCGCATACAACAGCTCAGGTAGAATCTATTCGACTTTCTGATGATGCGATAAAAGATTTATTAGAAGCTGATATCATTGTAATTGGTGTGCCTATTTATAATTTTGGAATTCCGGCATTATTGAAAGGATGGATTGATCAGGTCGCAAGGGCAGGAAAGACTTTTAGTTATGACGAGAATGGACCAAAAGGTTTAATAAGCGGAAAAAAAGTCTATTTGTCTGTAGCCTCAGGAGCTGTGTTTTCTGACGGACCTTATAAAAGTTATGATTTTGCTGAGCCGTATTTGCGGGTAGTTTTGGGCTTTTTAGGCATAACCGATGTTACCACTTTTCGCGTAGAAGGAACTTCAATTCCTGATTTTGCCGATAGTGCTTTGCCAAATGCTTTAGCAACTGTCGAAGAATTTGCTTTTTAAATTGACATAAAAGTACGAGAGTTGGACATTTTCGTAAATAAGAAACCCGACAGATTTATTTAAAATTGTCGGGTTTTAATATTTTGTAGTTCGCCACTAATTACACCAATTTTCACGAATTATTCTAAAGAGTTTGACACTAAAATTCGCTAAGATTGGTGTAATTTGCGGTTAAAAAAAGTACAATCTTAAAAAAATGGTTTGAATTATTAGCTTTTATATCGTTCATCAAGATGAAGCTCTTTATTAAATTGATTGTTTGAGATTTCTTTCAGAAGATCTATAAATGAAATTTTCATTTTAGCAATCACCGGATCGGCAGCGTAAACAAAGGAATATACATCTAAATTTTCATCGACGGCGAGATAGTTACCGTCTTCTAAATCGTAAAATTCGTAATACGTTTTTCCGTCAAAATCTGTATCAAATACATTATTAT
>Ga0247814_10001606_pt1 | contig 13108 bp, 13 predicted proteins | sample UWRJL179409R1_FD_179947 | JGI IMG/M metagenome (GOLD analysis project Ga0247814, IMG submission 179947) | Plant litter microbial communities from Arlington Agricultural Research Station in Wisconsin, United States - UWRJ-L179-409R-1 | ecosystem: Environmental > Terrestrial > Plant litter >...
CAGGATGAAAATAGGTAGAGTTCAAAAGTGGAGAGGTCCGATAGAAATCTAGTTGCAAAATCATCGTTTGCCAACCCGTCGTTGTTTTTGTGCAATATTTGATTATCTGAAATCAATGCCGAGGACCGCGAGCTTTGTAATATCCTCGAGCATATGATTGATGGACGTGAATTTAGAAAAAGCGGCGACAATTGGCAGCACGTCATAGAATGTTTACCACTCGTATTCGCCGGATGCCTTGTGGAAGACATACTCCTTGCCGTTGACAGAGAGCACACCATCTTTCATGACGCACTTCCTGTATGTTTGTTAGTTTTGGTCAGTAAGCAATGGTCTATGAAAGCCTACCACTTATTCTTGACTCGCTGGACCTTGTCATACATGCAAAGCATGACATGACCCATACTCTCATCCTCGTCATCTCCGTTATCCGAGTTATCTTCAGGGTCATCCAGATCAGAGTTGATAGCATCCTCATCCAGCTCATCCTTCACGCCAGCCTTGTCATCATCAGAGTCGGCCCCATCAAGTTGACCGGATGTGTTAGTTGGTCTTTTAACCTTCCGCTGGCGTTTCTTCGAGTTTGTTGCTTGGTGAAGTGGTAGCATCAAACCGCCGCCTTCCATTCTCTGGCCCATGGCAGCAATTTTGTCTCGAATCAAAGCATCAATTTCAATTCGACCCATAACCTCCTCTCCATCAGCATTAACTCTTTTGATCAAGCCTGTGGATTCCTCCAAATCACTAGGACCGTCTGTCTGGGCATTATGGACACCAGCATTCTGACTTTGTTGTCTTTGTTGCTGAACCATCATTGCCTTGTACTGCTCCTGGGTCATGCGAGGCATAGGTCCAGGTTGTGCATTGGCTGCACGCTGCTGCTGCTGCATATGAGCCATTTGCTGGCCATGTATACCTTGTTGTTGCTGATGCTGTTGCTGCTGTTGCTGCTGTTGTTGCATTGATTGCATGTTCCCTTGCTGAGCTTGTCCAGGCATTTGACCGTGCTGTTGACCACCGACACTGCTTTGAATAGCATTTATGGATGCAGCAGCTCGCTGACCGTAATTGTTCTGTAGGTTCATAGCAGCCCTCTGGGCGGCAGAAGGGGGGTTGTTACCAGGAGGGAGAATGGGATTTGTATAGAGCGGCTGATGGTTTGAATCAGTAGGACTGTCCAAGCCAGGTTCAGACTTGATGCGAGGGCCACCATGATTCATTGATTGGTTATTCATGTATTGAGGGGGCATTTGCTGGGTATTCATCGGAGGCTGCTGAGGTGGCGCATTCATGGGCTGATAGCTGTTCCCAGCATTGGATGGTACTGGAGGTGGTGCAGCTAGGTTCTGGAGTGGTTCAGGCTTGGGATCCCATGGAAAGGTAGCGATTTGAAGGGTGGATAGCTTTTGCTGCCATCCCTGGACTCTTCCGTTAGTATATTACACATGTATGAAGACATATTTTTTATGAAGAGGCAAAGATAATGCTCTGATCCATAAAGACATGTCAAATCAGAGAATCAAAACTTGAAAAAGAACCCCAAACGTTTGAACCCGATCACGTGTTGGGCAACTGCCCAAAGCGTCCTAGTCGCTCGGGGCAAATTTGCAAGCGAAGGACTGGGTATATAAAGCCAAATACAGGCGGTCGCCCACCGGAAAAAATCTTGGAAGACGAAGGCCGCAGGCAACAGCCAAAAGCGAGAAATCGTATCTCAACTACCACCATCGCTCTGCGCTTCGAAATATGACATGCGACGACTCAAAAAGAACGCTAGATGCCAGAGAAATAGAAAAGAGACAAATATGAGTTTATAAATAATGAAAAAATGAAGGTCTGCGACAGCGTCTCTCAACGGAAACGAAGCGAATGGCCTTACCTGTCTCAACTCATCGAGAACATGCTCGTCAACGCCGCCCTCCTCGAAATCAACTCTAGAGCTCTCAACGACATCTGAAATTATCTGCGAGAATATTGTTCCGACCTGTGTGTTCGACATGTTGCCAGTATTGCGTGCAAAACGATGGTGGGGTTGAAAAGTTGTACGTTGTACGACGATTGAAGAACCGCCTTTGAAAGCTTCGAATTTCGCGAATAATGCGCTTGCCGATACTGCCTTACTGTCCGTCGAAACTAACTGGTATCACTTGTGCTACGCTGAGGTGACTGAGGGTACAGATCAAGATATGGTGATAAGCGGATGGTTCGTGTTGGTCGACAATGAATCGCCTCGGTCGCAATCGTCCCCTCTCCACTGCCCCAAGCGATCTAGTGATCCCTTCTTGACTTCTGACTTGTATTCTTGTATTCTTGACTCTCTTATGAAATTGCAAATGTTTTTATGTGTGGTCTGTAGCGTGAAGACGCTTTGGTTTTCGTCGCTCTTGAAGTTGTTTTGGGAGAGTTGCCTCAGTCCAGGAAGCTTTCAGGTATAGACCTAGCTCGCTTAGTCAGTCGCTATCTCAGCCTCGTCGCCTTCTCTCAAAGAATATGCATTTTATACAACATTAATCTACAACTTAGATCTGATTAAAACAAATTATAATGGATTGCATGTAACGTGATTCTGTGTAGTTTTCGTCGTTATTTAATTGGCGCTATCAAATCATTCGACGCAAGTTATGTTCGTTATAAACTGTCCCTTCGGGAGTATATTTGATGATTGCCTAAACCGTTTACTCTCATGAGGAATTTTACAACATTCTATTGACAGACATAAATTCAGTCACTAATAAGCAAAGTCATATTCAATCACAGAGATGGTAGGTAGCATAATCCTCAATTGATAAAGTGTTAAATTGTATGGGCTCAACCGTGAAGGACAAACAAGCCACCTGAATAAAATACACCCAACCCAAAAACCATCCAATCATCCATTTATCGTCAAAGCAGTCATTAGTCGCACCAGGTGAAGCACTTTCGGCCAGGGCATCAAAGAGACAAGAATCAAAGCTCCTCAACGCCACGCTCAAATCCAATCGCTAATTTCAATTGAACTTATACTTTCCTAGCTACTCTGGAAGCCCGGACGCTTCGGAGTGCCTGATTAGTTGAACCACTTAGCGTATGGTCATTTGCTTGACCATGTCAGCCTTTCCTGAAGCTCCAGATACACTGGCAGATGAGCTGGCTCCGGCCTTTTTCTCGAAGACCTTCCAGAACTTCAAACTCTCATCAGCAGCTAAGGTGTGTTAGTGAAAGTAAATGCAATGTGTGAAGTTTATGACTTACCAGCTGTTGCGAGCATCTGTCCGTCGGGGCTGAGACAGCTGTGGAGGACTCGGGTCTCGTGTGCTGGAATCTCAACATTACGGACGAGTGTTGGGTAGCTCCAAATGCTGATGGAGTTATCTGGGAATCCACTGGTGCTTACAATCTCACGGTAGTGAGGGCTCCATCGAAGGCTGGTTACTTGAGAACCGGTATCGATGCTGTTGACTCGTGCACCAGTGGTTGTGTTCCAGAAATGAATGTGGCGATCATATGATCCGCCGCCGGTGGCAAGGACATTTGGAGCCCATGGGCACCAGCTGATGGCCTTGACGGCAGCCTTGTGGTTGGTCTTGGTGAATTTAGGAACAGCAAGAGAGCGAGCATCCCAGATAGAGACCAAGTTGTCGTTTCCACCAGTGGCAAGTTGAGCACCGTCGGCGCGCCATTCAAGACCACAGACCTCGGAGGTATGGGAGACGAGCTCAGCAATCTTGTGTTGGGCGATGCGAACATCGTGGTTGAAAACAAGACCGGATCGTGCCCCGGTAGAGAGGGTGTGCTTGTCCCAGCCCATAACACCGACTCTGGTATCATGGCCGTGCATGCTTCGGAGCTTGGTTCCTTCCTCAACGTCCCAGATTTGGACCTCACCTGTACCGAGACCAACACTGACATATGCTCCGTCGCCGGACCATTTGACACTGCTGACATAGGTATCAGGGCTAGTCTCCAACAAAGAGCTAACGGTACCAGATTCAGCCGACCAAACATAAACATTGCGCTCTAGACCAATGGCAACCTGATTTCCGGAAGACCAATCAAGCAAGTTGAGGTAGTAATCATCGACAAGTCCAGGTGCATCAAGGACTCGCTCTGGAGCAGTTGCAACACGGCGTCTGAACTGGGCTGAAGCAGCGTTGGCGTTCTTAAGAGGGCGGTTGTACTGGGATCGTAGATCAACTGGCTTTGAAGATTCGGGAGCCTCAGGCTTGAATGCAAGAATTCGTTGATTGAGAGAGACACCACAAGCTGTGGCAAGAGAATCTTGGTAGGCAGCAGTGTTTGGTGATGGGCGAGAGTATGTGGAGGGTTCATCATCGTCTAGAGACAACGAGCCAAGTGCTGCAAGAGCATCATCGGCACCGGCTGCCAATACAGAGGAACTATCGCCTCCACTGGTCTTTGGTCGCTTCTCACCCAGGTCGAGTTTTCCTGATCCTGCGGTGGTAATGGCAGAGCTTGCCGTGCGGTTGGGAATGAATCGGTCGCCGTAAGATAGAGTAGTCTTGTTAGACTTTTGACGTAGAGGGCCCTTTCTTGATCGGCTGCTGGCAGGTGTCTTGCAACCAGTACCAGTAAGTGCGAAGTCAGAGACACCGAGTTCCAGAGCACGACGAGGAGTCTGCGTGCTTCTGGCAATGTTGGACTTTGGCGAGTCGCGGTGTGATCTTGAAGTTGACTTTGCGAAGTGTGATGATAAGTTTCCACCATAAGTTGACTTGGACTTGATGTCGTCTGACCCTTTCCTCTCGGGTGTGAATGGTGATGAGTGGTTGCTCAAGGCCAATGTGGTAGTTCTTGTGCGAGGAGAAGGTGTGAGAGGCATCCGTCCGCCAGCGGTACGAGTGGAGAACATGCCCATGTGGGACTTAAGGGGGGTTGATACTGCAGTTGCCATTTTGCAATATTTGGATCTCGGTCGAAAGACAAATCAATGTATCGATCGATGATAAGAGGTTCGGTATATCGAACGAGCTCCAAGAGACTCAACCTAATGGTTCCTGGTAGTTGTTTGGTTAGTATATTCGTGTTTTGTGCTCGATATGCGAAGGTCCTTCGAAGAATGGCCTAAGTCGGAAGCGATCGATAGCTAATAGCAGAAAGATCTAGTAGACTTATAAAATTCTTATGTGAAGGTTGTTTGAATGGTGATGCAATAACGCAAGATGGAAGCGGGGGTGAGCGGGTTTGTAGAGTGCTGATGTGCATGAAGAAAGGAAAGATGTTGGAATGGCTGAGAAGCTCCCCCTTATAAGGCATTTGTTTACATTGGAGGTGGGTCCGACGCCAGCACGGTCCATTTCCGTTGCACACAGCAACCAGTCACCTGGTGCACAACTGATGTTTCAGTACGTCAGTGGCCTAGCCTACTGACCCCTTAGTGATAATTCTGTATTGTATTCGGCACATCAATGCTCTGCTATCTATGCATTATATATCGTCAAGCTGACCTTCAAATTGACTGATAACCTCCATTTACCCCTTCATTGAAGTCTAGCTGGATTATTGGCCATTGGCCATCCCGTTTTGCATACTACTGAGTACGTAAGCTGTTGTCGGGCCAGTTGCACTTGTCTAGTCTTGGCAAGAGCCCCGGACAATACATTTTCCTTTCCCGTCGAGCGATTGTCCGAGCCTCTCTCCACTCGTGCTCATCCACTGCTCCTAATAAGTCATAGTATCCTGTCATTCACAATACCAGGACTCCAACTGGCTTCATCTTCACTTCTGAGCATGAACATATAGGCACCCTCACCATGGCGCAGCCTTCAACGCCTGGGGCCACCCGTTCCATATTTGGGTCAATCTCAAGCGCCACGCACCTCTCCAGCACCTCTACACTCACCCCTAGCTCTGCTACTTCGTCAAATAACACCTTCCTTATGCCCAACTCACCAGTTAAAGGTCGACCAAGTATCGATCGGGATAGCTATCGTCCAAAGATCACGAGGACCCTGGGCCAAAGACCAGCCTGTTTAGTCAACGCCTCTGTTACGTACTGCGGAAACAACCAAATATATGCTTTCGGGGGGTTTGATCAATACACAGATGAAGTCTATAACCATGTGCTCAAGCTGGATATGGTCAGCCACCAGTGGAGTTTAGTAGACAACTATGGTGATATACCAGGAGTTCGAATGGGTAGATAGTATCTTTATGTATATTCAGATTTTATAACTGACTTCGCATAGGGCATACTGCTACTCTATACCAAGGAGATAAACTACTTATATTTGGTGGAGAAAATGAACATCGTGCGTACCTTTCCGACCTGATCATTTTTGATCTCAAAACTGCACACTGGACCCAACCAGCCTGCAGTGGCCCAATACCAAAAGGCAGAGCGAGGCATGCAGCAGTTCTTCACGAGGACAAACTATTTATAGTTGGTGGAATCACGGGCCATAACAATTATGTCTTAGATGACATTTGCTACCTTGATTTGAAAACCTTCACTTGGTCCCGAACGTGGAAGTTTGTTGGCAGATTCGATCATTCCGTGTACCTCTGGGGAGACCGAGTTTGGGTGTTTGGTGGCTTGAGTGAAGAAATGGACAAAATTGGAGACATATGGTGGTTAGATCTAAAGGGGAGCCCAGCCTTTGATTCCCCTCCTCCTTTTGGGTCTCTCGATAGACAGTCTGCCCTAGCTCGAATAGGTGGCTCTCCTCGGCCGGCTTATGCAATGGCACCACCGGCAGCAGTCGGAAGCTCAGGATACGCTGCGAACTCGAGTAGCGCACAAGTCAATCCGCCCTCGTTTCAATTAACTACATCACCACCTGTCGCCCCTGGCACCATTTCCTCGCTTAAATTTGTCTCTGGCCCAAATATCCCAGCCCAAGGATCCGGCATGCACTTCCATGTTTATACCTCTGGAACCCTTCTTGACTTTGTGACTCCCGCAGCAACGATCACTCCACAGGAATGCTCTTTGTCATCCCTGGAACTGGATACTCTACGTTGGCAGAAGCTTGCCGAAGGACGAGAAATATTCCGAACTGGTTATAGATGGCACTATTGTACCATGAACGAGGATGGTACCAAAGCCTGGCTTCTAGGTTGTCCAACAGATCCAACTGCCACAGATCTTAATCCAGGTGGCTTTGAAGAATACCTGAGGTAAATAATATTATAGTTCCCTGCTTTCCATCATTACTAATGAAACAAAGCGACATCATGGAAATCGATCTTCGCCATTATGGTCTTCTTGGCAACAATCTCACCCCTCAACCCCGTGCCGAGACATCAAGGCCTTCGACAGAGCGAATGCTGCAGACCTCTAAAGGGCTGGGAGCAGACCTTGCCAGTTTGTTCAACAAATCGCCAGAAAGTGGCAGTGGTACTGATTTTACGATAACTGCGTTGAAGGATGGTGAATGGGACGATGAAGAATACTCCAGTATGATGAGAAGCGACGATGCAAACCAGCAAACTTGGCTCTCGCCAGATGCATCAACATCACCCCCCATTTATGTCCACAAACTCATACTTCAAGCTCGATGGCCGCATTTCAATCGACTGTACAACGCTCAGATGGCAGAGTTTCATACCAAAAAGATGCATATCCCAGAACCCTATACAGTCGTCAAAGCTTTTCTCTACTACCTTTACACCGATAGCATTCAGCCCGAAGATTGTGGCGAGTTGAATGACGTTGCAGGTCTGCTAGTGATGTCAAACATCTACAACATACCACATCTTCGACTGCTATGCATCAATCGCTTATCAAAAGAACTTGATGTTGAGCACGCTTGTATTATTTGGCACTGTGCTGGAACCGCTAATGAAGATTGGCTCCGTAAGCGTACAGCTGGTTTCTGCTTGCTTCACTGGGGCCGGATTGTGCGCACGCAAGGATTTTTGAAACTCCCACGCCAGGCAATGATTGAATTAACACAGGAAATTGATACCGAGGGGCGAGTTGTAGGAGGTGAGGAATTTTTGGATTATCTAATTGGTTACAAAATTCTAACATTTATACAGGGGAAGAACTAGAATTTGTTGGGGGATTAGGAGGCTCAAGATTTGGCTTTGGAGGGGCTGCCCGGAAAGAAAGTATTAGCAGTGTTCAAACACAAGCTGTAGGTTCTGAAGTTGATGAAAATGAGGAGATGGAGATGTCATGAACGACTGTTATGTATTACGGGGGCGTTCGGTCATTTTGGTGGGCTTGGGGCGGCATTATTCAGGTATGGGACTGTATATAGACCATAGAGCATCATTACAGTGGCGTTGTGCCATGCTATACTACCTGCTTTAAAGATACCAACCACAATGCATATTTTATCTACATGACAGAGTTGAAGTTTTGGGTTTAATAGTGTAACACTTACGGTAACTAGCAAGAGGTGTTAAATTCAGAACAGTATACAAGAAATCCTTTTCCGACACTTCTTCAGTCTCTATCCACAGTAGGGTAATCTCCAATTCAAATTCTCATCTTCCACTATAGTTTGACCTTTCTCCCGTTCCTAGTTTCCTTCAAACTGTTAATAAATGAGGAGGGAAAGTGGAGATTTTCAAGAGCAAGAAAAAGCCAAGTCTCGGTTAAGCCCCCTTTTTCTTGCTGTGGAAGCGGATCGCGGTGGAACTTGTAGCTGACACAAGCGTTACCATCAAATTGGAAACTTAATAGTAAATGTACAGATTAGCACACAATGAATGAGTTTACGTATAACAGTTTTGAGTAAGTGGTTGTTTCTTTTGTATACTTATTTGCTCTTCCAATCGGTTCTGGAGCGGTGACCAACTGATGAAGGTCACGTGGATAAAACTGTAGTGTTTAAATTATAGATACTCCTTCAGCATAACATATTAGGCTTTAACAAATATTTATATTACTCTAACAGCTTTCATATAAACGCTGTTAAAGCCTTTCTCAATAGCTTATTGCTGCTTCACTGGCACGCAGGCTACCGACAACAGTAAAGGCTAAAATGGGAGAAATCACATATGAAACCTGGCAAAGGTCAGCAAAAGTGTAAAGATTTATCGATATCTTCAGATCAGGGCAACTAACAGTAAGCAATTTGGCAATCTTTTGTTCGTCTTCCTCTGATGCACCACTGACTTCAACCATTGCAATCAGTTTCATGGCGGATGGTCCGGTAGGCATCAACATCATGGTAAACCAGAGCATCGGATCTTCACTTAGTAGGTCTGTCTTTTTAGCCAGCAAATAAATAGTCCCAATAGATATTACTGGCCACAACACAAATCTTATGACAAGAATGAAGATCGTTGTCAGCCAAGGCGTAGTTCCATGAGTCCCGTTCCCTTTAGCTTTCTGCATAGAAAGATATAGAGAAACTCCTGCTACGATCACTGGCAGAGGTACGAAGATAGACCCAATATTTTTCAAAGAAGGAGTAAGCCAGGCTGAAAAGATGCCGCCATCGAAGGTGTCGTTGAAAAAGGCACGTTTGATTAAAGGTACCATACCTATAATCGCTCCCAACACTGCCCCAATAAGCGGTGCATTCAGGAAATCATAAAAGAAAAGTAGCCACCATTTTGCACGACCTCCTAAGCTCATCCATTTGTTCTTGGGTATTAGCGATGGTCTCCGGTCAAACCCCACTGGGTTCGGTGAGGCATCTTGTGACCGTGATAGGAAGAAAGCTGAGGGCCTGCGGCTGGATGATTGTGGTATTTGGCTATCTACCAGTAGGTGTGTATGCTCACTTTCAGCCGGTTGTACTTCACCCGCCTCTACCGATCTGATAACATCCTCGTCATCCGATTCATTCTTGTCTGTATCAGGTTCTGGCGAGTGTTCCGAGTCAATTAGTCTGGGCCCAACAGCAAATGTCAAACAACTAGAGACCGTTGCAAACACCAAAAAGTAAGACTTTGCTCTCTCAATTGCGTCCTTGGTTGTTTCATCGGTCACGATCAGATTCTGGAGAATTCCTGTCTCGTCTAGCGATTGAATCAAAAGTAATGGGTAGCTCGTGGTATTGTTGAACATAATTGCTGCAGTTATCCAGTCTGGCATTCCTAGAAGATAGTGCGCGGCTATACCAATCAAGAATGATACGAGATGGCAGACAAACGCCCAGGCGAGAATAATTAAATAACGATCAGCTGACCCTGAATGCAACTCGGAGCCAATCTTTGTTAAAAGAAGAGCTGGGAGAAACATTTTGACGCATATCTTTGAAATGGACTTTGATGACGAGCTATCTAGGAGTTTGAGATGAGCAGCTAAACCGCCGTAGAAAATAACAAGGAGGACCGACAGACTGGCCTGGATAGCAGCAACAAAGGAGTTCAGGAGGCCTGCTTGTTGCAACATTGTGCCGACTGCAATACAATATGAATTTTGGGTCGGAATTGGTTAGTTGCGCACAGTCTATTGTTTTCGTAGTCGAGTGTTTAATGTTGATGGATACCAGGAAAAGGTGGAGTGGTTAGAAGGTTTACTACATCATGAAGAAGTGCTAAGAATGCACGCATAGAGGACTAGTGTGGCTTGAGCACGCCAGGTATCGTCTGTTCTATTGGGTCAGTGATGAATGACGCCCCACACTGCCTGGTAGAACGAAAGCTTGATTAGCATGTTTAAGCGAGACTCAAAAGGAAAGGTAAGGAGACTTTGTTTACTTTGACCAGTGCTGTGTTTTATAATATCAAATTCATAATTGACGAGACTAAACATTACCTCTTTTTTAACACAAAACACTGATAGCTAAGTGCTTATTAAAGTGACGGTTAGGCTTAGACTAGTTTATAAGAATTTGGCATTTCTTATGCTTCTAGGGTTTTCAACATCTCTACGTTCGTCTTTGCTGCTGCGGTGACCAGCCCAATATCTAAGTTACCAAGAACATACCTCACACCTAGCCTCTTAATTGCGTCTTCACAGATATCTGGTCTGTTGTAAAGTCCAGCCAGACCCATCACTATGTTCTCTTTCCTGCAGGCATTGGCAACCGTTCCTAGTGTCTCCCTGAAAAGTACATTATCCCACTGTCCTTGGATCCCCAGTTCGAGGGAAAGATCATTCGCTCCGATGAGCAGAACATCAACTCCAGGAACGGCGGCAATGCTTTCAATATTACGAAGCGCATCAGCTGTCTCGATCATCAGGATTACTGACGAGCCCGAGGAATCAAGTTGGAGCATTGTTTCAGTTGGAGTAGTCGGCTTATACCTGAAATGGGGGAGACCAGCCGTCAAAGATCGTTTGCCAGATACTAGTTTGGGCGCGCCAGGTGACGTTGATGGAAACTTGCAAATAGCTACAGCAGCTTTTGCCTCCTCTACTTTTGATCAGAGATAAGTCGGTTGGTTCCAAAGCCAAGAAACTCACCGGCTGAACTAATATGGGGGAATATCACACCCATAGCTCCACCGTCTAGGACACGCTGTACAAATCCATTACCACATTGATGCGGTACCTAGGAGTTTACGCGTTAGCATTTGTTCGAATAGTAAGCTATTATTGAAGGTAGCTTGAAAATTTCAACGTTGGATTTGGTGGCTAAATTCGAAGTTTGGAAGTAGCATAAAGTAGAGATTTAACAAATAATACGCACTCTAACAAATGGCGTTATATCAGACATAATACCGGCGGCACATAACTGGCTGGCCTGGCTTAAAGAGAACGAAGAGTGTTCAAGCTCGATAAAAAGAGAATCATATCCTGCATCTTTGGCAATGGATACTATTTCGGAAGTAGGTATGAGTTTCACACCCAGAGCCTATTAATGCACAATATGTCAGTAATCAGGCTCAGATTTCTCGGTAACTAAAAGGGGAGGAGGATCAGTTACAGTGCAGATCTTCCCTTTCGCAATATTGGCAAGGAGATTGTTGACTAGTGCCATGATGAAGTTTGGGAGGATTTCCTCGAAGTCTAAGGTAAATCTAGCGAAAGAGAAACACAACGATAGAAAAGATCTGTAAGAATATAAGAAATATTTGATGGTTCTGTCCATAGGTTAAGTCCATTTATGTGTATTTTTTCAAGATCCCCTTATGCTTCGCCTGGTTACCAAAGGCTTGGCAACTTTTGGCAAACATCGGGGGGGTCCCGAAGCAAGAGTGGATTACCTCGAGACAAAAGCATGCCCCCCGCAATTCTATCATTCGCAGCGGGGTCCCATATCTTGGGGTGGAAGCAATCTCCACTAACGCACTTCAAAATCATCATCATCACCCACAACGGTGGGGATCCGTCAGTCGTGGGCTGCCTCATGTGATGGTGTTCAATAGAGGTCCTATCTTTACTCTTCTTGAAAAGGGTAACGTAATATACCTCCCGTCTTACTCACCAGCAACACCCCTTCGCTTAAGTACTTCCTTCGGTGCTAATTTAATTACACAGCCAATGGGTAGATGGGGTTCATAGCATCTTAAAACAAAACCAAACCAAGCAAAGTCAAGGAGGTGTGGACAATTTGCGTTGATTATATATTTAAAACTGCCATTTCAGCTTTGTTCTGTCATCTTGATAGGCAAAACAGGGTGCAAGCGAGGTTGCCATCTAGCAGGGTTTTGACATAAATGTGTTAACGGAACTTGTTTCAATCTCATCCTATAATGGATATATATTGTGTCTAATTCTCAATCATTTTTACTCAAGTAATTAACCATCACCTTGGATGCTGCAGTCAATCTTTAAGTGTACTAGATAAGACTGTTAGAATAAAAACAGATGAGTTTGAGTGAGCATGTAAATTGTTGATTAAAGTCCAGGCATGGAGTTCATATGGACTAGCGAGAAACTTCTTGGATCTGTTCTTATAAATCGGCGAGAGTAACAACTTTGCTAGGCAAATAATATACGGTATTCTGCACACTTTTATCGCCTCATTGCACGTAAACAAACTTATAAGTCGGATATCTCCAATCTCTAAGTAGACCCCAACTCGACATTAATTGAGTTTGATTTCGGATAAACAGAGCATCAAATCCTTGAAACACGGATGCTCTCACTATTAAACGTATGCACAGTATTTTTAATATGTTGCTTCATTCCTCTAACTGACGGGGACTATGTAATTAGGTATATATACAAAATTGAGAAGGCTGGACATTCTTGGCCATATCCACCCACTTTCATACTACCTCTCGATGATAAAATACTACTTATAGGGCGTATTTT